>OWKP01001405.1_pt1 | contig 15194 bp, 8 predicted proteins | sample 1732991 | NCBI WGS metagenome assembly OWKP01 (sample SAMN05065777, study PRJEB22554) | human gut metagenome | biome: ENVO:2100002; feature: ENVO:00000062; material: ENVO:00002003 | host: Homo sapiens | place: USA
AGAAGTTTGACCCGTATATCAACATCGACCCGGGAACATTGAATCCTTATGAGCACGGAGAGTGCTATGTAACCGTAGACGGACACGAAGCCGATCTCGACTTGGGACACTATGAGCGATTCCTGGGTATACAAACGACAAAGGCGAACAACATTACTACGGGACGTATCTACAAGAGCGTCATTGACAAGGAACGTCGTGGAGATTATCTGGGTAAAACGATCCAGGTGATTCCTCACATCACAGACGAGATCAAACGGAATGTAAAACTGCTTGGTAATAAATACAAGTTTGATTTTGTGATTACTGAAATCGGTGGTACGGTAGGTGACATCGAATCACTCCCCTACCTCGAAAGTATCCGTCAGTTGAAATGGGAACTCGGTAAGAACGCTCTTTGCGTACACTTGACCTATGTTCCTTATCTTGCTGCTGCCGGAGAATTGAAAACAAAACCGACGCAACATTCTGTAAAGGAACTCCAAAGTGTGGGTATTCAGCCGGATGTGCTGGTACTGCGTGCCGAGCATCCGCTAAGTGACGGATTGCGTAAGAAAGTGGCACAATTCTGTAATGTAGACGATAAAGCTGTTGTGCAGTCTATCGACGCGGAAACAATCTACGAAGTACCTATCCTGATGCAGGCTCAAGGACTAGACAGCACTATCCTCGAAAAGATGGGACTGCCGGTAGGAGAAACTCCGGGACTCGGCCCATGGCGTAAATTCCTGGAACGTCGTCACGCTGCAGAGACAAAAGAACCGATCAATATTGCACTGGTTGGAAAATACGATTTGCAGGACGCTTACAAGTCTATCCGTGAAGCTTTATCGCAAGCGGGTACTTACAATGACCGCAAAGTGGAAGTTCATTTCGTAAACAGCGAGAAGCTGACAGACGAAAATGTATGTGAAGCTCTGAAAGGTATGGCGGGCGTAATGATTGGTCCGGGATTTGGTCAACGGGGTATCGACGGCAAGTTTGTCGCTATCAAATATACACGTACACATGACATCCCGACTTTCGGTATTTGTCTGGGTATGCAATGTATTGCTATTGAGTTTGCCCGCAACGTACTGGGATACACTGATGCCAACTCACGTGAAATGGATGAAAAGACTCCGCACAACGTGATTGATATCATGGAAGAACAGAAAGCAATCACCAATATGGGTGGTACGATGCGTCTGGGCGCTTACGAATGTGTATTGCAGAAAGGTTCGAAAGCATATCAGGCTTACGGACAGGAACATATTCAGGAACGTCACCGCCATCGCTATGAGTTCAACAATGATTATAAAGACCGATATGAAGCTGCCGGCATGAAATGTGTAGGTATCAACCCGGAATCGGATCTGGTAGAAATCGTTGAAATCCCGACTTTGAAATGGTTTGTCGGTACACAGTTCCATCCGGAATATGGCAGTACGGTACTGAACCCTCATCCGTTGTTCGTTGCATTTGTGAAAGCTGCCATCGAAAACGAAAAAGCAACGGTGAACGGCTAACGATACGTGGTAAACAACCGGTAGTTTGTAATTTATATAATTTGTAATTAAAATAAGAATGGATAAAAACACCATCACAGGTCTCGTTCTGATAGGTATATTATTGGTAGGATTCAGTTTTTTGAGCCGTCCAAGCGAGGAACAGATAGCTGCGCAAAAAAAATACTACGATTCTATTGCCGTGGTACAGCAGCAGGAGGAAGCGTTGAAGGCTAAAACGGAAGCTGCACTGGCTAACAGTCAAAAAGAGGTGGCATCGGCTGCCGATTCTTCTGCTTTGTTTTTCAATGCCTTGCATGGAACCGACTCTAAAATCAGCATCCAGAATAATGTAGCGGAAATCACTTTCACAACCAAAGGCGGACGTGTCTATTCAGCCATGCTGAAAGATTATATGGCACAGGACAAAAAGACGCCGGTCATGCTGTTCGACGGTGACGATGCTTCGATGAACTTCAACTTCTACAACAAGGCAGGAGTCATCCAGACCAAAGATTATTTCTTTGAAGCTGTGAACAAGACGGACAGTAGTGTTACAATGCGTCTGGCTGCGGATAGCGCAAGCTATATCGATTTCATCTATACGCTGAAACCGGATAGCTACCTGATGAACTTTGAAATCAAAGCGACAGGCATGGAAAACAAGTTGGCAAGCACCAAGTATGTGGACATCGACTGGTCACAACGTGCCCGCCAACTGGAAAAAGGATTCACTTATGAGAATCGTCTGTCGGAACTGACTTATAAAGTAACAGGTGACAATGTAGACAACTTGTCTGCTGCCAAAGATGACAGTCAGGATTTGCCGGGACGCATTGATTGGGTAGCTTTCAAGAATCAGTTCTTCTCGTCTGTATTTATCGCTGAACAGGATTTCGACAAGGTTTCCGTTAAGTCAAGAATGGAACAACAGGGAAGCGGATATATCAAAGATTATTCTGCCGAAATGAATACTTTCTTTGATCCGTCAGGCAAGGAACCGACAGAGATGTACTTCTACTTCGGTCCAAACCACTTCAAGACGCTGAAAGCGCTGGATAAAGGACGTGACGAGAAATGGGAGCTTCACCGACTGGTTTACCTGGGTTGGCCGCTGATTCGCTGGATTAACCAGTTTATCACGATCAACGTATTCGACTGGTTGTCCGGCTGGGGATTGAGCATGGGTATCGTTCTGTTGATTCTAACTATTATGGTGAAAGTGCTGGTTTATCCGGCTACCTGGAAAACGTACATGTCTTCTGCCAAGATGCGTGTATTGAAACCGAAAATTGATGAAATCAACAAGAAATATCCCAAGCAGGAAGATGCAATGAAGAAACAGCAGGAGGTGATGAGCCTTTACAGCCAATACGGGGTAAGCCCGATGGGTGGCTGTCTGCCGATGTTATTGCAGTTCCCTATCCTGATGGCTTTGTTTATGTTCGTGCCGAGTGCTATCGAACTGCGTCAACAGAGTTTCTTGTGGGCGGACGACCTTTCTACTTATGACGCTATCATCACATTCCCGTTCCATATCCCGTTCCTTGGCAATCACCTTAGCTTGTTCTGCTTGCTGATGACGTTGACAAACATCTTGAACACAAAGTACACAATGTCTATGCAGGATACCGGAGCGCAGCCACAAATGGCGGCTATGAAATGGATGATGTATCTGATGCCGATTATGTTCTTGTTCGTCTTGAACGATTATCCGTCAGGTTTGAACTATTACTACTTCGTGTCAACGCTGATTAGTGTGGGTACTATGATTCTGCTTCGTAGAACGACTGACGAAACTAAATTGTTGGCTATTCTTGAAGCGAAAAAGAAAGACCCGAAACAAATGAAAAAGACCGGATTTGCTGCTCGCCTGGAGGCGATGCAAAAGCAACAAGAGCAATTGCAGCAGCAAAGACAGAATAAAAAATAAGGAGTAATTCCTGAATCATATTCTAAGAAAGCCGGACATCCTATTTTGGTTGCCCGGCTTTCTTTCTCTAAAAAATAAAATAGGATGAAAACTAAATATTCGTATAAACAAATCTGGACGATTGCCTACCCTATCCTAATCAGCCTGATTATGGAGCAGATGATCGGTATGACGGACACGGCCTTTCTGGGACGTGTAGGTGAAATCGAGCTGGGTGCTTCTGCTATTGCAGGTGTATATTATCTTGCCATCTTTATGATGGCATTCGGTTTCAGCATCGGTGCACAGATATTAATAGCCCGTCGCAACGGAGAAGGAAACTACAAGGAAATCGGCCCGATTTTCTATCAGGGCGTTTATTTCCTGCTTGTAATGGCTGTGATCTTATTTACGCTCTCCATTGTATTCTCACCCCATATCCTCAAAAATATAATTTCGTCTCCTCATATTTATGATGCAGCCGAAAGTTATATTCAGTGGCGTGTGTATGGGTTCTTCTTCTCCTTTGTCATGGTGATGTTCCGCGCTTTCTTTGTAGGCACGACACAAACCAAAACATTGACGTTGAACTCGATTGTGATGGTACTTTCGAATGTGGTGTTCAACTATATCCTGATCTTCGGTAAATTCGGTTTCCCGCAACTGGGTATTGCCGGTGCTGCCATCGGTTCTTCACTGGCCGAAATGGTATCGGTGATTTTCTTCATTATCTATACGTGGAAACGGATTGACTGCAAGAAGTATGCATTGAATATACTGCCCAAATTCCAAGGGAAAACATTGAAACGAATACTGAACGTCTCCGTATGGACCATGATTCAGAACTTTGTTTCCTTATCTACCTGGTTTATGTTCTTTCTGTTCGTGGAACATTTGGGAGAACGTTCTCTGGCAATCGCCAACATTATCCGTAACGTGTCGGGTATCCCGTTCATGATTGCGATGGCATTTGCAGCTACTTGTGGCTCACTGGTAAGTAACCTGATCGGCGCAGGCGAACAGGATTGTGTACGGGGAACCATCAGGCAGCACATTCGGATCGGATATCTATTTGTATTGCCGATTCTGGTATTCTTCTGCCTGTTCCCGGATCTGATTCTGCGTATCTATACGGATATGCCGGATTTAAGGGCTGCATCCGTATCTTCACTATGGGTATTGTGTTCCGCTTATCTGGTGTTGGTGCCTGCCAATGTTTATTTCCAGTCGGTATCAGGTACAGGAAATACTCGAACAGCACTGGCTATGGAACTTTGTGTATTGGTTATTTATGTGGCATATTCTGCATATTTTATCCTGCACCTACGAATGGATATCGCATTTGCCTGGACGACGGAATGTGTGTACGGTACTTTTATACTGATATTCTGCTACTGGTACATGAAGAAAGGAAACTGGCAAAAAAAGAGGATTTAAAAAATTTATTCCTTATGAACCATTATGAACTTGATTTTAATAGGACAACCTCCTACCTTTGCAACAAACATAAAAAAACTAATCATTATGAAATTGCATTTATTAGTGGGAAGCTGCATTTTAGTACTGTTATGTGCTTGTTCAGCAGGGGAAGAGGAACAACCCAAACAACCCGAAACGCCGTCTGTAAAACGGATACCCATCACATTGAACTGTGTGGCAAGTAATACAAATGTCAACGCCATAGAAGGTGTTCATACTCGTGTTACCGACTGGGGCTATGAAAATCAGGACAAAATCGGACTATATGTGGTAAACTACAACGGCACAACGCCGGGAACCTTGCAAAACAGCGGCAATCATGTAGACAATATGCGTTTCACGTACGACGGGACATGGACCCCTGACAAGGAAATCTATTGGAAAGATGAAAGTACCAAAGCAGATTTCTACTGTTATTTCCCGTATAGTACACTTTCCGACATTTCTGCACATTCTTTCTCTGTAAAAGAAGATCAGTCTACCGAACAGGCTTATACGGCAAGTGAATTTCTGTACGGTAAAACTGCGGGAGTGTCACCCACGGAAGAAGCTGTTAGCATTACAACCAAGCACATTTTCAGCTGTGCGGTTATCAATGTCAAGGCAGGTAACGGATTCACGGATGAAATTCTAGCACAATCAACAATAGGTGTAAAGATGAACGGAATAAAGACCGAAGCAATCATCAACCTCACCAACGGTATAGCTACGGCAACGGGAACAGCCAAAACAATCCTTCCGCTCGAAAACGGAAATAACCGTTCTTATAAGGCACTGATTGTACCTCAAACGGCTTCGGGCAATAATTTCATCACCGTCAATATTGATGGCAGAGATTTCAATCTTAACAAGGAATTTACTTTCGTCGGAGGGAAAAGACATACTTTCTCTGTGACGGTAAGTAAGACTAGCAATGGCATTAATGTCGGCATTGGGGCTTGGGAAGATGACGATATAGACAATGGTGGTGTAGCCGAATAAAACAGACATACGTATGAGAAGAGAATGGCATAAATATATAGTATTCAGTGCTGTATCGGCATTGATGCTTATGTCGTGCAACGACAATGAAATAACGGAAGGCGTTTCACGGGGACAGGATTCGAATGTCATATCCTTGTCGGGAGAAATAGACCAAGTGGCAGTGACTCGTGTCAATGATAATGGTTTCTGCGATGGTGACATTATGGGTGTTTACATTGTAGACTATAATGGTAACACACCGGGAACGCTGGCAACTAAAGGTAACCGGGGTACAAATGTACCACACACTTTTGATGAAGCGGCTTATAAGTGGAACTCTGCTTATGATATTTACTGGAAGGATGATAGGACACACGTTGATATCTATGGGTATTACCCATATGGTACACCGACGGATGTAAACGAATATGCATTTGAAGTACAAAAAGATCAAACGAAAAATAATGGGGATGAAATGGGAAGTTACGAAGCAAGTGACTTCCTTTGGGGAAAGGCAGCGGACGTAGCACCTACGGAAAAAGTGATCCGACTGCCATTGCGGCACAAGATGAGTAATGCCCGCATTACCTTGAAAGAGGGCGAGGGATTCGCTGAAGGCGCCTGGACGGAACTGGAGAAACAAGTGCTGGTTCTGAACACCAAGCGTAGTTCAGTGATTAACCTCGCCACGGGTAATGTGACGGCTACGGGCGAAGTTGCCAAGACAGGAACTATCCCATTCTGTAAAGACAATGAATTCCGTGCTATTGTGGTTCCGCAAAGTGTGGAAGCCGGAAAAGTGCTTTTCAGTATTACGGTAGATGGAACGCCTTACACTTTCAAGAAGGAAGAGAAGTTCACGTACATGGCGGGAAAAATGCACAACTTCACTATTCAGGTGAATAAGAAGGAAGCAAGCGGACAATATGAGTTCAAACTCATTGATGAGTCTATCACTGCCTGGGAAAATGATATGGCTTCACATGAGGCTACCGCCAAAGAGTATATCGTGATTGATGTGGAAAAGGCGGGGACGCTGAAAGAGTGTATCACGGCTGCAAATAAGGATTATACGAAGTTGCAGAATTTGAAGATTACAGGAGAGATTAATTCGGCAGATTTCTTTTTTATGAGGGATGAGATGAGCAAGTTACAATCGCTGAATTTGAAAGAAGTGAAGATAAAGGCTTCAGGATACAAAGAGAATGAAATTCCTGACGAAGCAATGAAAGAAAAAAACACTTTACTTCGTATAGTTTTACCTGACCGACTCGTTAGAATAGGAGCTGATGCTTTTAGTGGATGTAAATCTCTTTTAGGTTCTTTGTTTATACCAGAAGGAGTCAAAGAAATTGGCAAAGGCGCTTTCTACTGGTGCAATTCACTAAACTCACTAACTCTACCTTCTACATTAGAAACAATTGGAAATAGTACATTTATGTATTGTTCTTCTTTTACAAGTGAACTTTTATTACCTGCCAAATTAAAACACATAGGAGATAATGCTTTCTGGGGTAATGAAAATTTATACGGTGAACTGTATTTACCCAACCAATTATCCTATTTAGGCGAAGGGGCTTTTCTCGGATGCCGATCTATTTCCGGTTCTTTATCCATACCACAAACCATTACAGAAATCAAAAACAATACCTTTCATTCTTGTTCTGGATTCAACGGTACGCTACACTTACATGATGGAATCACTTCAATAGGAGAACATGCATTTTACACTTGCCACTTTAAAGGAGAACTTAATTTACCTCAAAAGCTGAAAGTTGTTAATAATGGTGCATTTCAAGATTGTGATTTCTCAGGAGATTTAAAACTTCCTCAAGAAATATATGCCATCGGGGATTATGCTTTTTACAATAACTGGCGACTTTCAGGAATTCTTGAAATTCCCCAAAATACACAAAGTGTCGGAGCAATGGCATTTTACAACTGCCGTAGCATAGAAGGAATAGCATTCCCCGAAAGCTTAGAAAGCATCCGTTCCGATGCATTTACCGACTGCTTCGGTATCGGTTCCATCGTTTGCAAAGGAACTATCCCCCCCTACGTACAAACAGGAGCTTTCAACGGCGTAGCTAAAGACAACTTCACGCTCGAAGTTCCCGAATCCGCCATCACCGACTACCAAACCGCAGTAGGCTGGAGCGACTTCAAACGTATCTCTGCCCACCGCGAACTGGTCTGCCGTCCTTCTATCGCCAATGCCATTAATACCCGATGCACACGCCGACTGGTATTGAATGCCGAAGGAGACTGGGAAGTGGAAAGCATGCCTGACTGGTGTAGCCTGTCGCAAAACAGCGGCTCAAAGAAAACGGAACTAACCTTGACCATCAACGAAATGGCCAAAGGCACTACCCAAGGACGTACAGGTGAAATCGTATTCAAGCTGAAAGACAAGGATTATACTACTAAATGTTCCGTCTCTCAATATGACTATGAATATGGCGAAGACGAAATCATTACTATACAAAAAGCTACCAAAGGAAACAATGGAGGCATTAACCTCGTATTCCTAGGTGACGGATACAATGCGAAAGACATCTCCGAAGGTGAATACATGAAAGCCATGAGGGAGCAAGTAGACAATTTCTTCGGCATCGAGCCTTACAAAACCTATCGTGATTATTTCAACATATATACCGCCATTGCCGTTTCTCCCGAAACAGGAATCGGTACTATCAATACCATCCGTTACGCCAAGTTTGAGACAACCTATACAGGCGGTGTAGGACTGAAATGCGATTATAACGCTGTATTCAATTATGCACTGCGTATCCCCACAGTGACAAAAGCAAATCTAAACCAAAGTCTGATTATTATCACACCTAACTCTACCGATTATGGTGGCATCTGCCAAATGTGGGACGACGGTTCTGCCATCGCCTTCTGTCCAAGAAGTACCTACGGCTATCCACTCGACACACGCGGAGTGATTCAGCATGAAGCCGGTGGACACGGATTCGGTAAGCTGGGTGATGAATATATATACCACAATGAGTTTATTGATTTCTGTACATGTACTTGCTGCGCACACACACTAGAATTTAATCACGCCAAAGCTCTGGGCTGGTATGACAACCTCTCACTGACGGGCAAAATGCACGAAGTACCTTGGAGTCACCTGATATTTGACGAACGTTACAGCAATCGGGTAGACATCTACGAAGGCGGATTCATGCACAATCGTGGTGTATTCCGTTCGGAGCTAAACAGTTGTATGAACAATGATATTCCGTATTACAGTGCCATCAGCCGTGAATCTATTGTGAAACGTATCAAGCGATATGCCGGTGAAGAGTATTCATTCGAGGAGTTTGTAAAGCACGACAAAGGAACCGTAGATATCAAGACACGTGCCATGGATGTTCCTTATGCTGGAAGCCGCGTACATACATTCCAATATCCTCCTAAGATTCATAAAGGCAGCCCGCTGAAATAATTAAAGTATGTGTAATACTAAAACAGAAAAAGGAATTAAAAAGGAAAAAACATGAAATCAACGATTCATACCATCTACGCTGCTTGCATCTGCCTACTGTCATGTATGACTATGGCAAGCTGCGGACAGGAAGAAACGGCAAGCATGGAAACGAAACAGAGCAACGTAATGCAGTTCCGGATTGCGCATCCTTCACAACAACAAGCCGCTCCTGTTAGTCGCGCCACAGAAACAAGTTTCGAGACAAACGACCGCATCGGTCTGTTTGTCTGCGAAGAAAATGAGCCCCTACAAGTAGGAGGTAACTACGTTAACAATGCTTCTCTGACCTACAATGGAACGGAATGGACTCCCACCCGTCCTATCTACTGGAACGATGGCAGTTATGATGTGTACGCCTACTATCCCTACCACTCTCCCATTCTATCGACAGACGAAATGGAATTCCGCGTGGCAGCTGACCAAAGCACAGCAGGCACAGCTGACGCAGTGGGAGGATATGAAGCCAGCGACTTCCTGTGGGCATCGGCAAAGAAACAGACTGCCGGCAATGATGCCGTGGCACTGAAATTCAAGCATTGCATGAGCAAACTTACCGTACGGCTTATCAAAGGCGAAGACTACGAAGGCGACGAACTTCCGCAGGATGCCGAAGTGTTTATCCACAACACTGTACCCAATGCTACCATCGACCTTGCTGCAGGGATAGCCACCAAAACACTCTACGGTACGGAAGCCACACTAAAAGCAAAGGCAGCAGGAAACAACAGATACACCGCTATTGTCGTTCCACAACGAATCACCAACCGTCGTCCACTGGTGGAGGTAGTGATGAGAGGAGTGTCATACCTGATGGAAAGCACATTCGTCTTCAAGCCGGGAATGCACCATATTATTTCACTGACCATCACGAAAAACCCTGAACAGGTGAAAATTGAGATTGGCGGTGAAATTGAGAATTGGGAAACAACCGAGGAATAATAATTCTGGTTTCACCACAGATTACACGGGTTTCCACAGATTACAATATTTTTCTATAGGTTTGATATCACACATTCACCCACATGGGTTCCCTTCTTTTCGGAAGGAAAAGAGTTGAAATTACTATTGGCTTTGCCTTCCAATCATGTAGAATATAGATAATCTGTGGAAATCCGTGTAATCTGTGGTGAATTTTCTTGTAATATGTTTATATTTGCAACGGGGGTTCTTAAAAGTTAACTATCAATGAACGACAAACTGAAGTATATCGTCTCTTCTACTATTCTTTCAAGCCTGTTTGCGCTGTTATATACCGGATGCAAACCGGGCAATTTAGAAATCAATGCACTGCCCTTTCAGGAAAATGAAGGAGACCACTGGGGACTTATCTCTACCAGTGGAAAGATTGAAATCCCTTCCGGAAGCTTCAGTCGCCAACCGTCGGCAGTAGTCAATGGAATGTTCAGTCTCCCGGACGAAAAAGGATATTACCAACTCTATGAATTGCAACATCCGGAACAGCCCACCAGTGCAAGGCGATTTGCACAAGTCGGGCATTTCTTTGAAGACGTCACACTGGCACAGGAATTTCCTGACTCTCCAATCCTTATTATCGACCGGAAAGGACAAAGTATCAATAACATCGGGATAAGCCTGCACTACGACATCGTCTTAGCACACAACTTTGCCGAAGGCAGAGCCTTGTTCTGTACCCGAAAAGGGAAATACGGCTACATGGACACCCGAGGAAACATCCTCATCCCTCCTATATACGACCAAGCATATGACTTCCACGAAGGCTTGGCACTGACCGGTAACACAAACGACAAAGGAGAAACCTGTTACCAGCTTATCGACTTGTCAGGTAACGTACGTATACAAATTCAAGACACACCTGCTCTCCTTGACCCACAACCCTCATGCGGACTGATGAAATATAATAACTGCCAAAGCGGACAATGTTGTTATCTAAGCACTACGGGAAAAGAAGGACTCTTCCTGCCGGACAGTATCCGTGAAGCCTTCCGCTTCCGCCATAACGCTGCTATTATCCACACCGACCACGGCGCAGGACTTATCGACCGCCAAGGAAAATTACTGATTGCCCCCACATACGAAGAAGGATTCATCGCCGGCAATGACCGTGTGTGCCTGCGCATCGGCAACGAATGGCGGCTCACCGACTTCGAAGGAAACATATTAGGAGAAACAGGCAAAAGTTACGAACGAATATCCACTTTCTATCCTTCGGGACTTGCCATCGCCAGTTCCGGAACTCAATGCCAATGGATAGACCGACAAGGAAAGTCCACCGATAGCCAGACCTACCACTGCATCGCAGAAGACCTTTCCGCATTGCAACTTGCTCCGCAAGTCTTCGTCCGAAAAAACACTAAGACAGAAAACGAAAAAAGGATTTCAAAGAATATACCTGAAAAGACGGAAAAAGTTTCCTCTTCAACATCAGAAGAAAAAGCTAAAAGTACCCTGCCATCCGCAGGAAACTCCCACACCACCTGCATCGTTAACAATGATGAATGGAAAAACATCGGAAAACAAAACCCGTTCTATGCCGAAGCAAGTAAAATATTGTCCGGCAAACTAACCGAAACGGATGCAGAAAACAGACAAGTGATACTCAACTATGTGGAACACCTGCGCACATCGTATACCACCAAAGACATCGACTTCCTGACGCAACTATTCAGCGAAGAAGCACTGATTATTGTCGGCAAAGTCATCCGCAGTACTCCCCAAACAGACGGGAAATACCTGCCACAGCACCAAGTGGAATATAACATCAAGAGTAAACGCACCTATCTGGAACGCCTCAAAATACTGTTCAGGCAAAATAAAGAAATCAACCTGCAATTCAGTGACTTCAAAATAATGCGGCATCCCACACAAGAGGGATTATACGGAGTGACATTACGCCAAAAATACAGTTCTGATCTTTATTCGGACGACGGTTATCTGTTCCTACTGTGGGATTTCAGAGATGAAGCCACCCCGTTGATTCATGTACGCACGTGGCAACCCCGCATGCTGGACGACCGGACACTACTGCCGGAAGAAGAGATATTCAATATACGTAATTTCAATTTGCAATGAACGTTTCTATATCAACTCCCAACGTGGAAACTAACTTGTTGAACGCGAAAAGATTCGTGTTGACAACTGCCATACTTCTTGTCTTTTCCGCTATGCACGCACAACGTTTTTCCGTGCAAAGTTTCCGGCAACTGCCCAATGACATCAGTGCCTACATCCAGCCTGTGAAAGACCTGAACGACGAAGCCTGTGCACTCATCAAGATAGTGGGTAGCCGTGATTTCGTATTCTCTACCCCCTTGGGAGTGGTGAAAAGGAAAAACGATGTTGGAGAAACATGGATATACGTCCCACGCGGTACTACACAAATCACCATCAAACACCCGCAATGGGGCGTACTTCGCGATTATCGCTTCCCTTCTCCCTTAGAATCACGCCTGACCTACGAGCTGGTATTGAACGCTCCCGTCACCATGCCCCGGAAAAGAATTCCCCCGATCGAGAATACTGTCGTCAGTTATCTGCGTACATACGAACTGCCTTTGCAACAACTTCCCACACCTGAATGGCAACGTCCCCGACAACCGAAAGAGAAAGCTGCATGGCTGATTATACCAAGCATCGGATTTCATCGCCAGGAGGTAGCAGGTGGTATACGCCTTGCCTGGATGCGGCGACACGGAATATACCTACATGTATTGAGTGATTTCCGCACCACCCCCGACACCAACGGACAAGAATGTGACAAGAACGGGTTACTACCAGGTAGCGATCTACCGCCCTACTACACTGGAAAGAGTGAAAAGTCATACTACGCTTTCACTGCAGGAGGAATACATCGTATCATCGGTAACTTCTGTCTCTACGAAGGTATCGGCTACGGAGCACGCACAGTGGTCTGGCAAACAGACGAAGGGAATTACCTGCGCAACAGCAGTTATTCATTTCAAGGAATCACTGCCGAAGCGGGTGCCATACTGCGGTTGCGAAAGCTGGCTTTTTCCGTCGGCACCATCACTACAGGCGGAAAATACTGGATGGTGAACCTCGGACTGGGTATTCGTTTATGACCGCCTTCTTTATTAAAAATATAGAATTGCACAAAAGACATACAGATTGACATATGTACACAAGAATCATTTGTTTCCTGACTCTCTTCGCTTGTTGCCTGCTCCCGACAGGATGCAGTGACGAGAACCGCCCTAATAATCCGACGCCGGAAATCATCCTGCACGAAGCACAGGACATCACCCGTACGAGTGCCCGTCTCACTGGTACAGTGAATGTCCCGCCCCATAGCCATACCGACCGTTACCGTTTCCGCTACGGGACTTCACCGGATATGGTGAAAAGTGAAGAATACCTCCAGCCAAATGGTCTTGTCACTACCGAACTACAAAACCTGACACCGGGAACCACCTACTATTACTGTCTGGAAGCAGGAAACGAAATGTATATGCGGCAAAGTCCCACCTATCATTTCACCACCTTTCCCAACGAACGGCCCCGAATAGACCCCATCACTTTTCTGGGACAAGGCCCTATCAGTATCATCCTGTTATGTGCTGTCACGGACGATGGCGGTGACCCTGTGACAGCCTGCGGCTTCCGTTATACCTCTGCCGATGGACAAGAGCTGGAAGCAAGCGCATTCCTGACAAACGACAATCAATGGCGACTTCATATCAACCACTTGGAAAAGTACACTGAATATACCGTAAAGGCTTTTGCCGAAAACAGAAACGGAAGAACTTACAGCGAACCATACCGCTTTTGCACCAGTGATGCAGTAACCCTCATTGATGCAGGCACGCTGCCCGAAATTATCGGAGAAGACGGAAAAGACGACTATACACAACTGAGTATCACAGGTCCGCTGAACGGAACGGATATCCGGTTCATCCGGGAAATGTGCGGAAAAGACGTACGTGGCAACCGGACACAGGGGCAGTTGCAGAAGTTGGATTTGACGGACGCACTCATCGTTGCAGGCGGATTGTCTTACGATGAATCGCGATATACAACAGAGTATACAATCGGCAACGGAATGTTCGGCGAACTGGATATACCGACGGAAATCAAACTTCCGGAAAACACGTTGGTGATTGAACAGAATGCCTTCCGCAACTGCACGTCACTGACGGCACTTTCCATTCCTGGAAGTACAAAAGAACTGACTCCTTCCAGCGGATGCTGCCATCTCGAACACCTGTCCGTGACTACGGGAAATTCCGAATATAGCAGCATAGACGGAGTGGTATACAGCAAAAACGGTGAAGCACTTGTATGGTTTCCCGAAGGAATGGAGAAAGAGGAGCTTCGTCTCTCTCCCACTCTGAAGAGTATCGGAGAATACGCATTACAAAAATGCAAAATCCGTTCTATCGTATTGCCCGGTTCAGTCATAAGTATCGGAAAGTTGGCTTTCTATGCTTCCGAAATAGAATCGATCGTACTACCGGACGGATTACGGAGTATGCCGCTCGGAATATTCCAGCAATGCCAGAATCTCACGAGTGTCACACTAGGTAGTGACTGTGAAGCGCTCTCGGATTATTGTTTCGACGGATGCCCGCTCCAGCACCTATACGTAAATGCAGTCATTCCTCCTGTCTGCCAATCGAACACGTTCAGCGGAGCAAGAAATATTTTTGCCGACTGTATCCTACATGTCCCTGCGGAGAGCTTGCCTATATATAGAAACCACTCTACATGGAAACTGTTTCAACACATTAAAATTATCGAAGCTACAAGTATATGATTGTCACATCTTGATGTCACAGCTGTGCCACCGCATTGGCACAACAGTGACATCACTGTCTCTTATACACATCTCCGAGCCCACGAGACATGCGCAGATCTCGTA
>OWKP01001418.1_pt1 | contig 15107 bp, 14 predicted proteins | sample 1732991 | NCBI WGS metagenome assembly OWKP01 (sample SAMN05065777, study PRJEB22554) | human gut metagenome | biome: ENVO:2100002; feature: ENVO:00000062; material: ENVO:00002003 | host: Homo sapiens | place: USA
TCTACACCCTAGAGTTCGTCGGCAGCGTCAGATGTGTATAAGAGACAGGAAAAATATTTTCATTCCCCGTCTTTTTCAAAAGGCAACCTTCGATAACTGTATCTATGAAAAACAGGCCTTACACCTTTTTTACGAGAACTTCGATTTTTACGACTGGGCAAAGAATAGGAAAGTATATATAGCCTCTTTCGTATATTTTTATTCTCCCGAAGATGAAAATGACCGCTTCTCTGTTTTTCGTCCTCTCGCTTCCATCTTGCAAGAAATAGATACCCGTTGTTCCCTCTTCGGAACAAATACAGTGGGTGTCCACATTCGCCGGACCGACAATGCTCTATCTATCGCACAAAGTCCTACCCGTTTATTTATCGAGCGTATGAAAAAAGAAATAGAACAGAACGGCGACACGACATTTTGCCTTGCCTCCGACTCCGAGGAGGACAAACGCTCGATTGTAAATCGGTTCGGAAATAGAGTGTTCACCTCTGTCCACAAAGCCGACCGCAACAGCTTGGAGGGTATGCAAGAAGCGCTGGTAGAGCTATACCTCCTATCGCGTACCCGCCATGTATTAGGATCGGTACACAGCTCTTTTTCCGAAACGGCAGCTCAAATCGGCAAGATATCCTACGAATTGTTGCGCGACGTTCGCCCCGATAAATAATTCCGGCCATGCACGGGAACAAAATAGATTCGGGAAGATTTGAAACTGTCCCGAATCTATAATCTCTATCGCACGATACAGCGCATCATGGCCGCAGCTTGTTCCGGACGACCCAATATCTCATATACAAGAGCCGCACAAGTATAACAAACGACCGGTATCAACGAAGGAAGTAACTCATAACTCTCAGCATCGCGGGCAGGATAAGCGGCATAACGAGCCGAACTCACCCGATGAGAAACGACATGTGCAGGAAGCGAGTAATAATCGATACGTTTTTGTCCTTCTTCGTTCGATAAAACACATACGGGTGTCGAACAGCCTCCCCGGGTATAAAAATTGAACTGCAACTCATATTCGGGAGACGTTTTATCGATAAATTCCGTAACAGGTTGCCTCCACCCGTCCATACAAAACTCAGCCATACGCCACACATCATCGGGCAAAAGTACATATCCGCTACCGTCGGACGAACGCTGTGGCCGCAACAACGAAGCGCAATCTGTCAAAGGCAATGACGATACCGGTTCCGTTGCCCATACGGCAAGCAAGGCATCCGGCATTTTCTCCCGTATATATCGCTCTACTCCTATCCCTGCGGTCATCACGATATCGGCATCGAAAGAATCGGTTAGCTCCTCCATGTTCGCTTTAACCCGGTCTACCAACTCATCTACACTTACTTTCATCACGCGCCTTTCTTCTGTCTCACAAAATTATTCTCGTCCACATAAATATCACCCTCCGAAAGAATATCGGTCCATTTTTTTAATGCACAATTCAACCCGTCGGCAGTAAACGAACTGCGGTAAACCGGTAATCCGGCCCCATCGAGACGAGAGATTTCGATTTGCCGAGGAGAAATCGACACCTCGCACGAACCGTTTTCAATGGGCCGAGTCATTTTTAACAAAGCCTCTCCGGCTGCACCCAACCCTATTTGAAAAACTTTATCGCCATCGCCCGAATAAACGACAATTCCCTTTTGTAAAGGACTTATCACGACTTCTCCATCTCCAATGGGCACACGCAACTCCCCGGCCTGCGACAAAAAAGTTCCTGTTTCTTTATGACTGATTTCACCATTGCACAACTCCCACGAAGAAAGCTCGCTCGACACCCGAATAGTTTGCTGCCCATCGAGCAAAACCAATCCGTTGGGCTTCAATTTTATCTCGTCGGCTATGGCACAAAAACGAGAAAGTTCTTCCCAATCATTCGAAGATGCCGGCGAAGCTGTCGTGCTGCCTACCGAAAACTTCACCTGATAGTACTTACCCATAAAATAAACCACATCGGCGGCTCCACCGGTACATCGATAAGTGAAAGATGGATTCCACGTCCCTCGGTAGAGATAAACAGGACGCACGGCATCGTCGAACGTCAATGGAGTCACATAATTCCGCCATGCCGTTCCGTCCCACACAAGGGTGATAATTGCCGACGAATCTGTCATCACGGTCATTGCCGCCGATCCTTTCAAGGCAGGGAAAACATAAGCCCCTTTACCTCCGGCCACATAGATGAAACAAGCCTGCACACCGCTTTCGACTGCCGGGCTGAAAGTCGCCGGTTCGGTGATAATACCCATGAACGGAGAAGGAGCCGCATGATTCGTATCGTACCACGAACGACCGGTAGAATCCCATATCCAAATGGATTGAGTTTCCCCATTGATAAAAAACTCTCCCGGCAAACCGCCCTCGGGATATGCCGAGAGAAGAGATGCCAACCCATAATAAAATCCCAAGCACCCGTTTTGCCCTCGCAAATGATTGTGTATAGTCGTTTTCATCGCTTGTTCCTCTTTTTTAATTGTGAAAAAATCAAATTTAACCGTTCGGCCGCTTGCTCGATAAGAGCAGGAGAGGAGACTTCCTCGTCAGAAAGCCCGTACGGTTCTTTTCTCAAATAATCCCTTGCGTCCTGCCAAGAGCGAACCTCCGGCACTAACGTATAAATTTTCTCTTCCGATGCCGGCTGTGCGACGTCCGACAATTTGAATCGTCTCCCATACCCCCGACTATTTTCCATAGCCCGCTGCAACTGTTCGTCGGCCGTAGAAAAAACTCCGTTTACACCGTCACTGGCAAGAAATTGTACCCGACGAGGTACACCGTTCACATCGACCGTGGTACATAGGTTTCCCAACCGGGTCTGATAAATCTTCATCATATCATTATATTTAATTTAAAAACTATATAGCCCCTCGCCGAAACAACCATATCTCTCTCGCAAGAACGGCTGTATAAAAATTTCTCCCGCGCCATGTAACGCAACAGTTTCAAACAACCATATAAGAGAGTAACACGAAAAAACACGGTTTCGAGGAGAGGCCGAATTTTAGAAAAAGGGGAGCCGGGCACGATGTCCCGGTCGCCCCTCAGTCCCCTTGAATCATATCACTCATTCCTCATCGGGTATGACCGGCTCGATACGCATGTGAGCAGCCGGATAGCGCAATGTCAAACAACTGGCCTCGGTCAGTACCAACGCATCGGTATTGCGTACCCCCGATTTTTTCAAATCGAGTTCCTGCGAGTCGAACGGGACATGAGACCATTTCTGGATAAATTCCGGGTCGAAAATAAATCCGTAGTCGCTCATGCCGCAATCGTCGAATACCTCCGAATAAAGCACATACAGCTTCCCGAACTTCGATTTGATTTCCGAGAAGTCGATGCCCCATTGTACCTTATCTTCGCGGGCCATCACCACTTTGGTCATCTCTATCTTATTGATACGGCCGATAAACGAAGACCCGCCAATCAACACCTTCCGTTTATTCCCTCCGTTCCCGGTAAAAGCCTGTCGCATCATATCGATTAAATCGTTCTGTGTCATCTCCACAGTAGGATTGTAGGTATAATGATTTCCGGCCTGCCACCAGATACCGCCCGTCAGCATCACATTCTCCTTTTTACGAGGGTCGAAAATCGTGTTCTTCACACCGAACATAAAACTCTTTTCCATACCCAATCGCATATCGTAAATAGCGGCTTCCTCGGCATCCGAGAAATCCCATTCGACCTCCTTATTCGCTATTTTTTGGAAAGTCGATTGCTCGATCTGCATTTTGAATATCTGGCAAAAATTCTGACTCTTGATAGGCAAAGCGGCGAATTGTGCCGTCTGCACATCGAGTTCCGTTGCCGCACGCCCCATACGGATAAGCGGCGTATTCACGGGAATAGACGGCACGCAGTTGGTCACCGAACCTATTTTGGAACCATTGATGGGATAGACGGTCAATGCCCCCGTATCTTCGTCTTTTGCGGCGATATAAAGCACCAAGTCGGCATTCGACATCTCCCCATCGGGATCATACCCTTTTACCCCTTGAACCAACAAAGTTTCCGACACCTCGAATATGCTGTTGTCCACGGCATTGATAGTCGCCTTTTTATGCGAGTCGTTAACGGTCGATGCTCCGGGAGCCACATACGAGGCCTTCATATATGACTTGGTAGGTTTCACATCGACCGAATAATAATCGACAATCATCGACGAAGCCTTCCGTGAACCGTTCCACCGTGATAACTGATCGATAGGCGTGGACATCGGTCGTATTTTCACGATGCGTTTATCCACTTCGCTACGCAACAGAGAGGGACTCCCTTCACGAACAATATCGGTCGTCAACGGTTCGTTGGATACGATTTTTCCGCCCGACATACCCGGCACGATCGCCGCCAATGCCAACCCGGCATCGAACAGTCCGTCCCAAACTTGCCAACACAGTACCAACAATACGAAACCGGTCAACCAAAGAAGCGGCTTTTTCCATTTCAATAAAAAATTTTTCATCTCTCTTTTCATTTTAGAATACAATAAAAACATAAGAATTAGAATAATTTAGAAGCTGTTTCAATCCCCTTTTCAAAAATCTACAAGTCCCACACGCTACGGCGGCGACGGTTTCCGAATACAGGCGAAAGATCGGAATCGGGCTCGAAACTGCCGCCGTTTCGTAAAGGAGGTAACGAATCGCCGTTACGTTCCCGTTTCTCGAAAACGATACGCTCGTTACGTCCACGCACCTCGGCTTCCCGCTCGGCACAAGACAAGTCACGATCGTAATACAACCCCTTGAAAAGTAACCCGAGAACTTCGTCGTTCAATTCTCCCATAAACACATGGTTGCACAAATGATACACCCGATCGAGAAAACCCTCGAACTCCTCGTCGCTCATTCCTTTCTCCGACTTGAAACGCTCCATACAACGAGTGCTGTTTTTCAAGTTCTCCCGCATTTGGTTTTCCAATTCGCTGAATCGTGCCATGCGTGATAGGTACTCGTCGTTCGCCTTACGAACCTCTTCCATGCGACCCTCGTCCTCGGCACAATCGAGCATATCTTTCCCGAAGTAACGCACACAAGCGATAAGAGCATCCTCCCCGCCGATAACGTCCGAGATAAACGCTCCCATTTTCGGGTTCGACATAAACAATTTGCACAACTTGCTCTGGTCGTCGGCAAGACGCTCATACCGTTCGTTCCGATACGAGTCGTATTCCTCCAAAGCATCGAACAAATCGTCGTCGCTATCGACCCTCCGGGCAGGATATCGATGTAAGATTCGTTCCACGAGCAAATCGCGTGATTTTCGCAGATTGCGATTTTCTTTTTGATAATTCTTTTCCATAAATTCAATGATTAGTTTAGCCATATATGGTACGGCAAAGTAAACCCCGGTCGAGGCCGTTTTTATGGCAGCTTCATACATTATACCTCTTTCTCGAAAGATTTCACGACAAAAGATGAATTACCGAAAAAATTCTTTATTTTTGTCCTGCGAGCGAAAAGAAGAGCCGGCTAGGCATAAAAAACAAACGAATTTGTTTTATTCTGCACCCGCCTTTCATTATTTTTGCAACACGATCGTCGGAGCCTGCCTACACCTCGTTCGGTCTCCCCATCGTCAGACAAAACATACTAAATAACATATAACTATGGCTATCACACCGTTTAAGTATCAACCCATGTTCCCGCTCGGCGAAGACACGACCGAGTATTATTTGCTCACGAAAGATTATGTATCTGTAAGCGAGTTCGAAGGGAAACCCATCTTGAAAATCGAAAAGGAAGGTCTTACCGCTATGGCGAACGCCGCCTTCCGCGATGTATCGTTTATGCTTCGCCGTTCGCACAACGAACAGGTAGCTAAGATTTTGAGCGATCCCGAAGCCAGCGAAAACGATAAATACGTAGCGCTCACCTTCCTCCGCAATGCCGAAGTGGCCGCCAAAGGAGTACTTCCTTTCTGTCAAGACACCGGTACGGCAATCATTCACGGAGAGAAAGGCCAGCAAGTCTGGACGGGATATTGCGATGAAGAAGCTCTCTCCCTCGGCGTTTACAAAACCTATACCGAGGAAAACTTGCGCTACTCCCAAAACGCGCCCCTTACCATGTACGACGAAGTAAATACCAAATGTAATCTTCCCGCACAAATCGACTTGGAAGCTACCGAAGGTATGGAGTATAAATTCCTCTGCGTCACCAAAGGCGGTGGATCGGCGAATAAGACATACCTCTACCAAGAAACGAAAGCCATTCTCAACCCCGGGACACTCGTTCCTTTCTTGGTGGAAAAAATGAAAACATTGGGTACGGCAGCCTGTCCGCCCTATCACATTGCATTCGTCATCGGCGGGACTTCGGCCGAGAAAAACTTGCTCACCGTGAAACTGGCATCCACCCACTACTACGATAGTCTGCCCACGACCGGAAACGAATTCGGACGAGCATTCCGTGACATCGAGTTGGAAAAACAAGTCTTGGAAGAAGCGTACCGTATCGGACTCGGCGCACAATTCGGCGGTAAATATCTGGCACACGACGTACGCATTATCCGTCTGCCCCGCCACGGAGCCTCCTGCCCGGTAGGATTGGGAGTGAGCTGCTCGGCCGACCGAAACATCAAATGTAAAATCAACAAGGACGGTATTTGGATCGAGAAACTCGACAGTCACCCCGGCGAGCTCATTCCCGAAGAACTCCGCCAAGCCGGTGAAGGCAACGCCGTTAAAATAAACCTCAACCAACCTATGAGCGAAATTCTCAAAGAGTTGGATAAATACCCCGTTGCCACACGTCTGTCGCTCAACGGAACGATTATCGTCGGTCGGGACATTGCGCACGCCAAACTCAAAGAACGGCTCGACCGAGGCGAAGACTTGCCGCAATATATCAAAGATCACCCCATCTACTATGCAGGTCCGGCAAAAACGCCGAAAGGCATGGCCTGCGGGTCGATGGGTCCCACGACAGCCGGTCGAATGGATCCCTACGTAGACCTCTTCCAAAGTCACGGAGGTTCTATGATTATGTTGGCAAAAGGGAACCGCAGCCAAGCTGTCACCGACGCCTGCAAGAAACACGGAGGATTCTACCTCGGCAGTATCGGAGGTCCGGCCGCTATCCTCGCTCAAAACAATATCAAGAGTATCGAATGCCTCGAATATCCCGAACTCGGCATGGAAGCCATCTGGAAAATCGAAGTGGAAGATTTTCCCGCATTCATTCTCGTCGACAACAAAGGCAACGATTTCTTCAAACAAATCAAGCCTACATGCCCGGCCAAGAAATAATTGGACAAACTATCTATCCGTAAAGAAAGAGCTGCCGATTGGCAGCTCTTTCTTTATAAACACCCCTCAATGAGACACAGAAGGAAAGGTCGAGAAGTATTCCAACTTCTCCTCTGTTCCGATTTATGCACGACACCCCGTAATACTACGGGGAAACGGCTGATGAAGAGGGGAATACCCTATTTTATTACTAAAACTATCCTTATGCAATGATGAGAAAGTCTACATTTAGAACGCGAGAGATGTGCATATCGCCATTGAAGCGAAACTTTAAACCTCCTTTCCCTCCATGTCCCCGTAGCTTTATAGAGTATTTCTGTTTCACAATCGGAAACATTTAAAACTCCTCCCCTGTGTTTTGTAACGCAAAATATAGGGGAGGTGGCACGTAGTGACGGAGGGGTTGAAAACGACATCTCATCAGTCTGTTTATATCCCTTCTCCCCTGCCGTGTCCCGTAGTATTACAGGGTGTCGCGGAGCAATATAGGGGAAACACCTCAGAAACAGCTGTTTCTGAGGAGAGGGGTTAAATACATAAAAATTCTCCCTCCGATTTTGAGAAGTGCCCCCCAAAAAGTCGGATAGCCCCATTATTTTGCCCATAAAGAGATACAACATCTGTAAACTACTACACAGATTCCTCTGTTTTTATACAAATTATAAATATTTTATTACCTTTGCTTTTATCATAAACAATAACATAATTTGCCTATGAAACATAGCGTATAATTTGATACGCACATTTTAGACATATTGGAAAAGCGTTTTAGCTTTATTCTGCTGCTCAGAAAGTTTGGCGACTAAAAAGACAGAAAAGAATAAGAGTTGAAATGCTCGCGTTTGTTAGCGCGGGCTTTTGGTCTATTTTTCTGTCGGGTTACGCCAAACACCTCTGAGTGGGAATATACTGAAAGTACCGCGTTTTTTTATGTGCGTAATCTATCTCTTTCAAGGTACAAACCGGAGGAATCCGAAAAGCCGATAAATGAGTAGGAAAATCTCAAACTAAAAAAACATGAAAAAATTAATTGTTGCCATTATGCTACTTGGCGGAGGAATCATATTTTCTTCAAACGCAAATAAACCGATTGAAAACATTGCTTCCTTCGAAACTTGTATATCGCAAAATGTCGTATTCCGTTCAACCCAACGCCTCAAAGCCAACGACGGCAGACAAATATATCTTTACAGCAGTGGAAAGTGCGAATTATGGGACGGCGACCGGTTAGTCGTCACCGCTACTTATAGATTACAAAATGGAGAGGTGAGATTATTGGACGAAAATGGGAATACCATTTATAAAGGTTCTTACAGATTAGCACGAGACAGACGTAATATTTCATCTCTCACACTTGCCGGGACGACTTATTATAAAATGTAATCATTAAAAAGCGAGGCAGTTAGAAAACTGCCTCGCTAAACTCACTCTTATTTATCTCCTCTCACTTCTCTCCGATATAAATCGTGCAAGCGCCGAAAGTGAGCCGACGACAATAGCAATGGCCGAAACCCGCGCGACGGAAAATAGCGAGCATATCCTCACCTTGTGGAACGGCCGCTACTGAACGGGGCAGATAGCTGTAAGCCCGGCGGTCTTTCGACACCAACCGACCCACGAAAGGAATAAACGTATAGGTATAGAACTTATAAAGCTGGCGAAACGGGAATCTTTCGGGAGTGGACAACTCGATCACACACAGTGCGCCGCCGGGACTCAACACCCGGTACATCTCCCGAAAACCATCTTCGAGATGTTCAAAATTACGCACCCCGTAGGCGACCGTCACCACATCGAAACTGTTGTCGTCGAATGTCATCGACAAGCAATCCTGCACCTCGAAAAGAATCCGCTCTTGTGCATTTCGCTCGGTCACTTTCTCACGAGCTATGCGCAACATGCCTTCCGACAAATCGATACCCACGACACAGTCTGGATGCAGGCGCTCGTCCAGTAGCAACGCCAAATCACCCGTACCCGTAGCCACATCGAGAATACGACGGTGTGAATAGCGACGCAGCATCTTCACGGCCACCCGACGCCACCACCGGTCTATACCCAGTGTCATTGTCCGGTTCATCGTGTCATAAGCCGGAGCGATAGAATCGAACATCTCCCGCACCTGCGTCGTCTTGTCCGTCTCCTCGTCATAAGGCTTTATTCCCTCCGCTTTATAATCCATTCGTCACCAATCGATTTTTACCGGTTATTTTTTACGGTTGTTCAAAAAATCGGTCACGTGTTTTTCGATACGGGCGGCAACGTCCTCGCCCTCGGCTTTCACGAACTTTTCGCCCACGATATGCTCATATAGCTCGATATAGCGATCCGACACGCTGTTGCAGTATTCCTCGGTCATTTCGGGAACCTGTTGACCCTCTTTACCCTGAAATCCATTCTGAATCAACCATTGACGCACGAACTCTTTCGATAACTGACGTTGTTCCTCGCCACGGGCAAGACGATCTTCATAACCTTCGGCATAGAAATAGCGCGAAGAATCGGGCGTATGAATCTCGTCGATGAGAATGATTTTATCGCCTATTTTGCCGAACTCATACTTCGTATCCACCAAAATAAGCCCCTTTTGAGCAGCCATCTCACAGCCCCGTTGATACAACGCCAACGTATATTTCTCCAACTGTTCGTAGTCCTCTTTCGAGACGATACCTCTGGCGATAATCTCCGCTTTCGAAATATCCTCGTCGTGACCCTCATCGGCTTTGGTAGTCGGCGTGATGATAGGATGCGGGAATTTTTCGTTCTCCTTCATGCCCTCGGGCATCGTCTCACCGCAAAGCGTCCGTTTGCCGGCCTTGTACTCGCGCCATGCATGTCCCGTCAAATATCCCCGCACGACCATTTCTACCTTGAATGGTTCGCAACGCAGCCCCACGGTCACCATCGGATCGGGAGTAGCCACCTTCCAGTTCGGGACAATGTCCGACGTAGCATCCAAAAACTTAGCGGCAATCTGGTTCAGCACCTGCCCCTTGTAAGGAATACCCTCTGGAAGAATCACGTCGAATGCCGAAATACGGTCACTGACCACCATCACCAACAGCTCGTCGTCGATATTGTATACATCGCGCACTTTGCCGTGATACACACTCTTCTGTCCGGGAAATTTGAAATCGGTTTTTACCAAAGCATTTTTCATTTCTGTAATACTTTTTCTGTTTATACTATAATCGGTTATTCGTCTTCGATAATGACCTTGCAAAAAACGGTGCAAGCCGAGAGCTGTAACAAATTCATTTGAGAGTGCCGAGGCGCAGCCCATTTTCGCATCTGTGCGCAAAGATACAACATAAAAACGAGATAGTGTACCGATTGTACGAACAAGATTATGCCCAGACTCAATCCGGTATCGTAACGCTCATTCCTATTGTCAAAAGAATAACCCTTACGATGAAACCATAGAAACTTTACAAGCCAAAGTGTCCGCAGATAAAGCAAAGTTTATTCATATAATTAATCAATAACCAATTAGAGAATGATTCAAGGAACAATTTGAAAAGTTGAGACTGTCCGTATCTCATCCTATTCGACCGCAAAGGAAAAGCGAAGGTCTCTTATGAATTTGAAATAACTTCGCTTATTAAAGAATTTAAGCGAAGTCATTCTGTACCATTTTGAGATAGGTTAAAATCTGTGCGGTTTCAATATTACGCATATAGTTTTCCATATATTCCCAATCGGGAGAGCCGTTATTATCAACAGGAAGCGTAATAATTTCTTTGGATAAACGATTTGCACTCCGTTTATATCCAAAATTATACTTTCCCCTCACACGGTCTGCAATGGTTGTAATGAATGTTCCCGTATATCTATTAAGATGATCATTGTAACCTAATGTCATATCGGAAGTAGCTATAAAATCTTCGGCTTTGTACACAGAATAACCCATTGAACCCTCTCCATTACGAATAAAAGCAATGCAATTCCCTTTTTGAATTGTGCTTTTATCTCTACATACAAAACATAATACCCCATTATTTTGATTGGTCGCACCAAGATAGCTAATACCACTGTCTGATTTTTCAATATGGTTAAGTCCTTTTGATTTACCGGCAACAAGCGTTGGAAACAAGTCACATAAGAGGAAGTTCTTCCAATTTACCCCCCCCATTTTATATTTATTAACACTTACTCGTTCATTGAAGACTTTAAGCGTGGTATTGAGTATGTTTCGTTCAATATCTTTCATGAAAGCAGACATAAAAGCAAAATCAATTTCTCCCTTATCTGTAGCTGGTAACAATAACTTTTCACGTTTTATGCGTTCGTCATTGATTTCTCGATTAAAACTATACTTTTCTGATAATCTATTGATAATCGGGATCATAAACAAGTAAGCATATTTATCAAGCCCATCACGTTTTAATTTGGTTACATGGTCACTTGCCACAAAAGTGTATTGATGGTAAAATGCACACCCAACACTACCACTATTTGCTAATGTTAGACAATCATCAAATCTTCTTACGCCGCCATCGTTTCCAATGAATCCGTCAACACCATTATTGAGAGATGTTGATGATACATATGGAGTTTGTCCGTCCCTATGGTCAGCTTTTTTAAGACGCTTACCTCGTTGTATCTCGGTAAAAACTTCGGTGAAGCAAAAGGCTTTCCAATTGGAGCATAGCAATTTACCCCCCCCAGTATATCGTTGATTATCAGCTGCTTGCATAATTTATATATTGTAGGTTTTAAAATTTGTTGTTCTTTTTGCTTCATATAGGCTTCCATAAAAGCCCAATCGGGATTATTATTGGTATCCACAGGAAGTAATATTCTTTGTCTTTTTAAACGTCCTGTTCCCATTTTATATCCATAGCCATATTTTTCTCGTTGCTTTGTGATACACATGGAAATGAATAGGGCAATATATCTGTTGTTCTTTTTAGGACGCAATTTACGAGTGTCATTTCCGAATAAGGCTTTATATGGATGATAAAAACAATAACCGACCGAACCATTCCTATTTACTGAAAGACAGCCACTTTCAAGCGTTTCATTATTATTCGCCACAAAATAACCTATACCATTATTATTGGCTGTAGCAGTAATATAAGGCACAAGTCCATCTAAACGCTCTTTTTCGTAGATGTCTCGTCCTGAAATTATTTCAGCAACATCCTCAATAAAGAACGCCTCCCAATTCCGAGAATCTAAAAACAGGTTATTCATTTTGTCCTCCGTTCTTTATATCTTCAAATAAATACCCTCTTCCATGAGTTATCATATTAAACTCAAATGTCAAATAATCAGCCATTGTATTCTCAAAATCTTTTTCTGATGGTATCTCGTCATTGAAGTAGTAGAATGCGTGTAGCCACTCATCTTCTGCCTCAATAGTCGTTTCTACACAGAACTTGGTTTCGGCTTCAATTCGTCCAAACCATACATCAAGCAAATGTTGCCGTTTATCTTTAGCACTTACGGTTTCTTCCAAACCAATATGTTTGCTCACTACAAATCCATCATCTTCAAAATTGATGAACTTGCATAAATGATTCTTGTCATGTGATATTCCTGCCGTAAATACAGCTATGCATGGATTTGTACCCACTCCATAGAATGTGTTTTTATTGAGGGTTATAACCCCCTCTAATGTATGGTTTTTCAGAATATTATTCTTTATATTCTGTTCTTCTTTACTCTTACCTGTAACCGAAGATTGAGGTATAATAACGATAGCTCTTGCCCCCTCTGTCAATGAATCAAGTAAATGTTCGGTAAAACTAATCTCATACAAATCAGGATTAGCTTTAGAACCTTGCGAGTATGGAGGGTTCATCATTCCTACGGTACAGCCTTTCAGTTGTATCTGTTTTGGGTTTTGCCGTAGAAAGTCCATATTATGCAAGTTACTTTTTCCATCGCCACGCAAAATCATATTGGTAGTGGCGATTGTGAACATATAGGATTGCAACTCAATACCGAATAATTGGTCACGTTTGATACTCCTCCTTTGACTTTCGTTTTCTGTCATTTTTACCATTTTGTGCATCGCAGCAATTAGAAAGCCAGCTGTGCCGCAACATGGATCAAAGACTTTATCCGTTGTTTTAAGTTGTGCCAACTCACAAAACAATTCAGTTATATGCTTCGGTGTAAGTACGATGCCCAATGTCTGTCCATCTCCTCCTGAATAAGACATGAACTCACCATAAAACCGCCCTAAATAATCTTCGGCAGAATTGTGGTATCTGATATTCTTATATATGCTGTTATAGAGAAATTCGGTATAATGCTTTAATGGCGTTTTGCCCAATGTATCGTCTTTCTCGTTAATTTTTGTAGTGTCTTTTATGACTGAGAATTGACTGAGCAATTTATCTCGTTTTGTATCGGGAGTAACATTGGCTCTTGCCAAATTACTCTTGATTGCTTCGTAAATCTTTTGCCCATCAGTTTTTATAGAGTCACCTATAAGGAATTCTATAGAGAATGTCTTATATTCAATTTCACGTAAAGCAAGCATTATTCCCGACACAACCAACGGTTTTTGCTCTGTTGTCAAATTTCCATAGTTACGCAGGTCATTATGCAGTTTTTCGGCATCTTTCAGGATTTCTGCCGTTGTCTTTTCCACATCTGTTTCTTCACGTAGTATTTCTTTCAGATAATACTCATCAACATTGGCTTCATTGAAAGAAATGAATGTTTCAACATCTGACAATTCTTGATAATCACCACGTTCATTGACAAATATCGGTGTAATCCTATGATGTTTTTCATTCCCCGATACACCAAGAGCTATGATTTTATTATACGAGGTGTTTACAGCTAAATGCAAAGCATAGTGTAAAGCTCCGTTGACGGCATAATCCTTTACAACTTTAACTTCTTGCGATAACAAGTCGTTTTCATCCTTGTAAATGTGCTTGGCAAGTGATGCCTTGTCTTCTATTACAAGGATAAAATCCTTGACCACCCCACAATATTCGGGATAGCCTGCATTTCCTGTTTTTGATTTAGAAGCTGTTTTTAATGCTTCTGCTATTTCCTTTATATCACCTCCTTGTGGGGTCAAATGAATATTAGCTTCTTGTAATAATTCATGAACCCAAAGGTCTGTTTTAGCCTCATTTTTCGCCATATGGTGATTGCTCTTTAATTTGGTTAGGTACAAGCAAATCTCGTACATCAATATTCAAAATGTCGGCAATTTGATATAAGACAGGAATAGGAGGTTGTATTTTATTTGTTGCGTATAGATTTACCATATTGAAACTTTTTCCAAGTAAGCCAGCTAATTCCGTCTGACTTAGCCCTTTTGTCTCCAAAACCTCTTTTATCTTATTCATACCCGACATTTTGCCTCTACGAATGCAAAAGTACACAATTTTATTTGGTAATGAATGAGTTCTGAAAGAAAAGTTGTATCTTTGCACCCGAAATAGCAGTTGGAGTAGAAATGAACATTGAATATGGTAGTTCCAAAGAAGTTAAATGTTATCGAAATTTTGTCTTAAATCCCGATAATCGTAATGCCTCAAGAGCATTTTCAAAGACTTTTGGTGCTAACCTAATGGAACCAGCAAAAAAGTTGCATGACCGATTGAGGAAATATGTTTCAGCTGGAGCCTATAATGCCATGTTTGGTCAAACAGATAACCGAATAGAAATAAAACAGGGGTGTGCTAAAAAAGACCCCTTGATTTTGAAAGTTCGTGTTGGACGAGGACCAAGAAAATTCTTTAATCATATCATTGATGAAGAAAAGAATTTATTATTGGCACAAGATTGGCAAGGAGATTTCAACTCAATAATGACAATATATGTTATTGCCTGTCTCTTATACACATCTCCGAGCCCACGAGACATGCGCAGATCT
>OWKP01001430.1_pt1 | contig 15030 bp, 17 predicted proteins | sample 1732991 | NCBI WGS metagenome assembly OWKP01 (sample SAMN05065777, study PRJEB22554) | human gut metagenome | biome: ENVO:2100002; feature: ENVO:00000062; material: ENVO:00002003 | host: Homo sapiens | place: USA
AAGACCGCAATTTCACCGGAACGGTGTATAATTGCGCCCTTTATTCTAAAGGGTTCGGAACGCTGCGGCTCTCGTGCAGGTCGTGAATCATCTTTGCAAGAGCCAGCGCAACTTCTGGTTGACGGAATGCAATTTTCAGCAGCTCCATCACCTGATCGTTGGTGAGATCTTCTGGTGCAATCAGAAAACTTTCCAGCATTCCGGCACGGGTACACAGACGATGCACACGGGCTTTTCGGGTCAACTCCGGTATCTGATGTTCCAGAATTTTCTCACGGTGCTTGTAGTAGCGAAGCTGCTGCTCCGCTTTGGCTTTCTCGCTGCGGAGGTAGGCAAGGTCAGTTTTGGGTTGAGTCATGGCATCACGCTCCTTTACAATATTAGTGGTATTCGACATTTTTATTGGTTCGTGGTACACTACACACAATCAATGTAGATAGAGGTGATTGCGTTGCTTGCGTTATATCTAAGTGTGCTTGATGATCGAAGCTTTGAAGAAGAGTTTACCGAGGTATACAATACATACAAACGGCTGGTTTACCATACCGCTTACAAAATCATGGATGATTCGTATCTGGCAGAGGATGTGCTACAAGAGGTATTTTTGTACGTTGCAAAAAATTTTTCTAAAATTCATCGAGAAAACTGTCACGAACTCGCTGCTTATCTCGTTAGTTGTAGTAGAAGCCGTGCATATGATATGCTTCGCAAACAACGAGAAGAATTGCTGGAAGATGTCCCAAACGAACCAGATGCCGCTCCGGTGCCGGATGATGCAGCAGTTAGCACCGATAACATTGAACGTCTAACAGAACTGATTGGCCAAATGAAACCGATGTACCGTGATCCGCTACGCCTTTTGGCAATGGGATATACAAACCGTGAGATTGCAAAATCGCTGGGATTAACGGATGAAGTGGTACGAACACGGCTCTTTCGAGGACGAAAACTATTATGGAAGGAGATGAACAGCCATGAGTGAGCGGACAGACATTTCATTTGATGCGGCTTTGATGATGGCACTTCGTGCAGATGCGCAAAGAGAACTGGATTCGCTTCCAACGCCAAAGCAGTTTGAGGAAATCTACCCAGATACGTCCCAATGGGACGAACGAATGACAGAGGCCTTTTAAAGAAGAAAAAGCACCACCCAGTGTTGAAACGAGTACTAATTGCGGCATTGACACTCGTAATGCTGACGGTTGGTGCTCTTGCGGTCAGCGCTGATTTCCGCAGGGCAGTCTATACGATGATTCAAAAATTTCTGCCCATTGAGATGCAGCTGACGTATCAGATGGATGGTGAGCCGTTGGAACAGCTTCCGAATGGATATAGCGACCATTATGTACCGGACGGCTTTGAACGGGATTATGAACAAGGGTATGATAACGAAATATCCTTTCTTCATGCCTATGTTGATGCCAATGATAAAAGCATCTTTTATTATGTGAACTGTTCCGTAATTCAAGACTATGGACAAATCGAAACTTTCGACAATGAGCATACGGTTTATGAGCGCATTAAAGTTGGAACAGCCGATGCCACACTCGGAACAAACAATAGCGGAGGACGTACAGGATATGTGCTAGTATGGGAGAAAGATGGCATTTCGCATACGATTATTGGAAAGATATCGCGTGAAGAGCTTCTAAGAATTGCGGAAAGCATTTCCTGATTTGTCAAGACCTTGCCGACACACTTGTGATTATTTACAAGTGTGTCGGCATTTTTTGTGCAAATATACAAAGCTAATAAAATTTCGAATTTTTTTCAAAAAAGCTGTCACAAACACAATGTGAACTACGTTGACTAAGTAAAAGCTCCTGTGGGAGTGTACAAAATGGAGGTTATGCCTTATGTCTAAAAAACGTCTGATTACTCTTATTCTGTCAATTGGTATTTTTCTGAGCCTTGCCGCAACGGTTTTTGCTGCTGGCCAACCTAGGCGGTATAAAGAAAACAGCACTGTCAAAGGGACGATTTCTCAAAGTTTTTATCAGGTTAATGCCAAAACTGATGTTACGGTAAAGCGCATCACCGTCACTGGAACGCTGTATGAAAAAGGAACATTTGGTACATGGCAGAAGGTAAGCAGCTGTTCTAACACAAGTGCATCTTCTTCCTGCTCAGCAAGCAGTAATTATAATACAAAACCCGGAAGATCGTATCGCCTTGAATGTTCAGCAACATTCACTTATTCAAATGGGCAGAGCGAAACTATCACATCAACTGCCAGCCATTAAATGATTTTATAAAAGAGCGATTTTGTTAAAAAGAGGTGATGCTAATACAGCATCTAAAGCGTTATTAAATGAAAGACTATTTTGATTGCCTATTTACCAGAAAGGAAAAACCATGAAAAAATTAATTGCTTTGTTGCTATCTGTACTCTTGGCCTTAACCAGTATGGCTCCTGCTTATGCAGCCAAACCATATTTGGAAAATCAAAATTTCTCTATTGAAGCATCAATTGATGAGTTGGCAGATGGAATTACATTTGCAATAATCCAAGAAGCAGATGGCTCACTTACCGTACAAAAGATAGAACAGAGTGATATAGCTTTACAGGCAAACCAACGAGTGGCCGGTACTTTTCACTGTGGACTGACCTACCACAAAAACGCTAGTACAGCACATATCCATTGGACCGCTACCAGTTCGCAAATAACAGGGGTAAGGGCACGTGTTTACTGCAAGCCTACATATGTTATCGGCGGAGATTATGGTAATTATTTCTTTTATGGAGACATTGACGAATATCGCGATTTGAATGGACGATATAATACAGCCAGTGGCGCTACTGATGACTTTGACATTGATAGCGGACTGAAGAAAGTCAATATTGGCTGGACTAGTGCTTCTGTCTCAACGGTAAGGGGTGGTACACTTGCGCTACCGGCATCGATTGACACGATTGAACTAAACTAAAGGATTCATTAATCAAAATGACGAAAGAAGAAATCATTTCCATGCTATCAAAGGAATTGAACAGTGAATGGACGAATGGAGTCACATGTTTGATGGTGGAAAATTCCGATAGCTATATTCCAGTAATAGTTCATCACAATAAAAATGAACTTATTGTTGAAGTAGGAGAACAAGACAAGAAGATTTACCGCATCGGACGAAATGAGCTAAATAAAACATCTTAGTCATCACCAAAAAAATCATTGAAATCAGTCACAATTTGACGCATAGAATATGAATTCAAACTTGATATGAGGTGATTCCAGTGCAGAACTCAAACCAATACAGATGCAATGCTTTTATAAAAAGGAGTTGACATAAAATGACATTATCGAAAAGAATGACATCATTTTGCATAACTTTGGTTGTGGCGAGCCTGTTTTTATCCATTTATGCATCTGCCGCATCGGCTCCAATTCACAAAACCACTGTTTGGGTTGCACCAGAAACAGAAACTCTTATCAATGGAATCCCTGAATCACAAACTCCGATGGTAACAGATGTTATTATGGGACCGTATTTTTACAGATACGATTACAATCAAAAGACAACTGTTGATAAATATCGACATATTGCACACTTCTCACATGATAACAGATTGAACAAGCTGTCTGAGCAGATGGAAGCACAGATAACAAATTCTGCCTCTCAGGGAGCCGAGTGGAGCGGAAATGTTGAATTTACAGCTGAAATCAAAAAGAAAATCATTGAGTCGTTAAAAGGAACTTTAGGAATATCTTATAAAGAAACCCGCACAACCAATGAAGCTGTTGGATATAAAGTTGTCCATACAGTTCCAGCCGGAAAAGTGGGTCATATAAATTTGTATTATAAAGGCTATAAAATTGGTGGCAGACTAACTGTTTGGACGGCTAATACGAGCAACCCGTCTCAAAGTAAGAGGTATGCTACTTATGATGTTAATTCTACTTTGTATCCCAGTGATACTTTGGACATTTTCTCTGAGTCGTACAATGCAAACATTTAAAAAACCGCCTCTGACAGTGCTGCTCTGTTTAATAGTTTGCTTTACATTAACATCTTGCTTTAATACAAAAAATAAAAGTGAATCGGTTCCGGATAACTATTCATTGTATTCGCAATATGTTGATAAAGTTGTAAAAAAATTCGAGCCAGAAGGATTTGAGATATTAAATAGTACAGCCGATATCTATAGCTCTGGATTTCCTGAAAACGAATACTTTGAGGAGCGAGATGATTTGTATGATGGTAATCCACTACAACCAAAAAACAGAAAAGCTATCTATTTAAACTCAACAAATGGTATCCTTGCGTGTATGACATTTTTATATTCTGAAGAAGAACTAGGAAAGCGAATGCTGACAATTGATTCCTTGCCAGCAGAGGCGGTTGCTACTTTTCAGAAGGAAGATGACATAAACATTCAAGAAACATACGAAATGGTTCTGGAAGATCAACACTGTATTGTGTTGCTTAAATTTGTCTCAACTGAGTCATTGCAGAGCAATCAAGAGCAAGCAGTTACCCGCTACAGAGCATCAGTAATTGATTTTTTTGAAGAATACACACAATTTCTAAAAAGTCAAGAAAATATAGAATAGCCTAAAACCAATATACAAGGACACCATGAATCGGTGTCTGAAAAACGAATAGCTAATAATAAACAGCTCTCTATTTGCAAAGACTGCAGGTAGAGGGCTGTTTGTTCCACTTCAGATATTTTAAGTTTGCCATTGTCACGGTTGAAAGAAGTGGTTTTCCAGTTTCCCTTTCAGCATGAGTTGTTTGTAAGTTGCTTTTCGACATGATGAGGTCTCTTTTTTTCTTTTAAGTCACCTAACCGCACTACCCTGCATCCGTAGCGCAGATCACGCTCTCCACATCCGGGCGGTGCATCAGTTTTTGCAGGATATCAAACTGCTTTTTGGTGGACGCAGACACCAAATACTGCCACTTTTGCGGCAGGATGGGCAAGTCTGCAATGCTCCACTTGACGTACTTGGCATCGTAGATGTTGGGCGGTGCCAGTTCCACCAAGTGCCCCACGCACCAGCTTACCAGATAGCCGTTACCCTCAAGGTAGCCGTCCTGACGGCTGGTGGCACCGAGGACTTTGGCGTAGGACATGGCAACCGACGGTTTTTCTGCCACAATCAATTTTACGATAAGAATCCCTCCAATCTGTTTTGGATTGCAATATGTAAGGCGGCAAACGCCGCCAATAGAATTATTCTTCTGCGTTATCCTCCTCGCCGGTCTCCTCCGGCTCATCCTCCACAGGGATTTCAAAGTCGCCCTTGTCCTCAGTGTAGTTTGCATCGGGGTCAAGGGCTTCTTTTTCTGCCTGCTTTTTCTGCTTCATAAAGGTGTAAATGCCACCGCCAGCAACCAAACCGACCAGTGCCAGTACGCCTAAGAACGTAGCAGCATACTTCGTAACTTTGTTGCCACCAGTCTGTTCAGAACCGGATGCCGCCGCTTCTTCCGCAGCCTTTTTCGCATCCTCCTCGGCCTGTTTGCGCTCCTGTTCTGCCTGCGCCGCCGCTTCTTTTTCAGCGGTGTAGGCATCGGCATCTTCATCTTCCATCAGGGAAAGAAGGTCGGCTTCGTCCACAAGATTCATGAAATGAACGGTGTTTTCCCCCTTGTCGTTGCGGTCGATGACCAGATAGAATGTGTTGCCAGACTTCGACACCAGCGTGATGAACTGCTGGCCAGAGCCATCCGAATAACTGGTGTGGTAATCGTCCACCATCGTCAGATTGCCCTCCGGGGTCAGAGCACCGGTTTCCTCATCGGTCACGGTGACCACATCTTCTTCATCGGTGGTAGAAGTCAGGACGGGCTGTTCCACTTCCTCCACAGGCTCTCCGCCATAGGCAAAAGCGGGAGCCGCCATGCCAGCGCACAGTGCCACCGATACCAGCAGTGCGCCCAGTTTCTTAATCTTCATCTGCATCGACCTCCTTCTCAAAAGTTGCACCCACGGCAGACAGCGCAGCCGGGTTCGGGGTGGCGGTAGCCGACTGCCGCAGCAGGGCGGCAAGCTGTTCCGGCGTGACCTTTGCAGTCCGCACCATCTCGTTGACTTCGGCGGCTTCCGCTTCCTGAATCCGCCGTTCAAGGCTTTCGATGCGGTTGTTGATCTTAATGCGACGCTCCCTTTCCTTTTCCAGAGAAGCGCGCAGTTTATCGAGTTTTTCGCTCATTTCTTCCTCCAATCATTTTGAAAGCCGTCCAAAACCGGACAGGTATTTCTGCCAGTAGGACGAGTGAATATCAGCATACTTTATGGGGTCTCCGGCAGACACCATCTTGCCGTTTCCAAGGTAGTAGAGTAGGAAAGTGCCGCCTTATCGTATTTCTACGACAGGTTTGCACAGACCTCTCCCAGAACCGTGCTTGCGCCTCTCAACGCACACGGCTCCCCATTTTTTGCTCCATTTCAAAAGTCATTCCGTTTTAGTTCCATGATGAATTCTCATGTGGCATTTGTGGCACACAACGATTGTCTTGCGCCTCTTTGCCAGCATGACTTTCTCCCAATCAGCTTTACCTTTCAGGTTTTTGACCTTGTTTACATGGTGGATTTCATAGCTATCGCTGTCTGTACAGCCGCAGACTTCACAGACTTTGGCCTTCAGACGTTCCTCGAAGGATGTTGTGTTGTGCGAATAGCGATACGCCAAATCGGGCACTTTTTCCGTCAAATCTTTGCCTTTGCAATCGCTGTACTTAGCGAACATCATACGGCGTTTTCCCTTTTTGGTTTCATACGGAACACCCCATGCGCCAGTCCCATCTCTGTATTCATAACGAACCTTAGAAATTCGGGAGCGATGCTTGTTTGCGAGTGTTTTCAGACAGCTGTATTCCATCAGATAGCCAAAGTAAACGAGCTTGTTGAAGTTGCTTGCAATGGCATAATAGTTACAGAGCCCTCGGAGTTCCGCATTATAAATCATTACGATTTCCAAATCCGTGCGGTTCAGCAGAATGGGGCGATGAATAGGAATCAACCTCTTTCCATCCCTTTTAGCGATGCTATGGGACAGTAAATAGGTCTCCACCTTATCTTTCAGTGGAATATTGAGTTCCACTTTGTTGTTCATAGTGCGCATTTTTCGTTTTCCAGAGCGTTTGACACTGGCATCCCTGCGCACCCGAACATCAAAACCAAGGAATCGGGCAGGAGTATTGCTGTGCGTAATGAGGGTCTTTTCTTGACTCAACTCCATTTTCAGAGTGTCCCGGACAAAATCCGTGAGTTTTGCCTTAATCGCTTCGCATTCCTCTCTTGTCCCATTGACTGCAATCAGAAAGTCATCTGCATAGCGAACATATTTCAATCGCTTATCGGTACACGCTTTTGCAGGTGTCCGAAATAACTGCTTTGTCAGTTGCTTGTGCTGAGCAATCAGCTGCTCCCGCATTGTTCCTTCAGCTTTCTTGATTTTCTCATGCAGTGCATCTCGTTTGTGTCTTATCGCGTTGTATTCTTCCGTAAAGTTTCTCGGATTGTATCCGTGGTCAAATTCCTTCTTCAGCTGCGTGATATACCTGTCCAGTTCGTTCAGGTAGACATTCGCAAGAATCGGGGAAATGATTCCACCCTGCGGGCATCCGCTATAGGTTTCATGGAAATCCCAGTCTTCCATATAGCCGGATTTCAGAAACATACGAATCAGATTCAGAAAACGAGCGTCCTTGATTTTTCGGTTCAGCACACCAATCAGCGTGGAATGGTCGATGTTATCAAAACATCCTTTGATGTCGCCCTCAATGAACCACTTCGCTCCGGTAAACTCATGCTTAATCATGGCAAGTGCCGTGTGGCAGCTTCTGCCCGGTCGAAAGCCGTGGGAATAGATAGAGAAAATTGGCTCATAGATGGCTTCCAGAATCATACGGATAGCTTCTTGCACCAGCTTGTCAGCGAATACAGGAAGTCCCAGCGGGCGCAGCTTGCCGTTCTTCTTTTGAATATAGGTTCTGCGTACCGGCTTGGGTTCATATGACCCTGTTCTCAATGCTTCAATGATGGCTGTCACATACTGCTCGCTAAATCCATCAGCCGTATCATCATTCACCCCCTTCGTTCCTGCACCCTTATTGGAGTAAAGATGCTGGTAGGCGATGAAGTAAATATCCGGCCTCAAAAGATAGCGGTACAGTCGTGTGAAAATTTCATCGTGGTTCTTTTGGGAATTCTCTTGTAATTTTGTTAAAATCTCCATTGTTGATTTCATTGAGGCTTTCCTCTCTAATCAATTTCTGATTTTAATGCGCAAAAAACTGCTTCTCTTCGCCATGTGAGCGGCTTTCCCGCATCCGATTTTACGGCTTTTCCTGTCAATTCAGGATTCTCGGACTACTACAGAAGCTCCGTTGTCATGCCGGATTTTCAGTGTCATCTTTCTAGCATAGCTTTGAAATTTATCACATTGCTGCATTACACATAGCTTTTTCAAGCGTTCCGGTTTAGACAATCTCCAGTTGACGATAGTAGTAGGTCAATGTGAATTATCGGATATGCTTTTGTTCCGTTACTATCGGTTCTCCGACGTGCCGCACAGGGGATTAGCAACCCATAGGAAGGAATTTATTTCCTACGGTCCCTGTACCAAAGGTTTCAGACAATTTTCCTTTGCCCACACGTAACAAGGGCTTGGAACTCACCTTAAACAATTCAGTTTTATCCTTATATTCACTTATCCTTGCAGTTCAGTCGTGCCCGATTGTCTTTAGGCAACTTACCGCTTTCCTGCCGTGCTCTTTTCCCGTACATCTTTCGACTTTCGGTAAAGCAGGTGGATTCCCGCGTTGCTTTGCGGGGTAGTACCTTAGTCACAGCCTCCTTTCTCTACTTCTACTATCGTCCTTACTGGACGCACGATGCCCACATGACTTTTCCCCGGCGTATCATACGTTCCTTCAAAGAAAACAAGGTCGCCGGGCTTTGCTTCGGCTTCGGAAATGTGCTGGCTCTTGTTCCACAGACCGTTGGCGGTGGTGCGCCCCACATTGTAGCCGTTCTGGTTGTAGACCCAGCAAACGTAGCCTGAGCAATCAAACCCGGTTTCCGGGGTGGAGCCGCCCCACACATAGGGTGTGCCCACATACTTTTGGGCTTCCTTGTAGATGGCGGCAAACTCGCTGTCCGTCAGGGCTTCTGCCGGAACCTGATAGTCGATGCCGGGTGTGCCGGAGCCATCGGAACCACCGGGCGGCAGACCACCGTTGAACAGGTAAGGCCGACCCCCCAGCGTGTCCTGAAAGATTTCGTAGCGTTTCCACTGGTCGTTATTCAGTTCCTCCCGGATAACGACTTCCAGCCCTTTGTTCACCAATTTGGTGTGGAAGATTCGATACTCGTAGGGCACCTGCGTGGGGACTGGGATTCCTGCGGGAGTCATGACCCACACAGTCATATACCGGGTCTGCACCTCTACCCATGTGGTCAGCTTGTACTGCTTTTTGAAAGTCTCCTTCAACTTGCCCTGCACCTCCGACCGGGTGTAATCGTCATACAGGGTCGTGAGAAAAGAAGTCAACTGCCACGGGTCATGCTCGATGGGGTCAAGGTGATACTGGTACTCGTTGTAGCCGGGGTGGTCGGTGGGGGTACGCTTGATCTTTTTATCCAGTTCCTTTTCCAGCTTCTTGTAGTCGGTTTCGGCGCCCCGGATGTCCCGGTCCTCGGCGGAGTAGATGGTCTGCCCGGATACCTGCGTGGTGCCGGAAAACAGAATGGAACAGGACGAAAACGCTGACATGACCAGCATCAGGAGCAAAAGAAAAACGCCCACGATCAAAAGAACGTGCGCGTTGCTCTTTGCAAAATTGGCAATGCCGTTGACTGCGGTACTGACCACCGATTTTCCTTTGTCGATGACCTGCTCCATGCCGGACTTTGCAGCAGTGGTGCCATTGGATGCCGCTTTGCCGCCTGCGGTCTGTGCCGCTGTGCCCGAATGGGCGGCGGCATAGTAACTCTGCCGGATGTCCTGTTTCTGCCGCCATCGGGAGAGCCAGTTGGAGCCGCCCTCGCCGGTGCAGGATGCGCCCGCATCTTGTGCCGCAGTCGGCTTCTGCGGGGAAGATTTTGCGGTTTTGGCACCCTTCTTGCCCTGCATCTTGGCTTTCTTTTTCAGCTTCCGGGCATAGATGCTCTTGGAAATATCCCGGACATTTCCTGCTGTCTTTTCACCCTCGCTTAAAGCCTGTGTGCCAACATTATCGTCCTCGTACTGGTCAACCTCCCGATGCACCGCAGACCGGGCGGCAGCAGCGGCATACATAGCACGTTTCTGCTGCTTTGTCATGCGGGATGCTTCATCCGGGGTTATCTCGGCCTTGCCAAAACGCAGATGCTGGGATTTCTCCGCAGTTTTGTCTGCATCCTGTTTCAGTTTCTGCTTTTTGGGCACCGACTGCTCCACTTTAGACTTTTTCGGAGGGGAGCGTGTAGCCGTGCACTCCTTTTCCTCCTCGAATTTCAGCTTCGGCTGTTTCTCACTCATGCTTTTGCGCCTCCGCAACTTCGGAAAGGCGGGTCGTAAGGATGCGGTAGAGTTCAAGGTCTTTCGGGAAGTGGTCAACAAAGGGCAGGATCACGTTGCCGAAGAACAGCAGCCCTTCGCCCTCACCGGAGTGAGTGACGTAGGAAAGCTGATGGGGCGAGATGTTGAGCTGCTTTGCGAGAATCTGTCGGTCTCCGTTGGCCTGATTGAGCATATACACAAAGTCCGAGTTCTCAAAAATATTCGATACTTCGGGACTTGCCAGCAGATCTTTGACGTTCTGCGTTAGGGCTGTCGGGATGCCGCCCCACTTACGAAAACGCTTCCAAATTTCAACGCTGTATGCCGCAGTTTGCTCCTCTTTCAGCAAAAGGTGGAACTCGTCTGCATAGTACCGGGTGGATTTTCCGGCACTGCGGTTGGCGGTCACACGCCCCCACACGGCATCCTGCACGATGAGCATACCGAGTTTTTTCAGCTGCTTGCCAAGCTGCTTGATATCAAAACAGACAATGCGATTATTGATATCCACATTGGTGTGGTGGTTAAAAATATTCAAAGAACCCTTAACGTAAATTTCCAGCGCAGCCGCCACATGGCGCGCTTCCGGTTCGTCTTGCGTCAGCAGGGCGTTGTACAGATCTTCCAACAGCGGCATATTTTCCGGGGTGGGATTCTCGAAATACTTGCGATAGATCACATGGACGCAGCGGTCAATGACCGTCTTTTCCACTGGCTGCAAGCCCTCCTTGCCGCCCACCACCAGTTCGCACAGGGACAGTACAAAGTCGGCTTTCAAAGCCAGCGGGTTGTCCTCCTCCGAGTAGTTGCTGTTGATGTCCATCGGGTTGATATACTGGGTGCTGGCAGGGCTGATGTGGATGACCTGCCCATGCAGACGCTCCACCAGCGGAGCATATTCTGCCTCCGGGTCGCAGATGATAATATCATCGTCTGTCACGAGGAATGCGTTGCAGATCTCACGCTTTGCGCTGAAGGATTTACCGGAACCGGGAGTGCCCAAAATCAGACCGTTGGGGTTCTTCAGCTTTTTGCGGTCAACCATAATCAGGTTGTTGGACAGGGCGTTCAAGCCATAATACAGGCTTTCCTTGCCATTGTCGAACAACTCCTGTGTGGTAAACGGCACAAAGATTGCCGTGCTGCTGGTGGTCAGACCGCGCTGGATCTCGATTTGGCAGTCTGCCAGCGGCAGCGAGGACATAAGCCCCTGCTCCTGCTGAAAATCGAGGCGGCATAATTCGCAGTTATGCTTCTGCGCAATGCTGACCGCCTGAAACACGTTGGTTTCCAGTTCCTGCTCGGTTTTTCCGGTGTTCAACACGAGGAACGTCACCAAAAACATTCTCTCATTCTGGCTCTGCAGCTCCTTCAAAAGTGCCTTGGCATCCCTGCCGTAAGTCGCCAAATCAGACGGCAGCACGTCCATGTCGTATCCGGCGCGGACAGCTTTTTTCTGCTCCTCGATCTTGCTGCGGTCGAGTTCGGTGATGGTGTGCTTGATGGTTTTGATGGCCTTGTTCTGGTCAACGGACTGGATGTGCATGGTAACGATTTGGCTGGAATCCATGTCCAGAAAATCCTTCAGCAACTGGTCGCTCAAGTCAGAAGCCGTGATATTCAGAAAGCTGACCGCTCCGAAGATGCCGCCCATCTGAAAGGTGCGGCTGTTCTTAAACGCCAGCGCAGTGGGGGCAATGGCATCCTTTACGGACAGACCACTGGGCACAAGGTCTTTCCAGTTGAAGTGGAACTTGTTGGCTCCATCCATGTTCAGCATCCCGTGCATCAGCCGCAGACGCTCCGTACCGTCCAGCGGCTTTGCCAGAACGCCCAACCTGTGAAAGTTGTTCATCAGGTCATTCTGGATGTGCTCCAACCGAGGTTTGACCTGCGCCATGCTGTCGCCCTCGATGCCGTAGGTCAGGAATTTGGTCTTTGTCAAGCCATTGTTGCCTTTGCTCAACTGCTGCCGCAACATCTGGCTGTACTCGGCTCGCACATCATCAAAGCCATCCTGCTGGTACGGGATGCGGATGGACTTCTCGAAGTCTGCCGAATCGGTGGCGGTATTCACGAAAGACAGTTCAAAGTGGATAGAGCTGTCGAAAAAGTTGAGAAAAGAGCACCATTCCTCAAAGATGGCGGTCTTGTCCTCCTGCTGCGCCAACTGATAGTTGATATCCTGATACTGGATGGTGCGGGTGTAGTAGCCGGGACGGACACGGCAGGTACCGTCCTCAAACATCCGCTGGAACGGAATGCTCTCCTGTGCCGTGCGGGGCACCGTGGACTTGGGCGGCTTCCTGCCGTCCTTATTCTTTTTCAGAAACGGAATCATGGGCGTCATCTCCCTTCACAAGCAGTGCATAGTAATTGCGGGTCTGGTACGGACGCACCTTCGGGCGAACAAAGCGCGCCTGAAAGTAGTACCGCAGGATCTTTTCAGCCGGCTGACCGTTCTTCTGATACATGGCCAGAAAGAACATGGGCAGCATGACCGCCATCATGCCGAGGGTAGCACCGGAATTGCCAGCGGTGTCCCGCAGAACAAAAAACAGCGGCACCCCTACGACTGCCGCTGCACCAAAACAGATAAGCTGCCGGGCGGTCAGGTTGAAGGCTACTTTGGACTTCACCTTGCTGAAATCGCGCGGCACGGAAATATAAGCTGCCAAAATTCCACCTCCTTAGTGTGCGCCCAGAATGCTTCGGGCGACGGAACCAGTCTTGAACAGCGTAAAGCATAGCAGCACCGTGTACCCCACGATGCTCCAGATCGAGTTGATGGCATCCCCGGATATGGCAACATTCTGAAGCAGAACGGCATAGATCGCCACGCAGATCAGAATCAGGAAGCCCTGAAATCCCAGCGCAAACAGAGAACGAAGATAGTTCTGTCCAACATGGGATTGCTCGTGGTTGCCCCATGTTGCCATGGGCACTGGAGCCAGACTGACCATCATGTAGATTTCAATCATTCTTCCGTAGACGATGACGAAAATCACGATGGACAGGATGCGCATGGTGATACCGATGAAGAAGGACTGCAAGAACAGTCCGAACAAGGGTCCTACGTCCATCTGCATCATGCTGGATTGCAACATGGAAAGCCCGATGTCGTTCACCCGTGTGTTGCCGCTGATGATGCCGCTGGAATTTGCCACCACCTGCTGCGTCACATCGAACACCGCCATGATGATGTCGAAAGTGTTGGAGATCATCCAGACCGAAATGGCAGTTTTGAAGATCCATTTCATCAGCAGCGCAGGTTCAAATTGTGCCATGTTGTTATGCTGGGTGATCATCTCAATCAATTCATAACAGGCAATGAAGGTCAAAATCACGCCTGCAATGGGCAGCACCACATTTCGAGAGAGGGCTTCAATCATGGCAAAAACTCTCGGTTCAAAACTGGATGGTTTGGTGCCGACCTGTTGTGCGATGTTGCCCACTTGGGTATTCACATCATCAAACAAGCCGGAAAGATTGGACATGATCGCCGCTGTCAGCAGCGACTTGATCCAATCTGAGATCGCTTTGAGAACTGTTTCCACTCAGCGCCACCACCTATCAAGAAAAATGGTTGATAAGGGTCTTGAGCAGGTTGAGCAGAAAAATAAGGTGAGTCAGAATCTGCATAATAGCACCGTCCTTTCAGTATAAAGGTGAATATTCGATTTGCAATGCGTTTCCTCTTGTGATAAGAATCCGTTTGCCACGGAGGGGCTGGAAACACTTGCAAGTAAATATGTACGGGGCGGCAGACGCCGCCCGGAAAAGATTAGCCGAACAGACCGCTCAGCAGGGGGATCAGGGTGATGCCAATCAGGGCAACACCGCCGCCAGCCATGAGCTGCTTAATGCCCTGTGATTTTGCGGAGGGGTTATCGCCGCCGTAACCCTCCATCAGGTTGACGGCACCCCACACGCCCAGACCGGCACCCAGTGCCACAACCAGAGTCTTCAGAACGTCCACTGCGCTGTTAAAGAATTCCATAGAAAAATCTCCCTTGTTTTGAAAAAGCGACCCTGCACACACCTGAAATCCGTTTGCAAAAGCCGAAAACCACGGCGAGGGTTGATTTTCCGGTGTACCTGTTGGGTCAATGGATAAAAAATAACCGCTCGTCTTATCAGGCGAGCGGGAGTGAATCAGCATCCACCATGATGAAGGTATCATCCGGGTGGATTTTTTCTTTTCGATTCAAGAACTTCTCGATATCGAGGGCGTTCTTGGGGTCATAATCGGAGGTGTACTTGTAGTTCGGGTGCTGGGTCAGGTCGTACTTGTCGCTCAAAAATGGGCGCACACCACGAAGCTGCAGGATGCACTTGCCGCCATCCAAAACTGCCAACTCATCCCGGCTCATAAGTTCGTGACCGAGTTTTTGATAGTTGGTGCCATAGCTTGGGCTATTGCCACGGGTATCGGAATTGTTGCAGCTGTCGATGGTTTCCTTGCCGAGTGCTTCGGCAAGATCTTTCAGGGTGGTAGGCTCACTGCCGCCGAGGAAAATCTGGCTGTCCATATTGC
>OWKP01001454.1_pt1 | contig 14846 bp, 7 predicted proteins | sample 1732991 | NCBI WGS metagenome assembly OWKP01 (sample SAMN05065777, study PRJEB22554) | human gut metagenome | biome: ENVO:2100002; feature: ENVO:00000062; material: ENVO:00002003 | host: Homo sapiens | place: USA
TGGCAAATATCATTCCGAAAAATACACCTGTACCGATTGCCTGCCGGCTTGCCGAACCCGGACCACTTGCCAGTACCATCGGAAGCATACCGAGCACAAAGGCAAGAGAGGTCATCAGAATCGGACGGAAACGCAATTTGGCTGCGTATATGGCCGACTGCACCAAGTCTTCACCTTTATCTACCTGCACCTTTGCGAACTCTACAATCAAAATTGCATTCTTAGCGGCAAGTCCGACCAACATAACCAAGCCAATCTGGAAATAAACATCGTTTTCCAATCCGCAAACCCAGACTCCCAAATAGGCTCCCAAAGCAGCCACAGGTAAAGAAAGCAATACGGCAATAGGCACTGTCCAACTTTCGTATTGTGCGGCAAGGAAAAGGAAAACGAACAAGAATACCAGTGCCATCACCATACCTGTCTGACCTCCCGCCTGCTTCTCCTGATAGGAAAGACCGCTCCATTCCAGACCGATATTATCGGGGAGATGATCTTTGGCAATCTGTTCCATGATCTCCATCGCCTGTCCGGAACTATATCCTTGCGCAGCTGCTCCACGAATAACGGCCGTAGTAAACATATTGAAACGTTTGATACTTCCCGGTCCTGTGGTATATGATGCATTTCCCAGAGAAGTCAACGGTACCATCGCTCCATTGGAGGCTTTTACGAAAAATAAATTAATATTGTCTTTATGTTCCCGGTAAGGAGCTTCCGCCTGAATATAAACCTTATATATACGGTTGAACATATTAAAGTCGTTCACATACACCGAACCGGTATAAGCCTTCATGGTAGAAAACACATCAGCCAAAGGCACACCCAGCATCTTCACTTTGTCTCGATCCACATCAAAATAGAGTTGTGGGATTTCCGACTGCAAAGAAGATGACAAGCCGGCCAGCTCTTTACGTTTGGATGCATAGTACATTAATGTATCTGCTGCGTCTACCAAATTATCAAAAGTGGCTTCTCCGCGAGCTTCCAGCTGCATCTCAAAACCTCCCGAACTACCCAGTCCCGGAATCACCGGAGGGGTGGACAGATAGACTTTACATTCCGGATATTCCTGAAGATGTTTTTCCACCGTATGCATGATTTTCTCAATAGTAGTACTCTTCCGATCTTCCCAAGGTTTCAGGATCACCGTCAGTTCAGCACGTCCCTGGTTACTTCCGACACGCGGACTACTTCCCGTTACATTCTGTATATACTCAATGTACGGGTTCTTTTCCAGATAAGCAATGGCACGCTCTGTCACGATACGGGTACGTTCCAGAGTAGCTCCTTCCGGTAGTTCTAATTCAATCTTGAAATATCCCTGATCTTCTACAGGTAAGAAACTGGTCGGAATAATACGATGAATCAACATGATAGCAATCAACACCATACCAAAAGCACTCAAAACTCGACGAGGATGCTTAATTGTACGAGTTACGGCAGCTACATACTTATTACTACCGATACCCAGCCATTCATTAATCTTCCGGAAAACGATATTCTTTTTCTTCCCGCTATCCGGTTTCAGAATCAGCGAACACATCACCGGACTCAATGTCAGAGCCACTACCGTAGAAATAAGTACGGACACTACAATTGTCACCGTAAACTGGCGATACAACTGTCCTGTAATCCCACTTAAAAAGCTAACCGGGACGAACACAGCCGCCAATACCAGTGAAGTGGCAATCAAAGCACTGGAAAGTCCGTTCATCGCTTTTTTCGTAGCTTCATAAGGGCTTAGGTGCTCCGTTTCCATGATATGTTCTACACCTTCCACCACCACAATCGCATCATCCACCACAATACCGATGGCAAGAATCAATCCGAGCAATGTCAGGATATTCAGTGAGAAACCGAAAATCAACATGAATCCGAAAGTACCGATCAATGAAATAGGCACCGCTACTACCGGAATCAACGTTGCACGCCAGCTCTGCAAGGATAGATAAACCACCAGAACCACCAAAACCAACGCTTCAAACAACGTCTTATATACTTCATGAATAGATTCGGAAATATAGGTCGTCATATCAAACGGAATCTCATAGCTCAATCCCTCCGGGAAGTTCTTGCTAATCTCATCCATCGCCTCTTTTACTCTCTCGGCCACTTCCATCGCATTGGCACCCGGTAACATATAAATACCAAGCACGGCAGCATTCTCACCGTTGATACCACTCTCTGTATTGTAGGAAGAAGCTTCCAGCGATACACGTGCCACATCTTTCAATCGAATGATAGAACCATTTGCATTAGCACGCACTACGATATCTTCAAATTGTCCTACACTGGAAAGACGTCCCTGTGTCGTGATAGGAATCGTGACATCTAATCCCTGTACAGGCTGTTGTCCCAGCACCCCCGCTGCCGATTCACGATTCTGATCTTTCAATGCATTCTGCAAATCCTGTACGGTCAGTCCGAAGTTTGCCAACTTATCCGGCTGCGCCCATATCTGCATGGCATAATAACGGCTACCGATATTGGATACACGTCCCACTCCGGGAATACGGCGAATCACATCGAGCACATTGATAGTAGCAAAGTTACTCAAGTAAATCTCATCGAACTTTGGGTCGGTAGAAGTCAAACAAAGCGTCATCAACTGACTGGGAGCCTGTTTTTCTACCGAAATACCATTCTGAATGACTTCCGCCGGCAGACGGGATTCCGCCAGTTTCACACGGTTCTGAATCTCAACGGCTGCCAAATCCGGATCGGCAGATACGTCAAAAGTGACCGTTGCCGAAAAACCTCCGGAGTTAGAACTGTTTGATTCCATATAAAGCATACCCGGCGTACCATTGATTTCCTGCTCAATCGGAGTGGCTACCGCCTGCGACACGGTAAGTGCGCTGGCACCCGGATAGGATGCGCTGATCTTCACCACCGGAGGGGTAATCTGCGGATATTGATCCACCGGAAGCATCGTCAGGCCAATAATGCCGACAATCACAATCACGATGGAGATTACAGCCGAGAAGACCGGCCTATCTATAAAAAAAGTAACTTTCATCGTTTATTCTCCTTTCGCGTTATCCTTCGTTCCGGTAGTGTTTTCTTCTACTCCGGTCACTTCATTTTTTGTCGTAGTTATACTGTCCCCAGCTTCGGCTTCCGGATCACTGACCCGTACTTTCATGCCCGGAGTCAACTTATGGAACCCTTCTACAACCACCATTTCTCCTTCTGCCAGTCCTCTTTCTACCACCACATTATTCCCGACTTCCGGTCCTAATTCGATAAAACGTTTCTCTACCGCATTATCTTTGCGCATGGTATAAATATATGCCCCGCCCTTTTCGATGGTAACGGCTTTCATCGGAACAACAAGTGCACCTTCACGAACATCCAGCAACAACTTCACCTTTGTAAATTGTCCCGGCAACAATACTTGTTTCGGATTCGGCATTTCTGCACGTACAGAGAAAGTTCCGGTTTGAGGATCGACTTGCGGTTCGGCAAAATCCACATATCCTTTAAATGGATAGACGGTATTATCTGCCAATGTAATGGTAATATTCGGCTGCCAGGAACGGGTAGAATCCTGCTGTCCCAGATTAATATTTCTTTCTTTACTCTTCAGATAATCGAGTGCTGTCATACTGAAATCCACCAATACTGTATCACTCTTCACAATGGTAGCAAGCAATGATTTTCCTCCGGGACCGACTAACGTACCCAAGTCCACATTTCTTTCACTAATGTGTCCCGATAAGGGCGAACGAACAATGGTATAACCCAATTCCAGTTCAGCCTGTGCCAAATCCGCCTCGCTCATGGCTACCGTTGCCTCGGCACTTTCATAAGCGGCTTCCGCATTATCCAAGTCCAACTGGCTTGCAGCGTTCTGTTCAAACAACGGACGGATACGTTTTAAATCACGTTCCGCTTTCAAAGCCTGCGCTTCGTCTTTTTTCAATTGCGCTCTGGCTTTATCTGCTTTGGCACGATACTGGTCCTGGTTGATTACAAACAAAACCTGATTCTTATTGACATATGTACCTTCGGCAAAAAGCATATTTTCCAGATAACCTTCCACACGGGCACGTACTTCGACGAACTGTTGGGCACGAATACGCCCCACATATTCTCCGTATATCTCTACGTCGTCTTTTACTACCGGTTCAACAATGACTGTCGGCATTTCCGGCGCAGCCTTCTGAGGTCGGGTCAGTATCCAGTACACACCCAACACAACTACCATACATATAATAGCAGCAATGGTTCTCTTTCTCCTCAGTTTCAACTCATGTTTCGAAAAGAATAATCTCATATCGAATCTTATTATTTAATTTAACTTATGTTTGTTCTATACTCTATTATGCAATTCATATACCAAAAATGCGCTACACACATTATTCGCTTACAATCAAAGCATTACATTTTTTCCTCTTTTTGTGGAAAGTGTGGAAATCCACCGTATTGTGTAGAAATTATCCACATTTCCGACTTTTGGAACATTTTTTTTAGTTCCCATTTCAACAACTAAACAAATTATGCTCTACATTTGTATTATATTAAACATCAACACTAGACCACATCCTAATGAAAAAACAAATCTTTTCAACATTAGTTTTATCAATTGGCATCTTATTGCCTTTTTCTTTGCATTCTCAAGAGCAAAGGAAAAAGGTAGGTGTCGTTCTAAGCGGCGGCGGTGCCAAAGGAATGGCACACATCAAAGCACTGAAAGTAATTGAGGAAGCCGGAATTCCTATTGACTATATAGCCGGCACCAGTATGGGAGCTATCGTAGGTGGTCTGTATGCCATCGGTTATACTACGGAACAATTGGACAGCATGGTACGAAAACAAGATTGGACATTCCTGTTGAGCGACCGTATCAAACGAAGTGCCATGTCATTGACTGATCGTGAGCGGTCTGAAAAATATACAGTCTCTATCCCTTTCACCAAAACTCCCAAGGATGCTGCTGCCGGAGGACTCATGAAAGGGCAAAATCTGGCTAACCTATTTTCAGATCTCACTGTGGGGTATCATGACTCCATCAACTTTAATAAACTTCCCATTCCTTTTGCTTGTGTAGCGGCCAATGTTGTCAATGGAGAGCAAATTGTATTCCATGACGGAATACTCTCAACCGCTATGCGTGCCAGCATGGCTATTCCGGGTGTATTTACTCCGGTACGGCAAGACAGCATGGTATTAGTGGACGGCGGCATTGTAAACAACTATCCGGCAGATGTTGTGAAAGCCATGGGAGCCGATATTATTATCGGAGTAGACGTGCAGAATGCTTTGAAGAAGGCTGACAAGCTCAACAGCGTCCCCGATATTCTGGGACAGATTGTAGACATCACCTGCCAGTCTAACCATGAAAAAAATGTAGACCTCACAGACACTTATATCCGTGTCAATGTGGAGGGATATTCATCCGCCAGTTTTACCCCGGCTGCCATCGACACTCTGATGCGAAGAGGCGAAGAAGCGGCTAAAGAACAATGGAATTCGTTGCTTGCCTTGAAAAAGAAGATAGGAATAGCCGAAGATTATACTCCGAAGCAACATGGCCCTTATTCTTCTCTTTCCAATGCACGCACGGTTTATGTGACGGACATCTCATTTTCCGGTGTAGAGGTGGATGATAAAAAATGGCTGATGAAGAAATGTAATCTGAAAGAAAACAGTGACATTACCACTCAACAAATAGAACAGGCCTTGTATCAATTACGTGGTAGTCAATCCTATTCCAGTGCCAGCTATACGTTGAAAGAGACTCCTGAAGGTTATCACCTCAACTTCCTGTTGCAGGAAAAATATGAAAGAAGAATCAATCTGGGCATCCGTTTTGATTCGGAAGAAATCGCGTCTTTGCTGGTGAATGCAACGGCAGACCTCAAAACTCATATTCCTTCCCGCCTGGCTCTTACCGGTCGATTGGGTAAACGATATGCTGCCCGCATAGACTATACGCTGGAACCCATGCAGCAACGTAATTTCAACTTCTCGTATATGTTCCAATACAACGATATCAACATTTACGAGGAAGGTGAGCGTGCCTATAATACAACGTATAAATATCATCTGGCAGAATTCGGTTTCTCCGATGTATGGTACAAGAATTTCCGCTTCGGACTCGGTCTGCGTTTTGAATATTACAAGTATAAAGATTTCCTGTTCAAGAAACCTGAAATCTCCGATCTGAAAGTGGAATCGGAACATTTTCTAAGTTATTTTGCCCAAGTGCAATATAATACTTATGATAAAGGACGCTTCCCTTCTAAAGGAAGTGACTTCAGAGCCGCCTATTCGCTTTATACGGATAACATGGCACAATACAACGACCATGCTCCATTTTCAGCATTGAATGCTTCGTGGGCAAGTGTCATCCCTGTGACCCGCCGTTTCTCCGTCATTCCTTCCATTTATGGACGTATCCTGATCGGAAGAGATTTTCCTTATCCGCTGCAAAATGCCATTGGCGGTGACGTACCCGGTTTCTATATTCCACAGCAATTACCGTTTGCCGGGGTCACCAATCTGGAATTGATGGATAACACCATAATGATCGCGTCTATTAAATTCAGACAACGTATGGGAGCCATTCATTATCTCACACTGACGGGTAACTACGGGCTAACGGATAGTAATTTCTTCGATATATTGAAAGGCAAGCAATTATTCGGTGTTAGTGCAGGTTATGGAATGGACAGCATCTTCGGACCATTGGAAATATCGTTGGGATATTCCAATCAGACGGACAAAGGAAGTTGTTTTGTGAATTTAGGGTATTACTTCTAGTCAAATCTAGTCAAAAAGAATATAATAACACTCCAAGGAAGACAGATTTTAGCAATACTACTTCGCGTAATACAATATTTTCAAAAAGCAAAAGAGGAGACCGCTTCACAGTGATCTCCTCCCTCTATACTCTATATGAATATGCCCCAAAGGGTTTATTAAAAAAGGAACATATTCAAAAGGGTTTTATTAAAAATATTACATATCGATTCAATGAATCGTTTCAAATCATATCAACGATCTTCACAGACAGTTGATATTCAGGGAAATGTGCATCAAAATAAAATCTGATGCGTGGCCCCGATTAGGTAAAGATGTACCTCTGTACTTTTTCCTAATCGGCTAAGGCAGGGATTCAATGCTACAAACGAATCCAAGCCCCTTACTATAAAACATCTTAAATACTACCACCCTTACCGCCGCTATGTGTCGGATTATAAGTAACCGTCTTATATTGATGATCCGTTCCGGTATAACGAGTTGCTGTAATCGAAACCGTCTTGTTTTGACCATTAAACTTTACATTAGCCGTCAACGTGGTAGTACGAGCTTTTGCATAGCAAGTATAACTCATAGTGGTGTATCCGTTTACATTTACAGTGTTATAAACACGTTCAGTTTCCGTAATGCCAGATACCGATCCCATTAATGAGAACATACGAGTTTTCATGAAAGCAACCATTGCATTCACCGTTTTTGTATCGCTCTCACTAGTAGTAGCTCCTAATTGCGATTTAACTTCAGCAACAAGACCAGCATCATTCTTATCATAGTCCCAACCAGACTTTTCCTTATATTTCAGTTCAATACCAGTCACTGCTTTAGCATTCTCGCTATTATCACGACTAGCTTGTCCTAGAATATTAGTTGTCACAGTTTCATTACTAATCTTGCTGTATACTTTATTTTCTATTGCATAAGCAGAGAAGTGATCGACTTGGGCTGTATATGCAGTGACAGCTCCATTTTCTGTAGTAGAAGATATATTTTTAATTACATTTCCATCATTATCTTTTGCATCTCCCCATTCTCCTGTATCTGGATTCTGATAAGTAAGTATCATATCAGCATCAGCAAATGTTATTCCAGGGATAGGATTAGGAATAGAAATCGTAACATCATTTTTAAATTTCAAACCAGACGGTTCAAATTTAGCAGCAGCTAAAGGAATGCTTTTTTCTATATTTTGATTCACTTCTTCAGCCTTCACTTCAGTAGTCACTTCTGCAGGAGCAGGAACAAAGGTTGTTACACTAATGCCAACATTCCCATCACTAATAAGGCTTGCACTAGCTTCTGTATCAATTGCACCTGCCGGTATTGCCAATTCGACTTTCACGAGTGGTTTATCCTCTACCACTGCTTCCGGAGCAACTTCTCCCGGATCTTCAATGGTAGTATTAGATTCACTATTATCCTCTACTTTAATTTCTTCTTCTGCAGTTACTGACACAGTTTCCTTCCGACTCTCCTTTGTCAGAGCCAGAGCTACCGTTACCACACTACGATTCTCTGCATTCTCTGCAATGACAACTGACGTTTTCTGTGAAAGATATCCATTAGAAGACGCTTCAATACTATAAGTACCTGTAGCACTTTCTGTAACAGAGAACTTACCATTCGAGTCGGTTGTGTAATTTTTACTACCCACTTTTACCTTTACCCCATTCATTGCTTTTCCTCCGGAAGTCACCGTACCCATAATGTAATACTCCACTACCGGTTTTGGAGTTTCAATTACTTCCCCTTCTAGCGGTTTCGGATCGTCATCATCATCGTGACAGGCTACTGTCACAAAAGTTAACATACCCAAGGCTATTGCCATGACACCCACATAAAACCATTTTACACTTTTCATAATGTTTCAATTTTGTTAAAAATACTAGTTAAAATATCAATCATGTTTCACTTCTCACTCGTTTTAATCAAATAATATCGAATATAATCCGGCTGCCAGAAATGTGAATTCTCTGCCGACTTAGGTTCAACACTATAACTTTCGCCCAACGAACGATGGGCATATTCATTCCCGCTACGCATATCATACTGAAAAGCAAAATATTCGGGAAGCATCACCCGTAACGCATGTCGCTTGCGTTTCTTTCCCGGTAACGGGATAGAAAAATTAAACCCTGCATTCGTTGCTCCATCTGTGTACATACCATATATTCCTACAATATATTCACCGAAATAGCGGGAAAGAGTTCCGCGTACTCCATAATCTCCATAAATAAAGCGGGCCCCTTCTACTTTCACCAAGGTATTCACTTCCGGCACATAATATCCTACACTAATCTGTCCATTGACTCTTTTCCATTTACTCATTTTCCATTTGCTACCGTAGAAATGAGCAGAGCCGGTTATTCCTCCTCCACCTTCTACCGTCCACCGACCATTTGATGAAAAATAACCGATACCTGCAGCAAGCCCTTGACGGTCATTCGAGAAACTACCGCCTGTGAGGTATCCTTTCCAATGATTAGCCAAGCGAAAATCCTGACGCAAAGCCATGAATCCCAAGCGAACGCAGTTCCACTTGCCATCTTCATTACTTACAATAGGCAAAGAAACCTGCATCCGTAGCGAGGCGCCTTTCCATAATTGCATTTCCAGGGCAGGTTGCAACTCGAGTGCCGCCTTATACAACTTATAAGTTACATTATTGACTAACATCACGTTGGGATATATCACAAAATCTACCTTACTGAAAGAACTTTCTTTTCGTTTTACACCTTTCAGCTGACGCACAGCAGTTTCGGTAGAAGTAGTCATCCCCATCTTACGATACACTTCATCCAACGTACATTCGCCGGACTGATATTTTTGAATCAATTCTGCAGGGATGGTTATGCATAATTGTGGTAAGGCATTATCTAATATAAGTAGCTGCAAAGTCGGTATTTCCGGTATAGCGACCAAATGGCGTATGGCAATACCGATTCCATTATAAATACCTCTATAAGCAGAAGTCTCAAAAGCCGCAGTTATCGTGTCACTTTTCTCCACAACTGAAATATTCTCCATATCCAACTCTTTCAGTGTCTCACTCACACGAACTGGCTGTGCCTGTAACAAAGAAATACCACAGAGAAAAACAGCGGTCACACTAACAATCCTTTTCATCTTCTTTTAATGCATTAATGTACATTCATACCGCAGACCGGCGGAAACACATGTAAATTCGCGAGTAAACACATTGACGGACAAATGCTTCCAAAAGCGCATGGCAGCACCCATATTCCATCCACGCGTATCATATTCCACCATCAACTTCAATTCTTTGCAAAAAGAAGGCGTATAGCGGACACCTCCGAAAGGTCCTTTATTAAATACACGACAATCACCTTGATGAATATACCATCCGGCCGTTACAGCCAATTGGTCTCCCGAACGAAATCCGATAGTCTTTGTCAACACACCATAATAAGCTCCCCAATACGGAGTCTTCTTCTCCGTCAAAAGATCATCTCCACCAATCACAACAGCTGGGAAATAGCGACTTTCTTTTAGCGGACGAATACGAATCGTATTAGAACGGTCCTGATTATGATAACCCGTTCTGCCTGTACCGGTTGTCATTTTGAGTAATGTCATCCGGTAAGTGAATTCGATAAAAGAGAAAAGAGTCATATCTACAAAATAGTTCATGGTAGGAAAACTGAAAACCGATGGAGTAACTTGCTCGGGTAAGAAATTGACTCCTCCCATAAATGTACCGGTCTCCTGCATTTCAGCGGTAGGTATCATCAACTGCCCCGTTGTTCCCATGGAATATTGCGCGTGAACCAGACCGCTCATCGGAATGAGTATCAGAAATAGAATACTACCTTTTAACGAAATAAATGGCTTATTCCTAAAAGCCGCTTTAGTTTGTTTCATCTTTATTTGTATGTTATACTTTTAAATAGAGATATTCTCAAAACTTTTTTGATTAATCCACTATTTTTACCTTATATAATTCTGTTACTTCTTAGGTAACGGAAAACACACAATCAAGACCAATCGGAATGAGAACAGAGAAAAACATCGACAATTACAGTGGTAGAAGAGTTTTTGCCTTTAGCGAAGGGGAAAATTCTTTTTAAAACAGGACATATAAATCATAGGGCATGAAGATATGATTATTTCATGTTCGGATTTTTTTTTGCCGTATGCATCAGATAAAACGAAAAAAAATGGGAGAATATTTGTTTGCTATTTATATTTTTGTCTATCTTTGCGTCATATTTGATTCCGTTACCTAAGAAGTAACGGATACATTTAAATACTGATTATTAAAGCTTTGTCTATCTATCACCTACTTACATTGTAATTTTTAACGTAAGATAAATTCTTTCTATTCACCTCTGTGCGTTCTCTTAATCCAAAGCCTTTCAGATATATTTGTGTGGTTTTAATAGATTTGTGTCCCAGCGATTCACTAATCATTTCAATCGGAACTCCGCGATACTTGGCAGTAGTGGCCCAAGAATGTCGGAAGGTATATGAAGTGACGGGCGAATTCAGGCGCAACACTCTCGCCAAATCCTTCAAAGAATTATTAAAACGACGAAGAGCAGACTGATATTCTTTATATGCTTTTTCATCTTTCCGCTTCTTATCACCATGCAGAATATCGAATAAATAGTCGGGACAATCAGGAAGAACGGGTTTATTGCTTCGAAGCTGATTCATCATCTCTTTTGCACTTTCCAGAATTTCCAGGCTCATAGGTGTTTTAGTCTTGATACGGTTATATTGAAGCACATTCCGGTCTAAAGCCGATTTCTCCAAATGCGCCAAATCCGCGAATGACATTCCACAGAACTGAAACATCAGAGCTGCAATCGTCTGCGTACGACGCAAACGTTCGGATTTCGGGTCTTCATACAGTAGTTTGTGCAATTCGGTCACAGGCAATGCTTTCTTTTGCCGGATATCCACGCCTGTATAGACATCATGAAACAACCGGGGAACATAAGGGGCACTTCCCGCTTCTACTCCCCGATTATAGATACTACGCAACATACGCATATAAGTAGAAACTGTATTGAGCTTTAACCCGGACTCGTAAAGATGCTGTCCATAGCATCGTAAACACTCCCGGGTGACTTGCCTGAACGATATGTTCCATGTTCCACAAAACTTACTAAAAGAAAAAAGAGCATTCTTATAAACATGAGCGGTAGAATATCGCCCTTCTTTTCGCAAACGCTCAATGTACGCTCCGGCACATTGGCTAAATCCATTTTTATTCATTTTTTGCATCACTAGTTATTTTTGATTATATAATATAAGAGAAAGAACAAAAGTAAGCTACTTTATGATTTCAACCAATATAAAAAAAGAAAAGTAAAAGAAAACCTTCACTCACGTGGAAGTTATTCTTTTACTTTCCTATAACTTAATGAACAAACTTAATAATTAACCTTTGACTTAAATATCTCAAGTACGTATCACAAACATATAATTACCCTTTCTTAAAGTTTAAAAGGCGTCATCTTCAAATATACCCGATAATCCTTTATCATTCCCGTCTTGTCGGCTTCCGCTCTTGGCAAATAAGAAAATCCCGTGACTATCTTATCCTCACCAAGATTAATCACAATCTGATGTGGAAATTTATGTTTAGCAGCTGAAAAGTAGCTAGTATGCCAGAAAGTAGATTCCTGTAAGTCAAACACGTTCGTTGCAATGTTATTTGCCTCTTCAGTTTCCTCACTATCTGCATAAATAACCTTCCAATGCTGACGTGACAAAGGTTTACCATCGGCTCCTAACAATTCTAATTCTGCAATAGCTGCAAAGTCTTTTCCATCATAAGCATTCAATGCTTCAAGGCAAAAGAAACGAGTTTCCACTTCCTTTCCAAATTTCACATGCTGCCAACCATTACCGGATTTAAAAGTCCCTTCATAAACAGGTTTTTCTCCTGCTAAATCCAAATTCTCACCAACTTTACGATGTGCATAAGCAGCACCGTGTACACACAGGTTGTCAAGAATAGGTTGTTGTAATCCTTCTGTCTGTGGCTGTACAGAACCAGCCATATCCAATATAATCACTTCATTCTCTCCTTTCTTCAACCAACATCCCGGCACATATAAGGTTTGTTGTGGCCCAATTTCCCAGTAACGTCCAATAGCATAACCGTTCACCCAAACCATACCTTTACTCCAGTTAGTCATATTCAAGAATGTATCACCTGTTTTGTCCAACGTAAAGGTTCCCCGATAGTAGGCAGGATATTTCTGGGGATTATCCTGTTTTACAAATTTCTTATTTTGCGCAAAAGCATAATCAACCGGAATATTATAAACTTTCCAGTTCTTCAATGAAGTAATAACACCATTATTCGACTGGACTTCCACTTTTTCAGTGATACCCTTCCAATCATAAATGCCTTTACCAAAATTCATACGCCCCATTGCTTCTACCAAAATATCCAGCTGGGCCCCTTCTTTCATTGGAGGAAGAATAACCGTACCTTCACCTTTTAAACGACTCAACGTAGCTAACTTCCTGCCATCCAAGAAAACTTGCGCCCAGTCATGAGCCTCTGTGATTGTCAGAGTCTGTTCCTCTTTAGATGCCGGTAGTGTAGTCCGGTACAGAATACTTCCCCATCCTTGATCGAACGCCTCCATTGACTGAATGTTTTCACTAATCTTTGGCTCCGGCAAATTATCAAACAGTATCGCCACTTCATCCAACTTGAATGACGGAATGGCAATAGTCGGAACAGAATCCGGAACTTCCGGCAATGACTCGCCTTCGGGTAAATAGTTACTTAACAAATTGCGTACCTCAAAATATTTGGGAGTGACTTTTCCTGATTCATTGATGGGAGCATCATAATCATAAGACGTACACGTCGGAGAGAAATTAGGGAAATTTGCTCCTCCCCAATGTCCGAAACTAGTACCTCCATGAGTCATATACAAACTAAATGAAATATTCCGGTCAAGCATTTCTTTCATTCCTTTTACCAAATCCTCCGCACTACGTGTCTCATGCTTCGCTCCCCAATGATCGAACCATCCGGACCAAAACTCACTACACATCAACGGAATATCAGGACGGAGTTCTTGCAAACGCTTAAATTGATCGTCAATATTAGCCCCTGTACCAAAGTTGATTGTCCAAAGCAAATCATCCAATGCATTATTCTCAAAGTTCGAATTCCAGTCACATTGGAATAAAGGAACTCCTGTGAAACCTGCTTGCTTTACAATATCACGTATTTCGGCAATGTATGGTTTGTCTATTCCGAATGATCCATATTCATTCTCAACCTGTACCATAATGATATTACCACCTTTACTAATCTGAAGATCAGCAAGCTGTTTACCCACTTCGTTCATGAATAATTTCACCCGCTCCATATAATACGGATCCTGTTCACGAAGCTTGATGTCCTTCTTTTTCAACAACCACCAAGGCAATCCACCCATCTCCCACTCTGCACAAACATACGGTCCGGGACGAACGATCACATACATTCCGTTTTCCTGCGCCAGCCGGCAGAAAGCCGCAATATCTTTTTGACCAGTAAAGTCATATTTTCCCTCTTCCGGCTCATGAAAATTCCAAAAGACATAAAGACAAATGGTATTCATACCTAATGCCTTACACATTTTGATACGATGCTCCCAATACTCTTTTGGTATACGGGGATAATGAATTTCGGCTGCTTTTACCACAAACGGTTTTCCGTTAAGTAAAAATGTCTTGTCCCCTATTTCAAATGTCTCTTTCGAAGATTGGGAACAGGAAGTGCTGAAAACAGTCACTAATAAAATAAGCAAATACAATAAAGGTTTCTTCATTTTCTAATCTATTGTTTTCATGATACAATACTATTTCCAAATAAATCCACCATCGGTCAATGTTTCCATTCAGACCGACAGCGAATTTGCAAACCAATCGATGTGTTACCTAAAAACTAAAACTATTACCTATTGAAAACTAAATGCATTGCAAAGATGAGATATTCTTTTTATACAAAGGTCTTCAAATCGGTCAAAACAGGACAATATTCATTCAATATCTGTCTCTTATACACATCTGACGCTGCCGACGAACTCTAGGGTGTA
>OWKP01001457.1_pt1 | contig 14839 bp, 12 predicted proteins | sample 1732991 | NCBI WGS metagenome assembly OWKP01 (sample SAMN05065777, study PRJEB22554) | human gut metagenome | biome: ENVO:2100002; feature: ENVO:00000062; material: ENVO:00002003 | host: Homo sapiens | place: USA
CTGCGCATGTCTCGTGGGCTCGGAGATGTGTATAAGAGACAGACGCCGGGGAACAGCTCGATCGCATGCCCGCAGGAGACGAGGTAGTCGCGGTCCAGGCGGATGCCCTTTTTGCGGCACTCCTCGATCATCGTGTACATGTAGGCGAGCAGGCCGTCCATGCGGTTCTCAAAGCCGAAGGAATTCGCGATGCTCCAGAACTCGCCGGGCGTGTAGCCGAGCGAGGGGATGAACGTATAGTCCTGCATGTCGGTCGTGCAGAGGGTCTTGTCAAAGTCGTAGAGAAAGGCGATGATGGGCTTTTTGTTCATGTCGTCTCCTTTTCACCGCGCTGCGGCCAAAGAAAAAATAAAAGGGCGGTCTGAAACCGGCTCCTCTATGGAGCCGGCCAAAACCGCCCTTTTGCTGTTACTCTTCTCCGTGATAGTTGCGGCCGAACTTGAGGTCATCCAGACGGATGGCATGGCTGGCCGTTTCCACAAACGGGCTGTCGTCCGGCTCGAGCTTCTCTGCCTTGGGCTCCTCAGCCTTCGGCGCGCTCTGCTCCTCTGCCGGAGCGGTCTCCTGCGCCTTTTCGGGCGCGGGCTCCTCCGCCGCGGGGCGGAAGGACGCGAGGATATTTTCCTCGATGGCGTTCACGTCGGCCTCGGTCTTCTGCTCGGTCTTTTCGCCGCCCGCGATCTCTTCGGGCGTCAAGTCAGGCGCGCGCTCGATGAGCGCAAGCTGCGCCTGCGCAAGCTCGCGCGTCTTCTGCAAAAATTCCGCCGTCGCGGCCTTGGCCGCGTTCAATCGGCGCTGCTCAAGCTCGACATCGCTCTGCAGCGCGCCGATCTTGGCGCGGGCTTCGTCCTCCGCGCCGGCGAGCACGGCCTTTTTCTTCTCCTCGGCCTCTTCGACCATGGTGTTGGCCATGCGCTGGGCGGTCAGGAGGGCGGCGCGCATGGAATCCTCCGTCGCGCGGTACTCCTCCACCTTGTCGACCAGCACCTTGAGCTTGGCCTTGAGGGCGGCGTTTTCTTTATAGAGCGAGGTATAATCGTCGGTCAGCTCGTCGAGAAACTCGTCGACCATCGCCATATTATATCCACCGAAGGCCGCTTTGCTGAAAGCGCGGCCGGAAACTTCCTGCGGTGTCAGCATGCTATCCCACTCTCCGTTTCTTTACAGGTAGAGCCCGTTATTTTCCAGCTCGTCGATCAGATCGCCCATGATATCCACATGATAGGGCGTGATGATGTACGTGTTGGCCGCGACCTTTTTGATCTTGCCCTCGCCCGCGTAGGCCACGCCGGAGAGGAAGTCGATCAGTCTTCTTGCAATGTCCTTGTTCGTGGACTCAAGGTTGATGACCACCGTGCGCTTTTCCTTCAGATGGTCGGCGATCTCGCTCGCGTTTTCAAAGCGCTCGGGCTTGACGAGCACGACCTTGAGCTGCGTGGTCGCGTTGATGTTCACGACCTTGTTGCGGCGGTCCTCCGCCTTGCGCTCGGCGCTGCGGCGGTCGGCAAAGGCGCCCGTGTCGCCGCGGTCTCTCAGATCGGGGAAATCATCTTCATATTCCTCGTCCTCATCCTCGTAGGGGTGAGCCCACTTTTTCAGATCATCCAAAATACCCATGGTATCAAGACCTCCTCGATCAAATCGTATAATTGCGGGCGCCGAAGATCGCCGTGCCGACGCGCACCATCGTCGCGCCTGCGCGCACCGCGTCTTCATAGTCGCCGCTCATGCCCATTGACAGTATATCAAGTGTATTATCATACAATTTGGCATTGATGTCAACAAAAAGTGCATGAACTTTTTCAAAGTAGGGCAGGCTGCCGTGCTCGCCCTCGGCGACCGGCGGGATACACATGAGGCCGCGCACGCGGACATTTGCGCACTTTTTGGCCTCTTCCGCCGCCTGCTCCAGGCTCTCGGGCGCAAAGCCGCTCTTGGCCTCCTCGCCGCCGATATTCACCTCAAGCAGGATATCCTGCACGATGCCCAGCTTCTCGGCCTGCTTGTCGATGGCAGAGAGCAGCTCGAGCGAGCCGACCGATTCGATCATCGCGACCTTGCCAACGACATTTTTCACCTTGTTGCGCTGGAGGTGGCCGATAAAGTGCAGGGGCGCGCCGTCATAGGCGTGCTCGGCGAGCTTTTTCGTCATCTCCTGCTCGCGGTTCTCGCCCAGCACGTCGATGCCCGCGGCGATGGCCTGCCGGCAGGCGTCCGCGTCGTTCATCTTGCTCGCGCCGACGAGGGTAATTTCGCTTACGTCGCGGCCCGCCTCTTTGGCGGCCGCGGCAATGTTTGCGCGCACGCGCGCGATGTTTTCAGCAATGCTCATTTCTAATCTACGACCTTTCCGTTATATAGCTCCCCTGCCGAAACGATGACCTCATCGTTCGGGCGCAGGGTGTAAAGGGACTTTTGGCTCTCCGTCGCGGCTTCGATCGTGCCGGGCTCCACCAGACAGTAGTCGCTGCCCTGATAGACGATGCTCACAGGCTTGAAGTACGCCACGCGCCCGACGAGGCAGTAAACGCCTGACACGCCGTTTTCATCCACGCGCAGCGCGTTTTTCGGCACGCGCAGGCCGTCGTATGCGCTGATGATGAGCTCGGCGTTCTGCTCGCGCAGCAGCGTCATGTAGGATAAGTACCGCGTGCTCTTGAGCACGATCAGGCATTTGCCGTTCTCCGCGGCGCTGATGCGCGTGAGCGTGACGGGCAGGTCGAAGCCGACGCCCGACGCCATGCGGAGCGTCAGCCTGCTGTTCTCCTTCAGGGACGCGGCGTTCTCCTCGTTCACGTTCGCGGCGAAGTACCACGCGCTGCCCTGAATGAGCTTGCCCACCGTGGTCGAAACGCTCTGCGGCGCGGCGGACGAAAGCTGCGAGGGCGTCATCGTCTCAAGGACCTCCGGCGTCAGCACGCTCTCGTACCCGTCGGCCACGGCGCTGTAAGTCCCCGACACGGGCGCTGTGATGCGCGTCGTGCCGCCGCTCGCCGCGCCCGAGAGCGCGGTGATCTGCGCGTTCAGCTCGTCGAGCTTCGCCGTTAAGTCATCGCTGCCGTTGTAGGCGTATTCGCGCTTCAAGACCGTCGTTTTGAGCTGGGGGATCAGCATGTCGAGCGAGCTGTACGCGCCCGACTCGTAGGCCGCGCGCACGGAGATGATCTGCTCGCGGATGTCGGTATCCAGACGCAGCGCGGTGGCCGCGTCGCTCGAGGCGCTCTTGGCGTACTCAAGCTGCTCTTTCTGCGCGCGCAGTGTCTCGAGCTGCTGCGTGGCGTTCAGCGCGTCGGCCGAGCGGTAGACAGAGGCGATGGTGTCGCCCTGGCCCACGCGCTCGCCCTCGGCGTGCTTGAGCTCGATGAGCGTTTCATTGCAGTCCACGACCTGCTCGTCGCGCACCACGTAGCCCCGCAGGGCAATGGACCGCTCGCTGTGATAGCGGTAGACGAGCGTCGTCGTCTCGTGGCTGACAAAGTAGTTGTAGCCCTGCACGGCGAAATACCCGATGACCGCCAAAAGGAGCAGGATCGTGATGATCTTTGTGGAAACGGATGTAGATTTCATGGCACACTCCCGGATCAGGCGTGCTTACTCCTCGCTTTCCTCCGCGCCTTTGAGGTCGATGGCCGCGATGGGCACGATCGTTGAGATCGCGTGCTTGTAGAGCATCTGCTGCTTGCCGTCGCTCTCCAAGATGACGACAAAGCTGTCAAAGCCCGTGACGACGCCGCGCATCTGGAAGCCGTTGACGAGAAATACCGTCACGCTCGTGCGATTGCGGCGCGCAGAGAGGAGAAATAGGTCCTGAAGGTTTGCGATTTTTTTCATGGCTTTTCTTTCCTTTCTTTTTTGCGGACGGCTTGTCCGCGTTAAAGTCAGGATACGCCATAGGTATGGAGAATTTCTGTCGAAAAAGCGAGGCAATCGGGGAGAATCCTCGTTTTTTTCCAATAAAACCAGTGGATGCCGGGGTCGCGCCGCAGCCACGTGAGCTGGCGCTTGGCATACTGGCGGGAGCGGAGCTTGATCTCGTCGATGGCCTCCTCGCGCGCGGCCTCGCCGTCCAAGTAGGCAAGCGTCTCCTTATACCCGATGGCCTGCATGGCCGTCACGTCGCGGGGAAGTCCGGAATCGAGCAGCGCTCTGACCTCGTCGAAAAGCCCCGCCTCGACCATTTTGTCGACGCGGAGGTCGATGGCGCGCTTCATGTCGTCCCGATCCTCATAGGCAAGGCCGATGCGCACGGAATCGTAGCGCGGGGGGATGAGTTTCGTCTCCGCGTTGTGCTGTGCCATGGTCTTGCCGGTCTCGTAGTAGACCTCGAGCGCGCGGAGGATGCGCTTTTTGTCGTTCAAATGGAGATTTCCGGCGGTCTCGGGGTCGATGCGTCGGAGCTCGACGAACATCGCCTCGCCGCCCTCCTTGTCCCAGCGGGATTCCAACTCCGCGCGGTATCTGCCGTCCTTGTCACCGCCGGCGAAGCCGTGACCGGCGAGCAGGGCATTGAGGTAAAGCCCCGTGCCGCCGACGATGACGGGCTGCTTCCCGCGCGAGAGGATATCGTCGACGCACTTCGCCGCGTCGTCCGCATAGCGGGCAACGGAGTAGTTTTCCCGCGGGTCGGCGACGCCGACCATGTGATGCGGAATGCCCTGCATCTCCTCCGCCGTCGGCGCGGCGGTACCGATGAGCATGCCGCGGTAGATCTGCATCGAGTCGCAGGAGACGACCTCGCCGCCGAGCATTTTCGCAAGCTCGACACCGAGCCACGTTTTGCCGCAGCCCGTCGGGCCGACGACGCATACGAGTTTCATCTTCTCCCTCCTGCGCTCACGCGCGCTTGAACATTTTTTCGAGCTCGTACTTCGTGAGCTTGGCTTTCACGGGCCGTCCGTGCGGGCAGAACTGCACCTCGCCGCTCTGCACCTTGTCGACGAGCACGCGCAGCTCGCTTAAATCGCTCTTCCATCCACCCTTGATGGCCGCCTTGCAGGCCATCGTGTGCAGCAGCGCGTCGCGCGCGGCGGCGGGGTCGACGGTGTGGGCGGTGACGAGCTTGTCGGCGAGCTCTTCGAGCGCGGGGATGGCGTCGCCGCTGTCGATATCGGCGGGGATGGCGCGCAGGATCAGGCTCCCGCCGCCGAACTCCTCGCACTCAAAGCCGAATTCGCGCAAAAGCTCCAAATTCGCCGCAAGCGCGCTGTATTCCTCGGCGGCGAACTCCGCCACGAGGGGAGCGAGCAGGGCCTGACACATCAGTGGCTCCTGGTTGGCCTTCATGCGGTCGAAATTCACGCGCTCGTGCGCGGCGTGCTTGTCGATGAGCCAGACGTTTTTATCCTCGTCCTCGCAGACGATGTAGGTGTCGAGCACCTCGCCCGCGATGCGCCACGGCGCGGCGGACAGGGGAACGAACGTCGTCTGCTCGATCTCGGGCGCTTCCTGCTTCGCAGGGGCAAACACGGGGACGGCGGGCGCTTCCGGCTCGGGCTCTGCCGCAGTCTCCGCCGCCGGTCCGATGATCGGGCCGGTCACGACGGGGCGGGCGTCTTCCTCCGGCATCGGCAGCGTGACGACCTCGTCGTCATGGTTTTCCACAGAATGGACAGACTTTTCCACAGGCTGTGACTGCTGTGCTGACAGTACCGGCGCGGACGCGGGCGTTTCATGGCGCACATAGTCGGAAAGCGCCGCTTTGCCGCCGCTCTGCGTGTCGATGGCGGGCACTCTCGTCTGCCACTGCGGGGCGGGCGCGGACTTCACCGGCGCGCTTTGCGGCGCAGACACGGGACGCGCACCGGCAGGCGTATAGGCGGGCTTTTCCGCCGTCTTCCGGCTCTCGCGGTACTGCTGCGAGGTCATGTTGGCGAAGAAATCGCCGCGCGGATTCTGTACTTGAGACGCGGGCTTCGGCTGGGGGCGCTCGGCCTCCTCGCGCTTGTCGAGCGCGGCCATGACCGCGTGGTAAACGAGATCAAACACGCGCTTTTCGCCCACGAACTTCACGATGGTCTTGGCAGGGTGGACGTTCACATCCACCATGTCGCGCGGCAGCTCGACGAGCAGCACGCAGCCGGGGAACTTGCCCTTCATCATGCGGTTGGAGTACGCTTCTTCGAGCGCGGCGGTGAGAAGCTGGGATTTGACGAGCCGCCCGTTGACGAAAAATGTCTGCATGCCGCGCGTGCCGCGCGAGGCGATGGGCGAGGTCACAAAGCCCGTGACGCCCATGTCGCCGTCCGCGCCCTTGACCTCAAGGAGCGAGAGCGTGAACTCACGCCCGAGAGAGGCGTAAATGGCGGAGCGCAGCGCGCCGTCGCCGGGGGTCAAAAGCGTCTGCGTGCCGTCCTTGATGAGCTTGAACGACACCTCCGGATGCGAGAGCGCAAGGTGGGCGACAAGGCCCGCGATGGCCGTGGCCTCCGCGCTGTCGCGCTTCATAAACTTTAAGCGCGCGGGCGTGTTGTAGAAGAGGTCGCGCACGATGATGCTCGTGCCTTCGGGGCAGCCCGCATCCTCGACCGTGCCGGGGACGCCGCCCTCTAAGTGAAGCTTCGCGCCGCTGAGCGCGCCGCGCTCGCGCGAGAAAATGTCGAGCCGCGACACACTCGAGATCGCCGCGAGCGCCTCGCCGCGGAAGCCCAGCGTGCCGATGGCGGCCAAATCCTCCGCCGTGCGCAGCTTGCTCGTCGCGTGGCGCAGAAAAGCCGTCGGCAGCTCGCTTGGCGCGATGCCGCAGCCGTCGTCGCTGACGCGAAGATAGGTCATTCCGCCGTTTTTCATCTCCACCGTCACGCTCTGCGCGCCGGCGTCGATGGCGTTTTCCAGCAGCTCCTTGACAACGCTCGCAGGGCGCTCGACCACCTCGCCCGCGGCGATGAGGTCGGCGACATGCGGCGATAATTGCTGAATATGGGGCATTGATTTCCTCCTTTTAGGAATCGATGGTGAAAAGGGAAAGGGCATTGACGAGCATGTGGAGCAGGATCGACGTCCACAGCGTGCCCGAATGCTCATACGCCCAGGCGAACACAAGGCCGGGCACAAGGTATTGCAGCATCAAAATGAGATAGCCTAAGTCCCAGTTGGACACCGCCGCCGTCCACACGTGTAAAAACGCGAACAGCGCGCAGGAGAGGATATAGGCGAATATTCTGCTCTTTTCTTTGAGACACCCGAACACGAGGCCGCGGAAGAGCACCTCCTCCACAAACGGCGCGAGCAGCACGACGATCAGCGCCGTCATGCGCGGGGCGGAGGCCACCTGCGCGGCGATGGTCATGTCGTTTAAGTTCGTGCGGCTGTTAAAAAGCACGTTGCACACGCGGAATATTAGCTCGTTCGCGCCGTAGAAGACGAGAAGTCCCAGCAGCATCGTCGAAAGCGCGTGGTTCAGGTTGTCTAAAAACCGGCCCGATGTGTGCGCCAGATACGAGTGGAAGAGCAGCACCGTGACGGCGAAGAGCGTGTAGTAATAGAGCACATTGCGCAGGGAATCGTTGATGGTGGTGTCGAGCACGACCTCCAGAAGGTCGAATATTCTTGTTGCCAAAAGCGGCATCACCAGAAGATAGACGAGGAAGAAGATCGTTCCGGCGACGCGCTCGGTGCGGTTCATGCCGCCGGAGGCGGTTTTCTTTTTTGCCATGGGGAGACCTCTTTTCCGGGGAAATTACGAAAGCTTCTGCTTGAGCTCGTAGAGGAGCTGCATCGCCTCGATGGGGGACATCGTGTCCGGCTGGGCGCGGCGGATGGCCGCAAGCACCTCAGCCTCGCCGATCGCGTCGAGACTGACCTGCTCGGTCTCCTCGCGGGGCTTTGCCTGATACGCGCCGCCCTGCTCGAGCTCTTTTAGGATGACGTTCGCGCGCTTGACGACCTCGTTCGGAAGGCCCGCTAACTTTGCGACCTCGATGCCGTAGCTGCGGTCGGCGCCGCCGGGGACGATCTTTCGCAGGAAAATGAGCTCGTCGCCGCGCTTTTTGATGGAAATGCTGTAATTCTTCACGCCGGGGAGCACGCCCTCAAGCTCGGTAAGCTCGTGGTAGTGCGTGGCGAAGAGCGTCTTCGCGCCAAGCTTTTTTGGGTCGGCGCAGAATTCGAGCACCGCGCGGGCGATGCTCATGCCGTCGAACGTCGACGTGCCGCGGCCGATCTCGTCGAGAATGAGCAGCGAGCGAGGCGTTGCCTGATGCAGGATCTCGCTCACCTCGGTCATCTCGACCATGAAGGTCGACTGGCCGCCGGCTAAGTCGTCGCTCGCGCCGATACGCGTGAAGATGCGGTCGACCACGCCGATGCGCGTGCTCTTGGCGGGCACGAACGAGCCGATCTGCGCCATGAGCGTGATGAGCGCGACCTGACGCATGTAGGTCGACTTACCGGCCATGTTGGGGCCGGTGATGATGGCGGCGCGGTCCTCGCGCTCGCCCATATAGGTGTCGTTCGGGACGAAGAGCGCGTCCTTGAGCACGCGCTCGACGACGGGGTGGCGGCCGTCGTGAATTTCGATGACGCCGCTGTCGTCCACGCTCGGACGGCAATAGTTGTTGTTCACCGCGACGGACGCGAGCGAGCAGAGCGTGTCGAGCTCGGCGATGAGCCCCGCCGCGCGCTGGATGCGCACGCTCTCGGCGGTGACGGATTCGCGCAGGGCGGTGAAAATTTCAAATTCGAGCGCCTTGTCGCGATCTCCCGCGGTCAAAATCTCCTGCTCAAGGTTTTTAAGTTCCTCGGTGATGTAGCGCTCGCCGTTCACGAGCGTCTGCTTGCGGATGTACGTGTCGGGGACGAGGTCCTTGAACGAATTCGAGACCTCGATATAGTAGCCGAAGACCTTGTTGTAGCCGATCTTCAGCGTGCGGATGCCGGTCTTTTCCTTCTCGCGCGTCTCGATGTCGGCGAGAAGCCCCTTGCCGCCCGACAAAATCTCGTGTAGGCGGTCGACCTCGGCATTGAAGCCCTTGCGGATGAAGCCGCCCTCACGCACGGAAAACGGCGGCTCGTCGATGAGCGTGTCGCGGATGCTCTGCGCCACGTCGGTGAGCGTGTCGAGCTCGTTGTCTAACTCATGCAGCCTGCCCGTCGTGAACGCCGTAAGCTGGGCTTTGACCTCCGTGATGCGCTCGATGGAGTTGCGCAGCGACGCAAAGTCGCGCCCGCCCGCCGTGCCGTAGGCAATGCGGCCGATGAGACGCTCCATGTCGCTGATGCCGGAGAGCGATAGAATCAGCTCTTCGCGCGCGACGGTGTTCTTCGTCAGCGCCTCGACCGCGCCGAGGCGGCGCTCGATGGCGGCGACGTCGCGCAGGGGACGCGTCAGCCACGCGCGCAGATTGCGCGCGCCCATGGCGGTCTTCGTCTTGTCGAGCACCCAGAGGAGGCTGCCGCGCTTTTCCTTGGCGCGGATGGTCTCGGTCAGCTCCAGATTGCGCCGCGCGGAGAGGTCAAGCTCCATGAAGCGGCCCTGCTCGTAGTATTCTAAATCCTTGATGTAGGAAAGATCGGTCTTCTGCGTCTCGTGCAGATACGAGAGCAGCGCGCCCAGCGCCAGCGACGCGGCCGGGTTGTTGCGCGGAAGGCTTGCAAAGCGCTCCTCGCCAAACTGCGCGCGGATGGCTTTCTCGCACGCTTTGAGCTCAAAGCGGTTCTCGCCGCGCTCGACCGCGCAGGACAGCTTATCGCGAAGGTATTCGACCAGCTCACCGTTGTCGTAAGCACCCGCGCTCAGCACCGCCTCGGCGGGGGAGAAACGGGATAACTCGTTATACAGGTGCTCTGCGCGGTCGTCGCCCGAAAAGGCGGTCACGTGCGTGTGGCCGGTCGTCATGTCGCAGAAGGCCGCGCCGGCGTTCTGCCCGTCCAAAAAGATGCCGCAGAGGAAGTTGCCGCGCCGGTCGTCGAGGCATGCGCTGTCGATGACCGTGCCGGGCGTGATGACGCGGATGATATCGCGCTTGACAAGGCCCTTGGCGAGCGCAGGGTCCTCGGTCTGCTCGCAGATGGCGACCTTGTAGCCCTTGGCGATCAGGCGCGCGATGTAGGCGTCGCTCGAATGATAGGGAATGCCGCACATCGGCGTCTGATCCTCCGCCGCCTTGCCGCGGTCGCGGGTCGTCAGCGTCAAATCGAGCTCGCGCGAGGCGAGCTGAGCATCCTCGTTGAACATCTCGTAGAAGTCGCCCAAGCGGAAAAAGAGGATCGAATCCTTATTCTGTTCCTTGATCTCCAAATACTGCTTCATCATCGGCGTGATCTCGGCCATGATTCGTCCTCGCTTTCTTTCTCTCTAAAATCTGAAATTTACACGGTAAAGTCGGAGCCCGCGGGCATTTCGCCGAGGCGGTCGCCGAGCTTACGTTTCAATCTTTCATAGGCTTGCTTGCCCGTGCAGTGGCCCGTGAAGTAGTGCGCGACCTTGTCGCCGCGCAGCTTTTCGCCCACGGCGTCGACCAGCTCGTCCGGCTCGCTCTTGCCGAGCGAGGGGTTATAGAGGTGGAAGCCCGCAAACACCGCGTCGGGCGCTCTGCCGAGCACGTCCTCGGCGCTTTTCAGGATATTCACGATGCCGCAGTGCGCGCAGCCCGCGAACAGCGCGGTCTTGCCGTTTTCCGTGACCAATAGATCCTGCTCGTGGCGGAACGTGTCGCGCGGATAGTCCTCACCGATCTTCTCGCGCAGCGTGTCGTTCGCGCCGCTCCACAGCTCGCGTCCCGGAACGGCGGAGAAAACCGTCAGTTCTTCGTCAAGCTTCTGCACGCCATCGCAGAGGACGAAGCGGTCCTCGTAATTCTTGAGCACCGCGTCCATGCCGATGTAGGCGCACTTGCTGGGCGTGACGACGTAGTACTGGCCCCAGACGGCCTTCTGCATATAGACCTTGGCGCGGTCGTTCAGCTTCAAGAACGCTTCGAGGCCGCCGCAGTGGTCGTTGTGCGCGTGGGACAAAAAGGCGATGTCGACCTGCGTCAAATCGACGCTGAGCGCCTTGGCATTGTCGATAAACTGCGCGTCGGGGCCCATGTCGAAAAGAATTTTGTGCTTGTCGGTCTCAATATACATCGACAGGCCGTGCGCGCAGGCGACGGTGTCTCTGCACGTGCTGTTTTCCATCAAAATGACGACTTTCATCAAAAAGCCCCCTTTTCTTTATTCCTCTACCGCTTCGCCGTAGAGCGCCCAGGTGTTGCTGTCGGTGATCTTCGCTTTGGCAAATGTGCCGATCAGGGCCTTGTCGCCCTTCATGCGCACGAGGCGGTTGCCCTCCGTGCGCGCGGCGAGGGGGAAGGCCTCGTCGTCGCTCTCGCCGTCGACCAGCACCTTGACCGTCCTGCCGATGTAGGCTGCGTGCTTTTTCGCGCTGATGGCGTTCTGCGCGTCGACGAGCTTTTCAAACCAGACCTGCTTTTCCTCGCGCGAGACGGGGTCGTCCATCTTCGCCGCCGGCGTGCCGGGACGCGGGGAGAAAATAAAGGTGAAGAGCGCGTCGAACTGCGTCTTTTCTACAAGATCGACCGTCTGCATCGCTTCGTCCTCGGTCTCTCCCGGGAAGCCGATGATGACGTCGCTCGTGAGCACCATGCCTGGCATGACGCTTCGCGCGTAGGCGATCATTTCCTCGTACTTTGCGCGCGTATAGGGGCGGTTCATCGCTTTCAGAACGCGGTCGCACCCGGACTGGACGGGGAGGTGGAGCTGCTTTGCAACGTGCTCGCAGCGTGCCATCGTGTCGAAAAGTTTGTTGGTCGCGTCCTTCGGCTGGCTCGACATAAAGCGGAGCCAATAGTCGCCGGGAATGGCGTTGATGGCGGCGAGCAGGTCTGCAAAGTCGTAATCGGTGCCCAAGTCCTTGCCGTAGCTGTTCACGTTCTGGCCGAGGAGTGTGATCTCCTTGTAGCCCTCGGCGATGAGGCCGCGGCATTCCTCGATGATCTTCTCCGGCTCGCGGCTGCGCTCGCGGCCGCGAACGTAGGGCACGATGCAGTACGAGCAGAAGTTATTGCACCCGTACATGATGCTGACCCACGCGCGCACGCCGCCCTCGCGCACGATGGGAAGGTCCTCGGCGATGCGGCCATGCTCGTTCTCGATGGAGAAAACGCGCTTATTCTTCGTGTACACCTCGTGCAGCAGCTCCGGAAGCCGCCATTCGGCCTGGGGGCCAAGCACAAGGTCGACGTGATGGTAGGAATTTTTTACCTTGTCGGCCACGACCTTCTGCTGCGCCATGCAGCCGCAGAGGCAGATGATCTGATCGGGCTTTGCGGCCTTCGTGTGGCTGAGGCGGCCCAAGTGGCCGTACACGCGCTTTTCCGCGTGCTCGCGGATGGCGCAGGTGTTGAGCAGGATGACGTCGGCCTGATTTTCGTCGCGCGTGAGCTCGTAGCCCATCTCGCGCAGCATGCCCATGAGCACCTCGCCGTCTGCCACGTTCTGCTGGCAGCCGAACGTGTCGACCAGCGCGAGCGGCGTGCGGGTGCGGCGGTCGTTCATCTCGCGCATCCTGCGCGTAAATTCCTTCTGACGCGCGAGCTCCTGCTCGCTGACGATGACTTCTTTGCGTTCCAAGGGATGTTTCCTCCCGAATCTCGATAGTTTAGCAATATAGTATATCATGTTCGCGAGAGCGTGGCAAGGCCGCAGCGCGGCTTCCGGCGCGAAAAATCCACAGCTTTCACAATTCCGGTGACTTTTCCGCACCCATATGGTATGCTATGGAAAACCTGAACTCCAAAGGAGGGCTTTCCATGGCGGCGTTTTATCAAAAATTTCTGCGCAAGCATCTTGACTTATCGTCTCTCAGCGTGATGCGGCGGGAGGACAACGATCCCTATTTCTGCACGCCCAAGGGCGCTTCTATCTTCGGCTGGGCGGGCGTGGACGGCATCCACTTCTGCTTTGTCCGCGGTTTTGGCGAAACGGTCTTCGCCGTGAGCCCGATGAACGGCGGCAAGGACTGCGTGCACGTCATCGCGCGCGATTTCAGCGATTTTCTGCGCCTGCTGCTCGCGACCGGCGACAGTGCGGCGCTCGAGCAGGCGTGGCAGTGGGACGAGGCGCAATTTGACGCCTTCCTTGCCGAGAATCCGCCGACGGACGAGCAGAAGGCGGTGCTCTCGCAGATCTCCACAGTCTTTTCCCTCACGCCGATGGAGCGGCCGTGGCAATACCTGCGCAAGCTGCAAGCGGAGTTCGATCTCAGCAAGCTCAAATTCACCGAGGACTTTTATGATCCCGAAATGAACGGCGACGCGCCCGAACAGAAAACGGACTGGAAGGTCTACTTTGACGGCAGCTTTTGGGGCCACCACGGGCGCGAGCGCGCGGGCAGGGAAATGCCTGTACAAAAGTGGTTTTCGTGGGCGGAGCGCGACTGGTTCGTGCCGTCGGTTTACGTTTGTTCAAAGGGCATTGTCGTTGATTTTTGTATGCACACGGAGGCTTCCGCGCTGCGCGGCTTTATGGAAAAGTGGGGGATCGATCCCGAAAGCGACGAGTCCATCGACTTCTCGCGCGACGAACGCGAACAGATGGAGCGCGAGCACCCGCTCAGCCTCGGTTTTACCCCCAGCCTCACCTTGAACGGTGCGAAGCTCCGCACGAGCCACGGCTGCGGCGTCATTTTCCTGCCGGAGCAGCCCGGCTTCTGCGCCGACGCAGAGCCCGCCATGGCGCACTACGGCCTCGACCGCGCGTATGGCTGGAGCATCCGCCGCGCGGCGTTCCCGTTCGTCACGAAGCGCGCGCCGAAGCTCAAGTCGCTCGCCGTCACGATGACGGCAGACGAGGTGCGCGTCCCCGGGGCGCGCTTCCGCGCGGACAAGGCGGGCGATACGTTTGCCTTCTCCTACCGCGGCACAGAGTATACGCTCGCCGTACAGGAGGTCGAGCCGCAGGAACTGCCGCGCGAGCGGATGAATCTCGACCCGCGGTTCGACTATCCGACGCATTTCACAGCCATCGGCTTTACGCTCACGCCCGAGCCGCCGGAAAACTCGATCTTCGTCGAGGACTGCGTCGAAAACGACCGCCCGCGTCAGGTCAGACGTGAGACCGCTTCCTTTGCGCCCGAGGCGCAGAACGACTTCTGCGTCGGCATCATCGGCGGCGCGGACGGCCCCACCGCTATCTACGTCACCACCAAGCTGGCCCCGCACCTGCTGGGCTCCATCGCGGTTGCCGCGTACTGCTACATGGCGCTGGTGCCGGTCATCCAGCCGCCCATCATGAAGGTTCTGACCACTGAAAAAGAGCGTCAGATCGTCATGACGGCGCCTCGCCGCGTGTCCAAGACCGAGAAGATCCTGTTCCCCATCATCGTTACCATCATCGTTGCCCTGACTCTGCCTGACGCCGCCATTCTGGTCGGCTGCCTGATGATGGGCAACCTGATGAAGGAGTCCGGCGTTGTTGAGCGTATCACCAAGACCGCTGGCAATGAGCTGATGAACATCATCACGATCTTCCTCGGCTTCTCCGTCGGCTGCACCACCAACGCCGCCACCTTCCTGAACATCCAGACCGTTGAGATCATCGTTCTGGGCATCGTCGCCTTCGGTGTCGGCACCGCCGGCGGTGTTCTCCTGGGCAAGGTCATGTGCGTTGTCACCCACGGCAAAATCAACCCGCTCATCGGCTCCGCCGGTGTTTCCGCCGTTCCCATGGCCGCCCGTGTTTCCCAGAAGGTCGGCCAGGAGTACAACCCCCGCAACTACCTGCTCATGCACGCCATGGGCCCCAACGTTGCCGGTGTTATCGGCTCCGCTGTTGCGGCCGGTATCCTGATCAACATGTTCGGCTGATAAGAATATGAAAAGCGCCCCCGCGCGGCAGAAGC
>OWKP01001515.1_pt1 | contig 14433 bp, 11 predicted proteins | sample 1732991 | NCBI WGS metagenome assembly OWKP01 (sample SAMN05065777, study PRJEB22554) | human gut metagenome | biome: ENVO:2100002; feature: ENVO:00000062; material: ENVO:00002003 | host: Homo sapiens | place: USA
CAATAACGGGATAAGGCTTGAAATCCGTTCCGCCTCGTCTTTTACCCTGTTTCAGTCCGGCGGGTTCTTAGCCCAACGGATTCTCTTCTTCTCCGTCGTTTCCGCCGCCGTTGCCACCGCCGCCTGTCTCTCCGTCCATGGCCGCCTGTACATCGAGAAATTCAATCTTCTCCCCTGCACGCGTAGACGTCAGATTCGGTTTCACACTGCTCGAAGCTCGAAAGTTAATCTTCACCGTCCTGATATTCTTGGATGTACAATCCTTTACATCCGCCACTCCCGCCGAGTGCGCCGAAAGGCTGAACACGCCGAACTCCTGAATATTCACCGAATGACCGTTATACAACGCCGTCCGCATCGCTTCCACGAAGTTCGTCAGCACACTCTTGATATCCCCGTAAGAAAGGGAACTTTTCTCTTTCATCTCGTACGCGATACTCTCCAGCGTCATTGTCTGACCCATCGTAACGAGGCGGGGATGAAACACTATCTCGGAATTTTTATTCTTCGGGTCTTTCCGATAACCCACTTTCTTAAATGGTACTGCCATAGTAAATTGAGAATTGAGAATTAAAAATTAAAAAATAGGGAGACTGAGCCGGGGTGCGCAATTGGCGGTTAACCATACCCTCTCTTGTTCCGTAGGACAAAGATACGGAAATACGCACCGCTGTTTTGTCGTACATGGGTGCGGCGGTATATGTATGTCGATAGTTGGATTTCAAGTGATTATAATGTGCGGTTCGCTTCCGTAGTCCGTATTTTTTCCGTATATTTGAGGTATATCCGAGAGATGGCTCAAACAAAAAACAGTAATCATAAAACGTTTAAAATCATAACAAAGAGATGGAAAATCATTGCATTGAAGAACCTTTCATTATCCGTTCTTACAGAAAATCGGAGTTGGCGCACTTATATAATCCCGATATGCCGCTTGTGCCCGCCATGCGCAAGATGAGGTATTGGATACAAAGAAATCCCGAACTGTACGAGGCCATGTACAGGTCGGGAGAAGCAAGGGGAGACCACCGCTATACGAGGCGGCAGGTGAGGCTGATTGTAGAGACGCTGGGAGAGCCGTAAAAAACAATACCACCGATATCAAACATATACCGAGTTTTTTATCTATTTTTGTCAGTGTACAAAACAAAGTAATTATGAATACCTTAGAATTAGAAGCTTATAAGGCAGAATTGGCAAGGGAAGTATTGAGCATTGACAACAAAGAAGTGCTGGACGATATAAAAGAAATCATATTGAAAGGTACGGGACATCATGCACCCTGCCGGATGAATTTCAGTGAGGTAAAGCAACACCTGCAAGCTTCTGAAAAGCGGTTTGATGCAGGAGAATACATCAGTGAGGAACAAATGGAAGAGCTTTTTAACTCACTGCGGTAATGATTATACGATACGACGTTAAAGCCCGGTATCAGATTGAAGAAAATCCTGTCCTCTCGAAGTCTGTGAACCATCCTCTCCCTACGGAAAAGAATAATATTTTGCCTATGTCGCCAATCCCGTTTGCCGTACATCAAACGGAAGTTGCAACATAGGCAGAACTTTTTTTGATATACATCCTATTGCCGGAAGTTGCGCTCCACCTCGTCCGACTGGAACTTCACCACTTCATACTCCGTACTGCCCTGACCGTTCGTACGCGTCGCAAAACCATACTTCTCGAGCGCCTGCACCAGCTCCTGCTGCGTCTGCCGGTTCACCTGCACCTTACCGTAAATCGTAAGATGGGTAAGGATGGCGGAAGCGGGCATCCACTGAACAGACAAATCCTCTGCCAGAGGACGGCGGAAAAAGACGAACAGGTTCTCTTCCACCGGGTCCTTCATCCGGTGACGCTCGTTATGAGTGTTCAGCCCGTCTATCTCGTCGCCCTCGTACCAATACCGGAATCCGCTGCTCAGCAGCGACATAGCCTGCGAATACACCCCCTGATAATTCACGGGACGCCGATAATCCACCGAAAGCACCGATGAGGGCAGGAAACGACGGTTACCGTCGATGTCCTGCAAACACTGGCGCTTGTTGGTACTCGCGATGAACGAGGCGTGCCGCGCGAAGCAGAAAGCCTGCGTATCGTACACCTTGCGCTGCGTCACGCTCTCCTGCGTGATGATACGCTTCAGCCCCGCAAGGTCGGCCGCCTTCACACCCTGAAACTCTTCCATGTTGATGAGATAGCGGGTGGAAAGCAGCAGCATGTCGTCCTTGCTGTCCGGACATATCATGCCCGTGTGGTAGTACTCGCGCCACTGGGGCGGAAGCAGACGGCTTATCCACGTGCTCTTGCCCTTGCCCTGACCGCCGAAAAGTATCAGCACGAGCTGGTTCACCTTCTTCTCGTACAGCGCGCAGGCCACCGAGCCCACCAGCCAGCGGCGGAAACTCTCGCGCCAGAACTTCCCGTCTTCCGTCCGTACGGTATCGGCCAGCTCGCCGATGTAGTCCGTTACGCCGTCCCACGGGGGAAGATTGAACAGATAGTCCTCAAAGGGATTGAACGCCGTGGCGTAGTCGGAGTCGACGATGGCCTTCAGCGTGTTCAGGGAGCAGTTGATGCCGTCTGTCAGCAGGCTTACGTAGATGGAGTTCAAATCCTTGCTCCGCAGGGGGCTGAAAACGGGAGAAGCGGTAAGGGAGTCCGTCCCGCACGCACCGTCCTGCTCGCAGAACTCCAGACGATCCAGCACCGTATTGCGGCGGAAGCGGTAGCGAAGCGAAAGAAAATCCATGACGCGGCTGACGACGGGAACCTTGTCCTCTTTCGCCTTCTCGGCCGCACAGGTCTTGCTCACGTACAGGTAGGCGTTGCCGATAGCCCCCGCAACGTCCAGGTCGTCCTGCCGGAAGTCACGTTCGGCAAGGAGCACGGCAACTTCCTGAGGGATGTCTTTGCGGAAGCAGCGGTTGCCCAGTATGAAGAGGAAATTGTCACGGTTGCCCTTACGGAAAACCTCGGAACGGCGGGTGGTGTTGAGCGCCTTTTTATACTCCATGAGATGCCAGGGGGCTATTTCGGCAGACAGGGCGGAAGCGTCGTCACGCCGCGGCCTGTCACCTCTCTTGCCCTGCAATGTTCCGTTACCCGCCGTTTCGTCCGGCAGTCCGTTACCCGTCCTCTCACCCGGCAGCGCACCGCCTGTCCTTTCACCCGGCAGTTTCCCCGGCAACCCGTCTTCCGCCGACTTATCCCCCGCCCCTTTCTTCTTCCTCTCCGTCTTCCCGGGCACGAGCACCCGGGTCGTCACTTCCTCAATCTCCCCCAGCAGAGCCGTATTCAGATACGCCTGAGCATCGAACGAAGCGAAGAAGCCCCTACTGATATCCTTACCACTCACATCCACCGGAAGTCCGATGAGACGCTCCACGTACAGACGGGCGGCCTCGTACATCAGCGCATGATGGTTCTCAAGCTCCGCGTACGTGATGAAAGGCACGGAGAAGGTCATCTTGCGCAGACGGCGGGCATACGCCGTGCGCAGGTAAAGGAAGATTTTAAAGCCGTGCCGCTTGGGCGTGAGGAAGCACGCCACAACGTCGGCGTCGGCCTCAAGCAAACGGCGGACGGCATCCACACGGTCGTCCGCCAGCTCGTCCACGTCCACGGTGATGACGGGATTGTAGCGAAGCAGGCTGTAAGGCTGCCGCAAGGCGGAGTAGTTTCCCGTGAGCGTAAAAAAAGGGAGCTGCTTCTTGATGGCGTTCGCTTTGGAGAGGTCGCCCAGACGCAACTGCTGTTCCACTTTCCGAACCGTATGGAAGTAGGCGCCGTTGCGGATGTTGGTTATCACGGTAGTCAGGTTCGTTTCGCCGGAAACGGTGGAGAAGCCGCTGTAAGCGGTAATCATGAGGTCTTTCATCGATGTTTGTTTTAGTTTGCCCTATCGGCGGGAACAAAGATAAGCGTACGCTCCCGGATACGAAAATAGTCCTCTCCACAGGAAAGGACTATCCGCTTCACTTATTTCGGACGCTCATCGGACGCGCCCTGCTCCTCTTTCGGGAAAAGACGGGCAAGGGTATTGTACAGCGCCGTTTCGATGGACTGTTCCTTCATCTCCGAACTGCGGTCGCGGTCTTTCTCCACAAAGCAGAACGCGTGCAGAATATGAGCCCAGTACCTCACCTCGCGGCTTATACTTAAATCAGGACATCCCGCCGTCTGATGGCCGTGTATCTGGCAGGCAACGGCCTCGAACAGAAGCTGTTTGCCCGTATCCACGTGCACCTTGCCGTCAAGCATCAGGTCAATCCCCGCAACGATGCGGGATACGTCGAGCTTTTCATCCTTCGAAACAAACACATAACGGTCGCAATCTACAAACTCCGCTTTTTTAAAATAGTACTTTTCATACTCTTTTCTCTTTTTTCGTTTAACATTTAAAGGCTTCAATTAATATTAACAGGCAAATTTAAACATTTATTAAACGCGGGCAAAACAATCGCCGGAAACTTGTTGAGAATAAAAAAAAATCGCCGACACCGTGAAGAAAGGCAGGAGGGTATATCCCCCTCTCTGAGGAATCGGCGATTTTTAACCGAAAAAAAAGAAAGAATACGCCCGTGCGTGCGCACACGCGCATGTACTATATATATGAAACCTGTATCATCAGGGAAAAGTTGTAAAGAACAGAGAAATAACGGCGGTGAATGTTGTAACGAAAATTCAACGAAAACGGAGGTGTTTTTTAAACGTACGTTTGATAAACACAAAGATACGCATACTTTTCATAATACCAAATTATTTTGATAATATTAATTTCGGATGACAGCAAAATAATTTTTCAATATGTTGTGGAACAGACGCTTACATCCGAAATAAAAATAGTACTCTGACAAAGGAATAAGTATAAAGGGCGGGGCTGAAAGAGAGCCCCGAAAAGGTGTTTTTCAGACGTACGTTTAATAAACAATTTGCCCTGAAAAGCAAGCAAACAAGCAAACAAACAAATAACATTTATGAACCTGAAACCTTTGTTAATCATTGGGTTTATGCAGGTACTGCCTTTTCCGATATATTCACAGGAAGCGCGAGAGACAAAAAAAGAGGTCTTCAGCGCCGATACCGAACAAAAGACAGAACTCGTACTGCATTTCCGCTTCGACCGCTCGCTGGTCGACTACGGCTATCGTGACAACCACCGGGTACTTGCCGCCATGCACGAAATCTTCGCAGACAGCCTGTGTGTATCCCGGATAGACTCCGTGTGCATACAAGCCTTTTCCTCACCCGAAGGAAACATCACCTACAACCAACGTCTCGCCCTGCAACGTGCACAGGCCGTCAAAGGGTATCTGGTCTGGAAATACCCCGGACTGAACCAGTACCGTATCCGTACCTCTGCGCAGGCGGAGAGCTGGGACGCCCTGCGTGATGTCGCACTGAACGACACGCTCCTGCCCTGCCGGGACGAAATATTGCAGATATTGGCGTTGAATACCAGTGAAAGCCGGAAAGAAACCCTCTTGAAGAAGCTGAATGTAGGTATTCCGTATCGGCATATAAACCAATGGATTCTGCCTGCATTGAGAAACGCATCTATATGTACTGTCTATATGCGGCCGCTAAAGCATGCACAGCAGGATAGCAGGCTTGTAGCAGATGCTCAGGGTAATAACATGAAAGAGTACCAAAAGGCAAACGGAGCAGAGATTACAGATGATACGGAAGTCGTAAACGGTGTGAGAGTTACGAAAGGCAATGATACAAACGCAAACGGTACAGAAACTGTAAACGGCGTAAGAGTTGAGAAAGGCAATGTTGCAAACGCTAACGGTATAGAAGTTATAAACGGTGTAAGAGTTACAGAAAGCAATGTTACAAACGCTAACGATACAGAAGTTATAAACGGTGTAAGAGTTACAGAAAGCAATGTTACAAACGCTAACGGTACAGAAGTTATAAACGGTGTAAGAGTTACAGAAGGCAATGTTGCAAACGCAAACGGTACAGAAATTATCAACGGTGTAAGAGTTGCAAAAGGCAATACTACAAATGCAAACAGTACAGAAACTGTAAACGGTGTAAGGGTTACAGAAGGCAATGTTGCAAACGCTAACGGTACAGAAGTTATAAACGGCGTAAGAGTTGCGAAAGGCAATACTACAAACGCTAACGGTACAGAAGTTACCAACGGTGTAAGAGTTGAGAAAAGTAATGATACAAACGCTAACGGTACAGAAACTGTAAACGGTGTAAGGGTTGCGAAAGGCAATGACACAAACCCGGACGGTACAGAAGTAACGGACAACACAGCAATCATCGGTAGTACGAAAGTAACAGGCAATACCCCAACAAAAGGTAGCGCCAACGCAATAGCATCCGGCAAATCACGCCGTCGCCCCCTCTTCGCGGTAAAAACCAATCTCCTCTTTGATGCGGCGCTCATGCCCAACATCGAGCTGGAAGTCCCCATAGGCAAACGCTGGTCGCTCAACGGAGAATACATGTTCCCCTGGTGGCTGATAAACGATGACAGATACTGTTTGCAGGTACTCATGGGCGGACTGGAAGTCCGTTACCGGCCAGGCAGAAGAAGCGGAAGAGACGTACTCACCGGACACTTCATCGGCCTCTACGCGGGCGGTGGAAAATACGACCTGCAATGGGACAAGAACGGCTATCAGGGAGAATTCTTCATTGCCGCCGGAGTGAGCTACGGCTACGCCCACAGCATCGCCCGCAATCTCCGACTGGAATACAACATCGGCATCGGAATGCTCCGAACCGACTATCGCCACTACCACTCCCGAGACAATCACCGGACCCTGCTCTGGCAGGAAAACGGCGAGTACACCTGGCTGGGCCCCACAAAACTGAAAATATCACTCGTTTGGCTGATTACAGGAAAAAACAAAAAATAAAAGAATATGCTATCCCCTCTGACTCAAATAGCAATAACGTTGTTGCACGACATCGCCATGCACGAACCGCATGAAGCGATAGGCCACTGCACCTCTCCCGAAGAGTTGCGATACATATACACACGCCTCGAACAGAAAGGAATGATATGCCGCAACGAAAAGGAAAAAGTAAAAACAACCGAAGATGTCGACGCCGATACATACACCACCTGTTCCTACAAGCTGTGCCGACCGCTATGCGAAATCTCCCTGCTCGAAGTGCTCGAAGCCATAGACGGACACCTGAACTGCAACCATCCCACCACCGAAGCGTTCTACACCCGCTACGGAAAAGTAGCGCAGAAACTGGGAGTGGTCAACTATATTACAAGGCTCTACCTGTCGGAAATAAAACTGATAGATTGTTAATACTAAAACACAGAAATAAATGAAGAATACAGTTTTGTTTTTGCTACTGCCGCTCTGGCTGGCGTCCTGCGAACGAAGGGAACTGACCTACTATACGGAGGCCGAAATAACCGTGACGGCCGACTGGAGCCGTGCCGACCAGCAGGAAGAAAGCCAATACGGAGCCACCTTGATTTTCTATCCGCAGGACGGAGGCACACCGCGCGTCGTACTGATGGGAGACCGTACGCAAACTACCGTACGCCTGCCCTATGGACGCTACGACGCCATACTATTCAACCGCTCGTTCGACGAGTTCGGCACAATGGCCTTCCGGGGACAGGAGCAACTGCACACCCTCGAAGCCTACGCCCTGCAAACGGAGACGCGCTACGGAACAAAAATCATCACCGCGGCGCCCGGCAAGCTGGCTTCTGCCGTGATACGCGACTTCGAAGTGACGGACAACATGCTGGGCAACTACGCCCCGGCCGGTGCACGCAGTGTGGCCGACTGTCCCGACGGAGCCTGCCGGCTGCGGTTCACTCCCCTGCCCCTCACCCGCAAGGTGAAAGTAAAGTTGCACATCACAGGTATCGACAACCTCAAGCAGGCCACGTGCCAACTCAGCGGCGTACCCCTCTCCGTTTACCTGCACGACGGCAATACGGACAACGCCGAGAAAGGCGCGCAGGAATTTGAAATAGAGGACATCACCCCGGACGAGAACTTCGCCGCCAACGGTACACTCAACGGCCTGATTCATCTTTTCGGACTACCCGCCCCCGAAGAAGTGCAAATCAAGGTAAGAGCCTTGCTGAAAGACAATACCACCGTTGTAGAGCGCGAAGTGGAAAACATCGAAGCGAACGAAGAAGCGGACGGCAGCGGCGTCACCACCCTGCACATAAAGGCCGACATCACCGAACCCCTGCCCGACATAAAGCCCTCGGAAGATTCCGGATTCGGCGCCGACGTAGAGGAATGGGGACAAGAAAACAATACGGAAATCCCGATTTGACAAACACGGATTATCAATCTGACGATACAATTTACCAATCTAAAAACAACATTCAGTTATGAAAACAAAGAGTTTATTCTCACTGACCATCGCCCTGTTGGCTTTGGCAGGATGTTCGGAGAATGAGATTACCGAACAGAACCCGGACGCTAACAAAGCCATAGGATTCAACACCTACACCGCGGCACAAGCCCGTGGAGCGGAAAACGGACTTCCCGACGTAAAAACTTCCGGTTTCGGAGTGATGGCGTACCAGACAAACGGAGCTTACAACCCTGCCGGAGCAAAGTCCGAGTTCATGAACAACCAGAAAGTGACATGGAACGGCAGCGGCAACGCATGGGAATATACCCCTTCAAAGTTCTGGCCGTCGGGCGCCAACGACAAAGTTTCGTTCTTCGCCTACGCACCGTATGCGGGCAGTAACGGCATCACACCGGTGTCCGCCGACGCAAGCAACAACCCGCAAGTGAATTTCAGCCTGCAATCCAACCAAAAGGATATGATAGACCTGGTTGTGTCCGACCCCATGGACGGCTCCAACGGTACAATGGACATGACTTCGGCTTCGGGCACAGTAGACTTCAAGTTCCTGCACCCGCTGACCAGAGTGGCCATGGAAGCCAAAACGGGTACGGACATCAGCGCCAACACCGACACAAAGGTATTCATCACAGCCGTATCGCTGGTACATACCAGCAAGCTGAACAGCAAAGGCACGCTGGACATGAAAGCCCTGACATGGGCAAGCAATACGTCGGATTACCTGGCTTCTCCTTATGCGCTGACGGCAGCCTCATCCAACGGCATACTGAACCTGACGGCAGCCAGTTTCGCAGGCTACACCACAAGCTCCATCGACATATCTTCCGGCGGAACAACCGCCACATCGCTATTCCCCGCCAACGAATACCTGTTCCTGCTCCCGGTGGATAATGCCACGGGAACAGCCGCAGCGGGTGACGTACAGGTAAAAATCGAATATGATATAGTGAACAAGACAAGCGCCGCCACCCACACCGCTTCCAATGTTGAAAAGACAGTGAACCTGCCTGCCGGTGTCCTCAAGAAAGGTACAGCCTACAAATTCACTTTCACGGTGAGCCTGAACGCCATCTCGTTCGACGTAACTACCGTAGAAGGCTGGGGCACGGAGAGCAACCAACCCGTAACCGTTCCATAATCCTATATACTGAAACGATAATTTAATGATTTCCCATCGCCCGGTCAAGGTTGAATGTCCTTCTCCGGGCACACAACAAACTTTTTCAGTAAACGAAGCAAGCAATGAATATGACGAGAAGAATGAAAGGCGCGTACATCCTGATTCCGCTGCTGTGCACCCTGTGCACCGGCTGCGACAGCGAGGACGAAAGCCTTATGTCCACCCGGGAGATTGGTTTCTCCACCACCGTAGCAAGCAGTGAAGCGGAACCCGGCACACGTGCCGAAGCCACCACCGACAACCTTACGGAAATGGGCGTATTCGCCTACTTTACGGGCACAGGCAACTTCAGCAACGGCAGTTCCACTCCCAACCACCTGTACAACCAATCGGTGAAGAAAGCGGGCGGCATCTGGACATACAGCCCCGTGAGGTATTGGCCTGCCAACGCCAACGAGAAAGTATCATTCTTCGCTTACGCGCCCCATACCGCCGCCGTTTCCGGCAACGCCAACGACAAGATACGGATAACGAAACCCACCGCCTTCAACGCCCCGGGCAGACCCGTTATCAGCTATTCCGCCCCCAAAGGGGAGCTCGACCTGCTGCTCTCGACAGGCGTAACGGACTGCACCAATACTCATGGCCCCGTACAGTTCACCATGAAGCACGCCATGACCAAAGTGGTCTTTAAAGTACAACTGAACGACGGTGACTCCAAAACCATAACCGGTATCAGCACCGAGTGCGCCTCATCGGCCGACTTCAGCATAAACGACGCCAACACCGCGATCACTGCGGAAAACATCGGTACAAGCAAAAGCACTTGCACGGCCACCGTCAGCATAGCGGCCGACGGCACGGCAAAGACCGTAAAAGAATTCTTCCTGATACCCTCGCACCCGAACGATACGAAGGTGACGCTGACCTACACCGACAGCGACGGTTCCCACACCATCGAAGGCGCTCTGCCCAACGTCACCCCCAACGACTGGCTGTCCGGCAAAGCCATAGGCTACACCCTGAAAATACAGGACAACCGGATAACAGCCATCACAACAGACACCGATATGGCATGGGAAACGCAGCAAACGCCCTCGCCTACACACGCCTTCTACAACTATATCATAGCCACCGCCGAAGACCTCGCCAACTTCCGTGATGATGTCAACAACGGCAACCGAAACGCCCGTGCCCTGCAAATCGCAGACATCGACATGCAAGACCTCGCCACCTCGCCCACCCATGGCGAAGACGCGACCAACTGGACACCGATAGGACACGGCACCCAGTATTTCCAAGGTTCCTACAACGGCAACGGCCACACCATCAGCAACCTGAAATTGCAATGGCATGCAAAATACACGCAGGAAGCCGGAATGGGACTTTTCGGCGGCATTCTAAACGCCAACCTGATAGGCATACATCTGCGGAATACAGAGATTGCCCTTCAAGCCCCGTCAAGCGGCACAGGAACATTAGTAGGCTATATGCGTGAGAATTCAAAAGTGATATCCTGCTCCGCCACCGGGAAAATCAAGACCGTCATATTAGGAGAAATCTCAGGCGGCATGCCCTACTCCACAGGCGGGCTGATAGGCTATGCGAACTGTAATGCCGGCTTATCATGGGTAGTCCTTTGCAATGCCAAAGTGGATATAGGGGAAAACGGCAGTGTAATCCCAAATACAGGTTTATGTTCCGTCGGCGGCCTGATAGGCTACGCGTATAATGTCGACGTGGCATCCTGCTACGCTTCAGGCAACATCGAGATAAAAGATATACCGACAAAAAATATGTATATCATTTATGTGGGCGGGTTCTGCGGTAGTAGTACGGAAGGCTGTATCGTCGGCTCTTATTCTTTGGGAGACATAGCCGTCTCCCTCCCAAACAGGGGCTCTGTCGACGATATTATATATGCAGGTGGCTTTTTAGGCAATATCAACTCAGGCTCCCTTCTATCCTGTTACAGCTATGCGACGTTGGCGCTTGCCTATCCCAATATAGCATCGCAATCGCAGACAGGCCAAATATGTTTTGGCGGTTTCATAGGTTACTGGACTGAAAACGGTACGATGTTTTTCTGTTATGGAGACGGCACAAGCATACCCAGCTCACATGATTTCTCGTCCAGAATATTTAGCGAAGAATTCATAGGTTACGGCAAAATCGACGAGTACTGTTTCTCCTCGAGTACGCTTATGGGACAAACGGTGCAAGATATCGTAGCACCCGGTTCTCCTATCGAATCGATCGTGGATTACCCCTTCATCAAGTATGATTTCTCAATCAATTCATATTGGACGGATTATCGGTTCTACTCGAAGAAATGGGATTCCGAATACTTTTGGAAGTCCACTCCGGATGAGCAAGGACATCCCCGAATCAGTTACGAAATAGAAGACCCCACACTCCCATAATCCCTAACAACAGCATGACAATGAAAAAGCAAATCTTATATATCCTATACAGCCTATGCGGCATGGGCATCCTATGGTTCTGCACCGCCTGCACGGAACAAGACGAACTGCCTGCGGCCGACTTGCAGCCCCTCGCTTTCACCATAGGCGAACCCCTTCCCTTTCAGGAAATGACGGCAGGCGCCAGCGGCTTTACACCTCAAACGGCAAGCATGGACGACCCGCACGCCCATACCCGCGTCGCGGATTCGGGAACAACCCTGTCGTGGAATAACGGCGACAAGGTATATCTTGCCGTAACCATCACCTCAGGCGGAACCGCCACGTATGCCTACGCTACCACCACATACAGCAGTAGCGGCAGCACATGGAGCGCGCTCGACCCGGCCATCTCCGTACCGGTAGGAGCAACCGTCAACGTAGAGGCACTCTACGCCAAAGGCACGCTGTCCGGCAATACAATTACCATCGCCGACAACAGCATCATCATGAAAGCCACCGCCACCGACATCGCCATAACGGCCGCCACTTCCGTACCATTAACTTTTCAGAGCGCACTGGTACGGGCGGAAGTAACCGGAATAGGCAGCAACAGCCTGACCGCTGAAGTTAAAAGCAGTTCCGTATCCATCCCCCAAAGCGTAGACATACAGCCCGCCGACGGCAGTTTCAGCATCACTTCCAAGACCTCTGCAATTACAAGCAACGCGGTGTACTATGTGCTCCCCGGAGCATTGAGCATCGCAACCGAGAAAGGAAAAACCTTCAGCCTGTCCGGCATGAAAGCCAACAGCTCCTACCTTCTGGACATAAGCGGAGCGGGCGGCAATGTAACTGCCGACGGCAGTGAATTCAATAAAGCCGTAACACTGAATCTCGGAAACTATGCGGACGCGTTGGGCACGGTGTCCCGCGTAGTGCTAAACGGCACGAGCTATACGGCGACGCACGCCGTCGGCAACACCTATACACTGAGCAACATAACGGCAATCCCCGCTTCGATTACTTCGTTGGATATCTATGTTAATGACAATATAGCCAACTCCTCACAACTGTTGCTATCCGCCACCACCTACCTGCTGACATTGGAACGGCTGTCCAAAATAATCACCGTTCCCCTCAATACGGGCGGTATGGAAGGTGAAGGTCTCGCCAGCGCATGTCCGGTAACCACCCCGGTGCAACTGAGAGGTATAGCGCAAAACCCCGGCAAGTATTATAAGCAAACGAAAAATCTCAGCTTACGGATTTATAAGAACTGGGTTCCCATCGATTTCTCCGGCAATTATGACGGGGGCGGCTACGTAATCACAGACCTGACCAGCACCAACGGCGGACTTTTCGGCAGAAATCAAGGAAAGCTGAAGAATATCCGTATTGGTTCGGGAACGATTAAAGGGTCGGGGCTCGTTGGCGGAATATGCGCCGTAATGCCCAACGGCAGCAACGCCCTCGTTGAAAATTGCAGCAATGCCGCCACCATAGAAGGTACCAACGACGGCGGAGCAGGCTCGTACATTGGCGGAATATGCGGACAGGTGGAAAGAGGGTGCTCCATTCTGCATTGCATGAATTTAGGTACCGTCACCGGCAAAGCGGAACTGTTAGGCGGCATCGTAGGATGGATAAGTTCCGGAACCGCAAGCTATTGTCACAACGACGGCGAGGTTATGCCTACCAAGCCCTATCACCCCGGCAAGTCGGCAGGCTACGGCGGAATAGCCGGCGGCATATATTACAGCAACGCCACCCTTTCTTACTGCTATAACCTCGGTACAATCGCCCCCAACAGTTGGGAAGGAGACGGCGGCGGTACAGCCAAACGAGGCGAAATCGTAGGCTGGAGTGAAAACGGCAACGGCGTACAACACAATTGGTATAAAATGGGAGATACCCCCGTAGGAGACAACGGCGTCAACGCCTCGGACAATAATCAATTCGGAAATGGTACTCCCGGCTGGCCCGAATACAGCACAGAAGCCTCAAACGGTTGGGGAAGCAGTCACTGGAAATCATTCAGCTATGGCTCTATTCCCGAGTTGCTGTGGGAGTAACAGGGGATGAATGGGGAGAGAGAAATAAAGGTAGTAAAATAGAAAAACTACTTATAGAGATGATAGAACATCCTACCACAGGGACGGGACAAGTAGAAGCATTGAAAGGCAATCTTTCCGGGTATTGGAGTAGGAGAATAGATAAATTTAATAGAATTATTTATACCGTTGAAGAAGAGGTGGTGACGGTGACGATTATTTCAACCAAAGGACATTATGGGGATAAATGAATACGCTGATTCCTAATAAATAATGTTGTCAAACTTTCAAGGATATATCATGCTGTCTTCAGAGGAGCTTGCGATGAAGAATCCCTCTTTTCTACATAGCAGGAGAAGAGATTCTTCACTCCGTTCTGAATGACAGAATGATATATCCTCGAAAGTTTGACAATATAATCTTATTCTCTTTTTTCTGTTTCTCTATCTTTGCCCTTTATCTTTGTTCTTATTTTAGATTTTTATCGGTTTGACTTAACCGATTGAAGAATAAACTTTTAGCG
>OWKP01001521.1_pt1 | contig 14402 bp, 6 predicted proteins | sample 1732991 | NCBI WGS metagenome assembly OWKP01 (sample SAMN05065777, study PRJEB22554) | human gut metagenome | biome: ENVO:2100002; feature: ENVO:00000062; material: ENVO:00002003 | host: Homo sapiens | place: USA
CTACACCCTAGAGTTCGTCGGCAGCGTCAGATGTGTATAAGAGACAGGTCAGATACTAATGAAAAGCACAGATGAAAATCTGACAGAGAAAAATGTGCTGTTTGATGATAACAGTAAAGAACGTTTGGATTTTGCGGAATATATAAAGGGTAATTTAAGCTTGTTCTTGTCAGGTGATGCTGATAAAGAACAAAATAAAAAGGTTATTGAGAATATACTTAATGGTGATAAATACAGCACAGCACAGTTATCATCACTAAGCTCCATGTATAATGATGCTGACGAAAAGATAGGTACAAAGGTGCAATATATCCTTGTTGAACTAAATGTATAGATAAGAATATTAACTTTGCACGGAGGCAGTTGAAAGTGAAAGCTAATAGAAATCAGAAAATTAATAGAATATGCCACAAGCTTTACAGCAAGTATCGCAAGAATGTTATTTCTTTAGTTACCGCTGCCGTATTGCTTGTCACGAGTATGCCGCTTGCAGACATTTCAGGTGTTGTGTCTAAAATGGTATCAACTGTCACCAACGCTATTACGGCTATGGCGGAAGATACATATACTGACATAACTAATGATATCAAAAATGGCGTTTATACCATACAGAATGCAGACGATTTTAAAAAGCTTCTCAATGCAGATCCTGCTGACTATCAGAAAATCACTGTATTGTTTTCAAACAACCAATCTCAGTTTAAGGCTTCTGATTTTACAGGAATAGAAAAAGGACTTGGCAATGAAAATTATCCTTTCATGGGAACAGTCAAAGCAAATGAGGGTTCAGCTATTAATCTTCCTATTAATTTTGCTCTGTTTGAATATCTTAGTGACAGTGCAAATTTAGATACTATTATTTTTGCTAGACCGGAAGAAAAAAATTCAGCTTTGCTTGCTGAGAATGTTATACACGGTGATGTGGCTTCAGCTAATAAGTGGAAAATAAAAGCTGATCCTGTAGATGATTCAGGTGCAAGAAATTATAAATCCTTCACGTCTGTTATAGGCAATATGAAAAAGGGAGCAACGGTCGATCTGGATATCACTCTAAGTGATGTCCAGGTGGAAGTATCAGGCGGGGATAATGCAGGTCTTGCTTGCGGCACTATGGGCGAAAACACAAGTCTTGCTGTAAGCTTGTCAAGTAATTTGCTTGACATTTCTGGTAAATCGAACGCAGGTGTATTTGTCGGAAAAATGAGTGCTGATGCAACGCTGAACATTGACAAGTGCAACACCTTGACAGATGTAAATATATCCGCAAACAACGCAGGCGGACTTGTGGGTAGTGCAGAGAATGCAGAAATAAATGTCGGCGAAGGTGTCACCCTTACCATGACCGGAAGCGTTACAGGCTCTGTAACTGCGGGCGGTCTTTTCGGCTCTTATACATATAGTAAAGCCGACGAAAAGACATTTGACATTTCAAAATTCAGTGGCATGAAAATGGCACTTGCTTGTTCATCAGGAGATACCGCTGACAGTGCGGCTGTTGGCTCTGTTTTCGGAGTGCTGATAAACAGCGCAGATAGTGCAAAAATTAGTATCACGGGCACCGCTAATGATATTATTACTTCAAACTTCGATAGCACTGTCAGGACAGGCTTTTATGGTGGTATTGTCGGAAGATATTCTGCCAATGCTCTTAGCTCTGAACTAGCACTAAGTGATATCACTGTAAATGTGACTGGCTTATGCAATGCCTTTGATTTTGGCGGCCTTATTGGTAAGATAGGTGATAACAGCAAGGCTTATGTAAGCGTCAAGAATACCACTATAAGTATTAATAATCCCACATCATCACAAAATAATTATGGCGGACTTGTGGGCTATGCAGATCAGGCTTTTATTGATGTTGGCGGCAAAGTCACAGTTACTGCAAATGATGTTTCTGCAAACCAGAGCGTAGGTGGCATTGTAGGCAAATTTAATACAAATGGCGTTGTAAGGCTTGGCGGTGAAACAAACCTTTCAGGCTTTTATCCTAAAGACCCTAACAAAAACAGATGTCAGATAGTAGGAAATAGAGGCAATGCTTTGATCTATAGCTTAAGCGGCTGGTCATTTACAAGGACATCTTCAAAGGTCATAGACGATATGGATTGGGGCGGAGTGCTTCGCCTTAACAATTCCGATCTGCTTGAGAGTGCTGGCGGTGTTCTGTCTTTTGATGGATCAGGGCATACTGTTACAATAAATGGATTTACTAATAATAATATAACCATAAGCAATAGGGCAGATTTTGCCCGTGCGGCTTTGATCATGCAGCATGATAGCAATGATTTTGTTAAGTATAGCGGTGCTAGCAGGGCAGATATGTTTGCGGCAAATATCAGCCTTAGTGCAGATGTTGATATAAGCGACACAGGTCTAACCGGCTTTATGCGTGATAATGGTGAGGATAAATTCACAGGCACACTGAATGGCAATAGTCATAAACTTACCATGACAGTGGGAACAGAAAATGATAAGATAGTTTTCCATACTCACAACGGACTTTTTGCAAAGACAAGCGGTGCAAAAATAAGCAATATAATGCTTGTTTCAAACTTTAATATTGTCGGTGATAATGTTTCTGGCGGTGATGCTTGTTATATTGGTTCTGTATCTGCATACAACAGCGGAGCTTTGACTATTGACAAAGTGACCGCTGATGTGACCGCATCTCCAAGTGGTGCGTATACTAATTTTGTCGGAGGTCTGGTTGGATATGTTGCTGACGCCACAAGTGAAGTTTCGTTCACTAATTCTGCTGTAACAGCAAATCTTACATACAATAATAGCACAACAAAGGTAGATTGTACTTGTCTTGGCGGAGTTATCGGAATGGTAGGAGCTGTTACATCAAAACCTACAACTGGTATTAAGTTTAATAATGTCACTGTTGACGGAAATATAACTGACAAACACACAGGAAGTAACTCCAGAGTTGGTGGACTCATTGCAGAGGTCGGTGCTAAGGATAATTCAGCTTCTGTTGTACCTAATAAGGTATCTATCACCAATGTTAATATTAATGCTTTAACAATAAATTCTAGTGGTAAATCAAATAGCGGTGGATTTTTAGGGCATAACTGGTATAGAGTAGAAATTGATCTGAATAGTTTGAATGTAAACAATTCAAGATTAACAGTGAACAATGGCACAGAACTGGGCGGTCTTGTACTTTCCACAACAGGTTATTGGAGCATAAAAGAGGTTAGCTTTGACGATGTGACAGTGAAAGCAACAAAATGTATAAATTTCGGCATGCTTGCCTCAACTCTTTTTGGCAGAGATTATGACTCTTATGGCTTTGACTATTTTAAAGGTGAAAATGTCAATAATTACAGAAGCTCACGAGATGCAACTTATTTTGAACTTACTAAACCTAATGGATATAAGATCTCACAAGATACTAAGATAAATATAAGCCCAAGCTATTCGTATTTTGATGAGATAGCTCGTTGTAGTATTTATTATTCTTCTTCAGCTAGTTTTATGTCTAATCGTCAAGCCATAATTTCAATTCCTGCTGTTACAGCGGACGGAGAGCGTTTGCTGTATATGGACGGAAAGAACTGCAATACCTATCAAAATCAAACAACAAATAATGGTGCTGTGTGGAAAAATAATTCTTGGGCAAGATATTATTATAACCTTGATGTATATAAAAACGGTAAAGCCACCACAGGCGGAGCTAAGGCTGTTGAGTGGAGTGCAAAGCTTTTTGCGGCAAATAATATAAAAGCATATATTAATAGCACAAATATAGATTTTCCAACAGATCCAGAAATAGATTTGACAGGATATTCATTTTATCCAGTTGATACAAATGGTTGTAATATAAAATCAAATTCAACTATTACTTTTGAAAATAATGGCTTTAATCAGTCTGAAATGGTATCAAGCAGTAATAGTGACAATTATGCCCGTACAACTGACGGAATAGATGGAACAAATTTAACTAATGACCATAATCAACATTACATGATGCAATGCGGACTTTTCAGAAATGAAAATGGAGCTGTTACCATAAGTGGTAAAATGACCTTTAAGGGAAATATCGGTAAGGTGAATGGTGGTTCAGGTGCATTGGTTTGCGGCTCGGTTGCTGACGACACCAATACTACAAAAAAATCTGTCAAAATTACCGGCAGTATCGTTCTTGACGATCTGTATGTGAATGATACTTCTTTAAGTTTAAATGGTGAAAATTCTTATGCCCCTTTGCTTATAAATAAGATAGGCAACATGACAGAGATCACTATACAGAATGTGTCACAGAAAAAACACAGTAGGACTACTGCTAAATATGATAAAGGCGGTCAGGATTATGCTGCAACAAGCCTTATAGGCAATGTAGGAAGCGAAAAGGGTCAAAATATATCTCTGACTTTCTCAAATATCAAGCTTGACGCAAGTGATGTAAATTCAATTTTCAAAAATGCTACTTTGCTTGAAAGCTTTCAGCATTCTGACGGTGCAGGCTCTTCTGCAATATACAACTATAAATGGGACGACGATTGGGGTACAGACTCAGCTGGCAATATTAAGCATAATGTAACCTACGGAAAAGAAGTGTCTGACACCATAAAGAATCGTGTAGATAATGTGAGCAGGCAGAATAAGTATCATGGCGATTGGAGTAAAGATGACAGGTATACTTCCCCTGTCAAAAATAACGCAACAGAGGAATATAGCTTTACTGAATACAAGCCATATGTTGCTAAATCTGCTGTTACAGGTCAGACCGACAGCACTTATGATGAGATAGACGTAAACCTTGAGCGACCATATCTTGACGAGGGTTGCGGAACATACTCTGATCCATATATCCTTGACGCTTCTACACTTGCAGAGGTCGCACGAGTTATCAGTACAACCGCACCTACAAATGGCTGGCAAGTAAACTATAATGCAAATGTTTCTGCCGATAAATCGACTGTTAATGCTAATAGTGCTTTTTGCAAAGGCACTAATCATAAAACTTATACTTATGATGGAACAGGCAATTTCGTAAGCGGAAATGAAACAGTTTCAAAAGATAACATGATCAAATATCTTTGCGAGGCTTATTACAAGATAAATGATGATATAGTTCTTGGCAGTTCTTTTGCAGGTCTTGGTGGAACATCAAACAGTTACGTTTTCAGGGGCGTTATTGTTGGACAGAAGAGATCCGACGGAACATATCCAACTATCACCAATAATTCTGCAAGCCCGCTCATCAGGTTCAGCAGCGGAAGTGTTGTAAAAGATATCAATATAGAATATACCAAAGAAGTAACGCTTTCAAAAAACAATAATAATAAATTAAACTATAGTACCGGAAAGACGGAGTATTATGGCGGTGTTATGGGCGTTGTGTTCGGTGGAGATAATATCATTGATAATGTCAAGGTAACAAATCCTAATATAAAATTTGCGAATAACGATAACAGCAAACAACATCTCATTACTGCAGGCGGATATGTTGGTGCCATAGTTTACGGCGGCGTTATTTTCAGAAATATGGACATCGTTGCCAAAGATAGTGCGCTTACAATCAGCAATACTGTGGCAGTGGGTGAAGACGTATATACCAATCTTTTTATCAATCCATATATAGGCAGAGTTGTAAACGGCTTTGCTATCGAAGAGGGAACAACGTTTGGTAAGTCAACTAACCTTAACAATGGCAGGAAAAATTATCTCATCACGCAGTTTAAGAGTGAGCTAAGTGATGAAGAAAAATTAAATGTTATTGCCGGCACGACCAATACTATTGAAGTACCTAATGCACAAGCGTTGTTTATGCTGTCTATCATATCACAGTCCGGTATGGGATATACAGACCGTAAAAACAATACTTGCGGCTATGGTCATTATACTTTTACTCGAAATGCAGACTATTCAAAAGTTGGCACAGCTACATTGACTTCTGATGATAAAGATTACAAAACTGCGCTCTCAGATTATCAAAGACTTGAAAGGGCTACGGCTACAAGCAGGGAATATGAAAAGAAAAATTCTGTAATGCTAAAAAAATATACAAAGCCAAGTGAAAAAGGTCTTTATGAAGCAAAGTGGGCACACGAATTAAATAAGAACTTTACTGTTAAACTCACAGGAAATGGAACCTATGACCTCACCGACACCGGTTTTCGTGGAATAAATCAGTTGTTTGATGCAAAGGATAGTAACCTTGGCGACATTAAATGTGATTATACTTTATCTTTGACAGCTATCCAGGGAAATGATAAGACTATAAAGCTCGATACAGATATAAAAGCCTATGCTGTGAAAATAACGGATAACAAGAGCGGTAACACTATTGAGTTTGAAAATGTGGATAACTATAAATATCGTACCGCATTTGCCTCCGTAAAAGGAGTTGGGCTGATAAACTGTTCAACGTATGCTTTAACTGTAAATAACCTTAAGCTTTCCGGCAAGATCAGCGTTAAGACGTATAACAACGACGGAAAATCGTATGTTAATGAAGACCTTTCTACAGGTGGTATTGTTGGCGGAGTACAGGGTCAATGCAAGTTTAGCGGAATAACCTTGAACGATCTTGAAATTTACGGCGCATATACTGTGGGAGGACTTATAGGAAAGTCAACAAATAATATCAATATAAGTGGCGTTAAGTCTGAAAACAGCGGCATATATGTGTATGGCGGATTTGAAACAGGCGGTCTTGTGGGAAATTCTCAGAAGGGCAGCGAATTTAATGTTAAGGATTCCAAGATAACAATTAATAAAGTTGAATTTGCTAATCTTGATAAAGGCACAGGTACTTGGTTTGGCGTGGGTGGAATCGCAGGCTCTGCAAATATCAAAACGACAATAAGCAATGTTCAGCTTACACCTTATAATACAGACAGCTTTATCGGTTCAAAAAAAGACAATAAACCCCTTGCTACCCAGACAATGAACGAGGGCGGTCTTATAGGATTGTCTAACGAAGTATGCACAATAGAAAACACAAGCGTCAGCGTCGATGTTTATGGAAGTAATGCCGGCGGATTCGTTGGAATAAACAAAAAACAGTTGTCTGTCAATGAGAACTGTTATTATGGCGGAACGTCTGACACATCAGCCTGCGGCGTCTATGGTTATGCAAGTTCAGGCGGAATGGTCGGCAAACAGAATGCGGCTGTGAACATATCAAAGTCTGCTGTAAAAAATGCAGCGATAGGTATACCAACTGCTAAAAATGGTGATGCAGGTATCGGAGGTTATGTTGGCATAAAAGCTAACGGTGATCTGAAGATAACTGATTGTGAAGTCAATAATGTTACGCTGTCAGCAGAAGATAAGTCCAATGGCGCAGGTGCAGGCGGTGTGATCGGCCATAATGACGGCGGCAGCACTTATGCTTATGATATTCTCATAAATAAATTAAGCTATAACAAAGCCAATGAAAATGTGACTGTTTCTAACTTGATAGGTTGGAACATGGATAAAAATCTATCATCTAAATTTATTGGAGTATCGGTAAATAACACGAATTGTTTACCTGATATACAGTATGGTGATTCACAGATACCTGCCGGCTTCACCGCTGTTCACTCCGACTATAACGGTACTCAGGATAATACTCAAAATATCGGTGATGGAAGCGGCACACACGTTGCTATCAATTCGCCTTATGTCAATATAAATCCAAGCAAAACCGTTGGTGATAAAATTTTCACAGGCGATCTTGTTGGCGGAAATATGCAGACTATCATCAGTGACGCTGCTTCTTATACGAATGGCACAACCAAAAAATCCTATGGCATAAACAGTACCATAAAGTCATATGCAGAGAATTTGGATAAATCAAAGCTTACAACATTCAAGCAAGCTTCCGAGCTTGATGTTCAGGAGCTGAATGATCTTCCTGTTCTGCTTATAGATGATAACTCATCGTTGAATATCACACAAATGCTCGCAAAGTATATATCAGTTGTGACAAATCATGATGTTTTAGACAGCAGTTCAAATAAGCTGAAAACAACAGACCTTATGAATGTCAGCACAGCGACCTATGTGTATGATAACGGCAGTTTAACAAAATCAGACAAAACAACTATTACATTTAACAGCAAGACAGGATATTTCAAGGTCACAGACGGTCAGTACGATAACGACGGCACAAACAGATTTACTGTCATTACTCTTGATTATATCGACCCAACGGGAAGTGGCAAAACTGCTCTTAGACTTCATGTTCCTGTTTTTGTAAGAAAGGTGCTTGATTTCAGCTTCCAATCTTACGTTATCTCAGGCACAGACTATAACCATTCTCACTATACGGATAAAACAAAGCTTGCTTTTGAGAGCTTTGATGCACCTGTTACTACTTATTTTAAGTATTCCTATTACAAATCCGCTAACGAATGGGAAAAAATGCTCAATAACGGTGACAGTCTGCTTTGGAGCTTTGATAAAAAGCTTTATCTTATTGGTGATAGTGCCACTGACAGTGGTGTGCTTACCGATGATACAAAGCTAACTCTTGTTGATGCAAATAACAATGACAAGACTTATCATTCTACCGCAAGTGATGCTAAGTTTAATAAAACAACCGGTGAGCTTGACTTGACAAATATAAGTGGCTTTAAACCGGTTACAATGAATGATGTACTGTTAAGATATGCGTCGGTAACAGCTAAAGAATCATCTGACGGAACACTTGTTGAGGCAGCTGATGAAGCTACAGCTACTGTAAAAACAAGCGACGGCAAGTATTATAGACCTGCTGGTGAGAATGAAACAGTCACTTATAAGATAACTGTTTCAGCGAACATTGATACACCTAAAAATGATAATGACGAAATGATAATAAGCGAAAGCTATTATCTCACTATCATCATTCCGGAAAATGAAGGTTCAAAAAAGGTCATCAAGAACTTTGTGAATTATTATAGCGGTAATAAGCCAAGAAAGCTCAATGGTAATATTCCTACAAACCTTGTCCAAGTGACAAATAATGACACTGGTGCATATGTTATTGCAAACTTTTTTACACAGCTAGTAAGTGTGACGGCTCATGACCCAGAGGAGATAACAGCGTCAAATAATTTTGTCCGTGCGACAATGACGTCAAAGATAAGCATTGATCCGAGCCTTAGAGATACATTTAATGGCTATAAGAGTGACGATTTCAATATGTATCAGGCGTTTAAATTCTCTATGAAGAACTTTGATGAAAACGATGCGGGAGCTAATGCAAAGATCATTGCAGGAACTTCGGTGAATGTTGATTACAGCATTTTAAACAGTTCAGACACAGAGTTATCAAACGCAAAAATAAGCAAGACGGAGACACTTTCAGAAGCTAAAGACAGCTATATGCTGATGTATCCCGATTCGGTCTACGATTATATCAATAGTGACACAAATGGTTCTATAACTGTCAAGGCTGATATCAGCGTAACTTATGGTACTGCAGGGATCATAGATCAGTTTCCTGAGCGTAAGGACGGGGATACAAAAACCGGTATAGGCGTAAATGCGGCGTCTTATGTTGCATATAGCCAGAACAATATTGAGAACAGCTCTATCTCTGCAAGTGGAGTTATGCCTGCCAGACGCTACTATAGAAAGGCAATGACGGTGGCACAGCTAAACTATAACGTTGCAGAGTCAACGGTTCTTGAGTCGAAGGATTCACCATTTTCGCAGCTTGGTATCAATGCCAAAGATATGACTACAGAAGAAATGGCAATAACAGCAAATGCTATCTATGATCTGTCTGCTTTGAGTCGATCAACAAAGGACAGTGGCAAAAAAATACAGTATACAATGAGGTTGTATGTTAAGGACAATAGTGGCGAATATAAGCAGACAAAAGATATTAGCAAATACCTCAGTAGCTTTACTTTGGAAAACGCCACATCAAACAGCGGTCTGAATGGCAAGGAGTGCATTTTTACCACTGGCTATAATGGCGAAGAACAAAACACAGCCGTTACGAAATTTACAGTAAAAACAGGCAAGGCTTTTGAGGAGCAGGGACTTACCTATGCGAACTATAGAGTTGAGCTTACCGCAGTATTGCTTAATGACAACAACTCAGTTGTTAATGGAACTACCTCAAGCGACTATGTTGTTTACACAAACGCAAAAATAGAAACAGGCTTTATAAATTCATAATAAGCAGGCATTTTCAGGAGAAAATTATGACAAAAAGCATTTTTGGAAAATTCAGAAAATTAGAAAAAAAGAAGAAGCTCCAGCTAGTCATAGCAGTATCCATCCCGGTGGTACTGCTTGTGGCACTGCCTGTTTATGCGTGGTTTACTCACAAACGTTCTATTGCTCTTACAACAAAAATAAATGCCCCTACTCAGCTTTATATCACCGCAGGAAACAAAGAATCTGTGGCAAATCTTGAAATGGCAGATATAGACGTTGAGAACGGCAGTTATAAAGACTTTGTTTTCGGCATAGGCGGGGCAGACGTGCAACAATATCAAATACAGCTTGCACATACAACGAATATCCCTTTTGAGTATGAGATATATCGTGCGAAAAGCGTCAGTGAAACTGAAAAATCAGAAGCTGTCGTTTATGTTTCTGATGAAGAGAATAAAACGTTTTATTACAAAATAGACGGCAATAAGATCTCGGGACATTATCTCAATCAGCAAGGCTCGGAGATACTTGCTAACAGCACACTTCACGAAAAGTCTTATGACACCTATAGCAATGTTCAGAAAAATTCCGAAGCACTTTATTGGCAATCGGATACACTGACGGTAATTGACAATAAAGATCCGTTTTGCGATTATTTTATAATAAGAGTAAAATGGAATAAAAACGTCCAAAACAATAAAGAAACTGATATGGTCTACCTTACAGTTCAGAGAAAGTAATAAATCACAAAATAGAGAGGAGGGTGGCTGTTATGAAAGACCAATTTATAAAAAAGCTTAAAAGATCGTGGCTTGCAATATGGATAGCTTTTGCGGCAGCCGCACTCAGTACTATTGGCGTCCTGGCGGCTTATACCAGCGTTTCAAGTGTAAAGCGAGTTGTGTCCACACAAAAGGGAGCTGGTATGCTGTTTCCATCTAATTATCTTACAACAGATGAAAATGATCTTCCAAGGACGATAACTTTTAGCAGTATGGAAAACTCGCCTTGTGTGACAGTCAATGTGTGCAACTATCCGCAAACATTGATAAAGCATAATGACAAGGATATCACATACACTTTGAAAGTCGAGCTTGTGGACAGCAACGGAAATGCTGTTACCGGAGAAGAAGCTGCAAAATACTCAGTTGAATATAACGGTGAAAAAAAGACTTTTGGAAGCAATTCAAAAATAGAGTTTTCACTTCTGAAACTTATGGCTGACGATTTCAACAAGCATGAATTTGTGCTGACTTTTGATAAGTCACAGCTCACAAAGTCTGACATATACATGAGAGTGACAGCCACTCCTACAAATCAGGCAGAGTTGAAACCGCTCTCCGCAAAGCTTGGCGTTATCTATATAAATAATAACACATCAGCAACATGGACAGGCACATTCATCGACAATGCTACCTCGCCTAAAGATCTTGACGGCTTCAACTACCGTCTGTCAGGCAGTGGCGAGGGTACTGTCACACTGACATGGAACACGAAATATGTTGATATCAGCACATGGTTTAAAAACACTTATGATCTGATTATTTCAAAGGACAGTTCTGGCATAGCCACTGCAACTATGAAAGTGAATTCTGCCGAGAAAAATCAATATGATATTCAGTTCTATCGAACGAACGGCATTAACAGTGCAGAGCAGTGGTCTGACGGTAATCATACCAATATTACGGTGAATGGAACGGGATTTGTATCAATGAGTTTCACTCAAGGCGCAGCGAAAGAAAATTAGAATATGTACAAAAAAACGGACTGCAAACAAAATGCAGTCCGTTTTTCTGTAGGGACGAACAGTGTTCGCCCGTTTTTTTATATCCGTATAATGTCCAAGTACGAAAGCTTAGAGTGCAGACTTCAAAGCCTCAGCAAGCTGAGCAGGACATGATGTGCCACGTCCGTTGCAGTCGATACCCTCAAGTCTGTCAATAACGTCTTGAACCTTCATGCCCTCAACAAGCTTTGATACACCCTGTGTATTGCCGTTACAGCCACCTGTGAAATGCACTTTCTTTACGATACCGTCTTCGACCTCGATATCAATTTTTCTTGAACATACTCCCTTTGGAGTGTAGCTTATCGTTGCCATTTGAAAAACCTCCTAAATTCTTGCTACGCCTGTTTCTCTTGCAGCCTTTGCCACAGCCTCAGCCACAGCGACCGGTACTGATCTGTCAAAAGAGTTCGGCAGAATAAATTCCGCACTGAGCTTGTCCTCAGGCACACAGCCTGCGATAGCCTTTGCCGCAGCCATTTTCATTTCCTCGTTGATGTCAGAAGCCCTTACCGCAAGCGCACCCTTGAAAATTCCAGGGAATGCGATAACGTTGTTTATCTGGTTAGGGAAGTCTGAACGTCCTGTGCCAACGATAAACGCACCTGCCGCCTTTGCTTCGTCAGGCATTATCTCAGGAGTCGGGTTAGCCATTGCGAAAAGTATAGGCTTATCGTTCATGGATTTAACCATTTCAGTGGTCACAAGCTTTGGCTTGGAAACACCTACGAAAGCGTCTGCACCCTTGAGTGCATCGGCAAGAGAACCGTGGAGCTTGTTCTTGTTTGTGACCTTAGCCATTTCAGCGTGAGCCTCGTTAAGATAATTGTCGCCCTCGCAGATTATTCCCTCACGGTCTACCATGATAAGGTTGCCGATACCGAGAGAAAGCAGCAGCTTTCCGATAGCACAGCCGGCTGCACCTGCACCATTAATTACCAGTGTGATGTCGCTTATCTTCTTGTTTGCTACCTTGCAGGCGTTCATAAGTGCCGCACCGACAACGATAGCAGTTCCGTGCTGATCGTCATGAAAAACAGGAATATCAACTTTTTCTTTAAGCTTAGCCTCTATCTCAAAGCACCTTGGAGCAGCGATATCTTCAAGATTTATACCACCGAAGCTGTCTGATATCATGGCGATAGTGTTCACTATTTCGTCAACGTCATTGGACTTTATGCAAAGTGGAAAAGCGTCAACGTCTGCGAACTCCTTGAAAAGTGCGCACTTGCCCTCCATAACAGGCATACCTGCCAGACCGCCAATATTGCCAAGACCAAGCACAGCAGAGCCGTCTGTGATAACAGCCACAAGGTTTGCACGTCTTGTAAGCTCATATGAAAGGTCAGGATCTTTCTGTATCTCAAGGCAAGGCTGAGCAACGCCTGGTGTGTAAGCCAGCGTCAGGTCTTTTGCGTTGTTTACCTTTGCTCTTGAGCAGACCTCTATCTTGCCTTTCCATTCTCTGTGTTTCTGTAGGGATTCTTCCATTACGTTCATTTTATACAGTCCTCTCTATTACAGCCAAACTAGGCTTTGTTACGCATTAAAGGAACATTACCGCATGATAATGTCCCTTTATTATACCATATTATTTCTCTGTTTTCACAGCCGCTTTGTTAGCTTTTTGTGAATTTATATGAATGAGCTTGAACAGCTTATCAAGATTTTCCTTGTCAGTGGTCATGCTTCCGATATGTGTCATAGTCTCATTATACAGACCATGGAAGTCAGAGCCACCGGTCACTATAAGGTCATGTTCCTTTGCGATATCCACAAGCTTCTGCTGTTGAGTTGGAGTAGCAGAGTAATGATAAGCTTCAATTCCGTCAAGCTTGCCTGCCTCGATAAGCTCAAGTAGCAGCTCGGTGTTGTTGAACATAACAGGGTGTGCCATAACAGCAATGCCCTTTGCGGAATGTATAAGGTCAAGCACAAAGTTTACGTCAGGATATTCACGGGTCACAAGACATTCGCCGTTTGGATATGCAAAAAGCTTGTCGTTCACAGAGCCGTAAAGCTCAGTGGCATAACCGTAATTTACCAGTGCTCTCATGATATGCTGTTTAAAAATGCTCTTTGAGCTTTTGGTGTAGTGCAGTACAGCATCGGCAGGGATAGGATATCTTGCCATTACCTTTTCTATCATTTCCTTTGCACAGTCTTTTCTTATCTGGCATGACTTCAGGCAAAGACCCTCGAGCCTGTCTGGCTTCTGAGGCGCATAGCAAAGAATGTGTACTTTTGAATTGCGCTTCTTGTCCCATGCGGAAAGCTCTACCGCAGGAATGACCTTGACCCCATAACGTTCGCCAAGTATTTGCGCTCTGTTTGATGATGAAAGAGTGTCATGGTCTGTTATCGCAAGAAAGTCAAGTCCCATTCTTTTTGCCTGAACAATGACCTCTTCTATACCAAGCGAGCCGTCAGACAGTGTTGTGTGACAATGCAGATCTCCTGTCATACCTTTGTTCCTGTCTCTTATACACATCTCCGAGCCCACGAGACATGCGCAGATCTC
>OWKP01001530.1_pt1 | contig 14326 bp, 17 predicted proteins | sample 1732991 | NCBI WGS metagenome assembly OWKP01 (sample SAMN05065777, study PRJEB22554) | human gut metagenome | biome: ENVO:2100002; feature: ENVO:00000062; material: ENVO:00002003 | host: Homo sapiens | place: USA
GAGATCTGCGCATGTCTCGTGGGCTCGGAGATGTGTATAAGAGACAGTGTTTGAAGAGTTGTTGCCGCCTGAGGTTCACATTCGAAAAGAATTGGACTATACGGCTTTTTGCAGTCAGAGTATGGCAAAACAGATGCTCTCCTTTGACCTTCGCCGCATTGCTGCCAGAGTGCGCACAAGCCTTTTCTTGCGCTCCAATGCGAAAAAGGGCAGCCCGCTGCATGACGCGCAAGCCTACTGGAAATATTCTGCTGCGGCGTATGACCCGCTGCCGGAACGGTATGATGTGGCGATTGCATGGGGTCAGGGAACGCCAACCCACTTTGTGGCGGAAAAGGTTCGGGCCCAGAAGAAGTTTGCGTGGGTCAATGTAAATTATGAAGCCGCGGGCCACCAAGCAGAGTTTGACGAGCCGTATTACAAAGAATATGACAGTATCGTTTGTGTGTCAGAAGAATTACGTTCGATTTTCGATAAAGTCTTTCCCCGGTACAGCAAAAAGGCGGTAACGATTCTGGATATCAATAATCCCAAGACAATTACGAGTATGGCGCAGCAACCGATCTCATTGCCAAGCGAAGATGGTTTGACGCTGGTCACGGTGGGGCGCCTTGTACCGCAGAAGGGCTATGATATTGCCGCAAAAGCCGCATGGCTGCTGAAGGAACACGGTGTTAGATTTCACTGGTATGTGGTTGGCGGCGGGAACAGTACGCCGATTGAAAAGGATATTGCACAGTATGGTATCCGAGATTGCTTTACGCTGTTGGGCGCGAAGGCAAACCCCTATCCCTATATGAAAGCGGCAGATATCTATGTCCAGACCTCTAAATTTGAAGGTTATTGCCTGACCCTTGCGGAAGCCCGTATGCTGAATGTTCCTTGTGTGACTACGAACTTTGATGTGGTATACGCGCAGATGATCAACGGCGAAAACGGCCTTGTGGTCGAAATGAACGCAGAGGCCGTTGCGGATGGGATCATCCGTCTGGCAACGGATCAAGAGCTGTATCAGCATATTAAAGGTTATCAGATTCAGGAAAAGAAGGGCAATGTGGAAGAAATTGAAAAGTTCTATGAGTTGCTGGGGGAATAATATGAACGATAAACGGGTCGGGTATTTCGATATTCTTCGCATTGTGTCAATCTTTTTTGTGATTGTCATTCACGTCACAAGTGTTGGACTTCGTCTTTGCGAGACTGCCACTCCCACTTGGAATGTTAACTGGCTACTTAACAGTGTTTCACGTTGGGCTGTTCCGGTATTCTTTATGGTCAGCGGTGCGTTGTTCCTTGAACCAAGTAGGGAAATAACACTAAAGAAACTCTATAAGAAAAGCATATTCCATATCGTTGTTTGCATCATCGTATGGGGATTTTTTTACTCGTTACTGGACCAATACATTTATGGAACGCTTTCTGCTAAAAGCGTTCCGGTCGCCGTGTATGGAATCGTTACCGGGAATACTGGCTATCACCTGTGGTTTTTGTATACGCTGGTCATGCTTTATATCGCTGTGCCTCTCTTCCGGTTGATCACCTGTCATGGTTCAAAGCGGCAACTAGAATATGCGTTGGTCGTATGGGGTATATTTTCACTATTGATAGGGCAAATAAACACTTTGGGCGAAGATGTTGGACTTGGAGTTAACCTTTTGCCGTATTCTCCGTTTGTGGTAGCGGGCTACGGAGGCTATTTTTTGCTTGGGTATTATTTAATGCTGAACCCACTTAAAGGGAAACTGAAAAAGGTGTGCTATATCTTGGCCGTTTTGTCTGTATGTGCGATTGTTGGCGGGAAATGGAGCCTTTTTGCCATCTGCAAGGTGGAATCATCGGCCTTCGAACTGCCGCTAGGAGTTTTCACGTGCTCGATTGCTGTGGCGGTATTTACCTCGGCGCAGAGACTTCACGTTTCAGATAATGTTTCACGGTTGCTGACTTTTTTAGGGCAGCATGTGTTCGGCGTTTACTTAACGCATGTGTTTTTTGTTTCCTTGCTCTATCATATTTTGAAGATAAGGCCCGACTATTGCCAACCCGTGGTGGCAATAGTCATGTCGTCCGTTGGAATTTTTGCAGTTTCTTTTCTTGCATCTTGGATATTGTCGAAGGTTCCGCTGCTGCGGAGTTTGGTGTAGATGATGGATATTTCAAATGCACAGAAGAGTGCGTACAACATTTTAACAAGTGTTCTAGGACAGGTAATTACAATTGTTCTTGGTGTTGTAATACCGCGCCTTGTGCTCGTCAATTTGGGTTCGGAAAATAACGGCCTACTCAGTTCGATAACTCAGGTATTGGGATATGCCAGCCTTTTAGAAGCAGGCGTTGGCTTAGCTTCGTTACAGGCACTATACAAACCTGTTGCAGAACATGATGAAGCCTCAGTCAATGCTATCATGTCTGCAACAAACTTATATTATAAGCGTACGGGCATTGCATATCTCCTGACGGTTATCATTCTTTCCGCAATCTATCCGGTTATTATAAAATCCTCTCTCCCATATGGAACGATAACTATAGTAGTTCTCATCAGTGGTTTGCCCGGAGTAGTAAACTACTATTTTCAGGGGAAGTACAAAATACTATTGCAAGCAGAAGGCAGAACGTACATCATTACAAATCTCGCAACGGTTATCGGCATTCTTACGAGCGTCGGGAAAATTCTGCTGTTGCTGCTTGGCTTTGGAGTCATAGCTGTTCAATCTCTGTATTTAACGCTTAGCTTAGTTCAAATGATATACATTGATTTCTATATAAGAAAGAACTATGCGTGGATAGATTTGACGGCTGCTCCTGCTTACGATAAGCTTTCTCAGAGAAATTCGGTGCTGGCGCATCAACTTTCTGGAACGATTTTTAGTAGTACCGATGCCGTTACACTATCCATTTTTTGCGGTCTAAGCGTAGTAAGCGTGTATTCCATGTATGCACTGCTTTTTGGTATGGTTGGAACCCTTCTTTCAAACCTTGCTGGAAGCATTACTTTTGTGCTTGGGCAGGAGCAGGGAATCAACCAGAAAAAATACGGGAAGCTACAGGACAGCTTTGAGTTGGTATATATTTCACTATCGTTTTCGCTATTCTTTATAGCGTACACATACATTTTGCCTTTTTTAAAAATATACACAGCTGGAATTACAGACATAAATTATATTGACCGCGCACTATCCGTGCTGTTTGTCGCGATTGCACTATTAGAAAACAGCAGGCTGTCCTCCGCAAAAGCAATTCATGTAGCAGGACATTTCAGACAAACGCAATGGCATGCTTGGGTTGAAATGGCAATTAATATTATCGTTTCCCTGATAGGAGTCCTTGTCTGGGGAGTCTATGGTGTCTTGATCGGTACGATTGCTGCACTGCTTTTCAGAGCAAATGCCATGATTATCTATGCCAATAAAAAAATCCTGCACCGCAGCCCGTGGAAGACCTATCGCCGCTGGCTGGTCAATTTGGCGCTGTTCATCGTGATAACAGTGCTGTCCAAACCGCTGTTTGCCCGCATTGCACTGGATACCTATCCTCGCATTATTCTGTGGGCGGCCATCACCAGCGTTGTTGTAATACCGCTGTTCTTTGCGGTGTCCTCAATGTTTGACAGAGAAACCTACCGTTATGCGAAAGCACTGGTTGCTCCGTATCTCAAACAAGCACGGGGCAAACTCAAAAGACGATCCCAGACACATGATTAACATGCTTCACTACATCTACACCCGTTCGTTCATCGGCATTATCACCTTTATGGCGCTGGCTCTTGCCGCTTGGGGTGCGCTGCCTGCCCGCGTGGGGGCGAGGCGCTGGCGGTGTGGGAACCTTGCGCTGATGCTCCTGATAACCGCCGCCATCCTCTACGCAACCTTATTCAGCCGCGCCGAGGGCGGCACCGGTCTGATCCTCGCCCCCTTTGCCTCCCTGACCGCCGCGCGGCAGCAGCCCGAACTCTACCGCGAGATGCTGATGAACGTCTTCCTCTTCTTCCCGCTGGGGCTGACGCTTTCCAACGCCCTGCCGCGAAAGTGGCACCGCTGGAGTAGAATCATCCTCACAACGCTCGTCGGCTGCGCGCTCAGCGCGGGAATCGAGTGCGCCCAGTACCGCTACGCGCTGGGACTTGCGGAGACGGACGATGTGATCTGCAACACCTTGGGCGCGTTTCTCGGCGCTGCGTCGCTGCTTGCCGCTCACGCCATCGAAAAACACAAAGAAAGGGCTTGACACACGAACATGACCCTGACCGCCACGGAGAGACAATTTCTGCATATCGCCAAAGCTGCCATCTCCGGTGGAGATTTGCCCGCCGAAAACGTGGACTGGCCTGCCATTTTTACGTTGGCCAATCAGCAGAAGCTGCTGCCGATCCTCTTCGAGACCGTCCGCAAGATGCCTGTTGCCAAGGAAAACGCCGCGCTGTTTGCTGTGACCAAGCAGCAGGTCATTGGGCAGGTGCTGAACCAGACTGTGCGCTCGGCAGAGTTTGCTGACCTTTATGCAAGCTCCGTGCTGCAGGACTGTACCCCATCGTGGTCAAGGGCCAGCTTTGCAGCCGACTGTATCCGCTGAAGGATCACCGCATCAGCGCGGACGACGACCTCTACATTTCCGACGCGGAGTTTATGGCCTGCCACGAACAGCTTCTGGCGAACGGTTTGACCACCGACACGCCTGTGGACGAGCTGGCAACGGCGGACGAGGTGTCCTACACAAAAAACGGCAGCCCACTTTACATCGAACTGCACCGACACTTATTCGATTCTTCTGAGGACGCCCACGACGAGCTGAACCACTTCTTTGAGCATTTCCCGGCCGCCGAAATCGACGGCCTTCTCGTCATGCCGCCCCACGAGCATCTGCTGTACCTGCTTCTGCACGCCTACAAGCACTTCGTCCGCAGCGGCATCGGGGCGCGGCAGTTCTGTGACATCGGCCTGTGGGCGCGGGCGTATCACGCGGAAATCGACTGGCAACGTCTGTACGAGCAGTGCGAGAGCGTCCACGCGGCGACCTTTGCTGCAGCGGTGTTTCGCATTACCAAAGACTATCTCGGTATTGACTTCGACCTGCCCGCGCCGTGGGATGCTTCCCTAGACGTGGAACCGCTACTGCACGACAGCCTCTGCGGCGGCGTGTACGGCTCCAATGACCTGACGAGCCTCCACTCCTCCACCGTCACGCTGAACGCCGTGAAGGCCAGCCGGACGGGGGAGAAGAGCAGCGTCCTGCGGACGGTGTTCCCCAAGCGGGAGTATCTGGAGCGGCGCTACCCGTACCTCAAAAAGCGCCCGTACCTGCTGCCGGTCGCGTGGGTGCAGCGCCTCGCGCACTATGCCAGCGAAAAACAGTCCGGCGCAGACAGCAGCACCTCCGGCTCCATCAAGCTCGCCAAGGAGCGCAGCGAGCTGATGAAGTTATATGGGGTTATGTAGTAGTAGCAAGAAAACATCGCAAGCAGCCGGCAATTACAGTAAAAGCGCCTAGGGTTATGGATTTCAAATATAGATAGAGAGAGGAACTGTATAATGGCACAAATTTTCTTCAATGGAAAGCTCCTACCCCCCGCAAGCAAACGTTATGTGGCTTTTGTTGACATTATGGGTATTCAGACACATATGTTGAAAAGCACAGCTACAGCTGCAAACTTTATTTTTAAGCTCCATTCTGCAATTTTAGATGCATGGCGGAACGAAAAATATCAGAACGTTTTCGTTTATCCAGTTATGGATGGTGCATACATAACCGCTGCTAAAAAAAGTGATATTGAAAAGATAGTTGTTCGTATTTTTAAAGGTATAGCTGAAATACAAATTACTGAAAGCAACCCTTCGCATTGGTTCATCATTCGAGGAAGTATTGCCTTTGGTGAGGTGATTCATGGCCACCACGTTCCTTATGCGGCTTCAAAGGTATTTGAAAAGGATCTTGGCTACAAAAACAATATTCTATTAGGCCCCGCGATGATATCAGCATATCGTGGCGAGAAAAAAGCAGCACCATTTGGAATCTATCTGGATGACAGTGCAATAAATCAGGAATCGGGAAGAGGATTTTCGGAAAACTGGAAGTGGTATGGTTCAACTGCATTAACGCTTGATAGCGAAATAGGTACAAAGATACGGCGAACAGTCCTTGACTACTTTGAAAAGACATCCGGTGATACAAAAGCTGATCAACATAAACAATTAGCCGAGGAGTATTTCTCTCTGTGATTCAAATCTGATTTTTGTGCGAACTACCTTTTATACATATGCTAGTCGTTTAAATATGCTCGACATAACAGTGATAAAACATTTCAAAGCATCCCGCTACTGGCACCTGTACGCATATATGAATGAGTGAGTTGGGCAAAAAAGAAAACGGGCGGAAGGGATTGCTCCCTTCCGCCCGCGGCTTACCGCTCCATGCCCACGGCACGCTGCTTTTTTGCCTGCTGCACGGCCTTTTCGGCGCTGCGGCGGCGGTTGAAGAGCAGCAAGTCCCGCGTGTTCTCATAAAGATCGCCCTTGCCGGACTCGAACACGGCGACCATGTATTTCTTCGTCTTATACTTGGCGTAAATCTCTTTCAGCCCCTCCCGCAGGACGGGGTCAATTTTTTCTGCATTCGTCAGCCAGATTTCAACAAGCTTCTGATCGTCCCTGACGTTCATCTCCAAATAGAACCAGCCTCCTTTAACATCCTTAGTTTCCTCATCTTTCCTGCGGTTTATGCGCGGCCACCTGCTTCGCCGCCTGCAAAATCTCCGGCGGCAGGACGTCCACCATGCGGTGCAGCTCGTCCAGCTCCCGGAGCTTTTCGTTGATCTCCAGTTTTTTCAGGACGCTTTCCTTGGAGGCAGCGCCCAGCTGCTTTTCGAGCGCCGCGTTCTCGGCGGTCAGCGCCTTGTAGGCCGCGTCATACTTTCTGAGCTTCGTCCGCAGAGCCTCCGCGCCGGGAACGTACTTGCCCAGCAGCGCTTCCAGCTCGTCCAGCTTGACCTTTTTGTTGAACGGATTGGTGTCGTTCAGAATCGCCATGATCTGCTCCTTCATTCGGTTCAGGTGCACGGCCTCCTTGAATAGCCGCGGCGGGATATGGTCGCGTCCGGTTTCGCTGGCGCTTTCGCCGCGCTCCAGATCGGGGTATTTTTTGACCATGTGCTCCCAGAACCTGTCCTGCCACTGTGTCAGCTTCTTCTTGTTGCCGACGATCTCCTTGGCGCTGAGCCGCCCGTCCGCTGTCAGCGGGACAAAGGAAAGGTGCATATGAGGCGTTTTCTCGTCCATATGCACCACGGCGGAGATGATCGTTTTCGGGTCTTGGTGTTCCCGGATAAAGCCCAGCGCCTCCTGAAAATAGGCCTTGATTTCGCCCTTTTTCTTGCCCTTAAAGAACTCCGGGCTGGCAGTCACCAGCGCCTCCACCACGCGCACGCTGTCCGACCGCGTGCGGCAGCCCGCCTCCGCGATCTGCTTTTCTGCCTCGGCGCGGTACTTGCGCTGCGGCGTTACCAGATGAAAATTGAGCTGGCTGCGGGACGTGTCCACGTCTGGATTGCTGGCGTATTTCTCCTTGGTGCGCTCGTTGTGAGACTCGATATGTCCGATCTCCGGCCCCTTGTACTTGGCAAAGCGGAGAATGGCGTACTGTGCTTTCATCGGCGTTCCCCTCGCGTCACCCACACGATGTCGCAGTCCAGCACGTCGGCCAACTCTACGACCTCTTTGTAGCGGATGCTCTCCCGCTGCAACTTGGCAGACAAATTGGAAACGCTGTCGCTCCAGTCATATTCCTCGGCCAGCCGGTCAACGATCTCCTGCATGGTAAAACCGGCGCGGACGATCTGCGATTTGATCTCATTTCTGATGCTCATAAAAACCTCCTGTTTTTTCGTGATGAAAACAGCGAAGCGGGTTTGCGTTTCCGAAAACCTGCTTCGCTGTTTGGCGTAATATCCTGTTTTGCTGAAATCCGCTGGAAACGCGGCGGTCGATGCCTTCTTCGTAAGCGAGGGGTATCGACTTTCCAAATCCGCGTGACTTCGCAGGAAACCGTGCAGCTCCACGCGCATCCGTGAAGCTGGTACACGGTTCCGAGCAGCGCGGTTTCGTGCAATCATTGCACCGCTACGCAAATATCTTTCCGGTTTTCACCTGCCTTGCAGATACCCCTTCCGTTTCAGTGCTGCCAGATCGGCGGTCACGTCCTCCGGGCGCATCCGCGCAAGGCAGCTCAAGTCGTAAATGTCGAACTGATTCACCTGAAGCAGCGTCATCAGCAGCTTCTGCGTGCCGGTCAGATCGCTGTCGTACAAGTGAAACAGCGGCAGCTTCTTAAAATAAACTCTTCCCATTGCATCCTCCTTTGCGGGTAAACTGAAAAACATCTATCCCATCCATCCCATCCATCCGGGGGGGTTGGGATGCTTGGGATGGATGGGATGGAGAATTTCGTGTCTGATCTCATAAAACCGGCGGCGCGACCAGCGCCTCGATGCCCCAGAAGCCGTTGACCCGCTTGCCGAGGGCGTTCTGGATGTGGTTGTCGTGCTCCAAGCCGAACTCATCGGCGTGCTTTTTGAGCGTCATGCTCACCGTCCGCGCGGAGCGCGGCTTATAGGCGTTGTCGCTGCACCACATACAATAGATGCCGTACAGCGCGGCGGACGGGATGGCGCTGTCGGCCTTCAGGCGGATGTAGCCCTCGGAGCGCAGGAAGAGCAGCACATTGTCGGCCTCGCGGCGCGCATCCTCACGGTTTGCCTTCGTCCGCGCGCTCTCGGTGAAGCGGAAGTTATTCCCTTGCAGGCGGCGCAGCCCTTCGAGACACCAGAGGAAGATCCCCTCGATCTCGCCGCAGAGCTTGTCCGCGAGAAAGGGGTCGTCCGCGCGATCAAGCGGCTTCTTCTTCACCGACAAAATGAGCTGGCGGCGGTAAAAGCCGTCCGAGTGGTCGTAGAGCGATTCCAGATCGCCGTTGGAAAAGGCCAGAAACCGGACGTACATCTTGCCCTGATAGCTCTGCTCGCCCTTGCGCTCCAAGTCCATCGGCATTTCGGCGGTGATGAGGGACTTGAGATAGTGGGTGGATTGCAGCGCTTCCAGCTTCATGTCGTCATCCACCATCAGCAGCTCGTGCTCCAGATCGGCTCTGGCGAAGGGGCTGCGCTCCACCTTGGCGATGCTGCCGTTTTTCAGGTTGCTGCCCAGCAGCTTCTGCATCACCACGCCGATGCGGCTCTTGCCCTCGCCGCCGTTGCCCTTGAGCAGCATCATCACCTGTCCGCGGTTTGTCGGAATCAGGCAGTAGCCGAGGTATTCCTGCAAGGTCAGGATGTCCTCCGCTTCCAGAAGGTCAGACAAAAACCGCAGCCATGTCTCCGGCTGCGGCGCGCTGGGGTCATAGTTGACCGGCAGGCGGTTGCGGCAGAATTCCTTCTCCGTGCAGAACGCGCCGCTGAGAAACAGCGTGCCGTTGGCAACATGAATCCGGTCTTCCTGAATGGGCAGCTCCGGCGTGTAGGCCTCCAGCCTGAGCGTTTCGAGAAGACCTGTGGCGCGGCGAGCCGTGCCGCTCGTAAAATGCGGGCGCAGCATCTCGTAGATCTGCTTGCGAATGCCCTCCTCGTCCGTGACGCGGCCCTCCACGGTGAAGAAGCTGCCGTCCACGCAGACCATCGGGTGCGCCGATAGAAAGTCCTCGCAGAACAGCACCTCGTTGAAGTGCTTGTCCTGAATCCAGCGGGGCGGCTCATTTCGTTCCATGTGCTTCCTCCTTAATTTGCCGGTTTCGCGCCTCCATCCGCATGAGCCGATCGTCCTTCTGCAAGTCGGCCACCACCTCGGCGCGCTCCTGCGGCGTGCCGCAGGCCAGAATGTCCAGCATATTCCCGATGCGCTCCAGCATATGGCAGGCCTCCGCATAGCGCGGGTCGATGGCGTCCTCCGGCGATTGCGGGGCACAATTCGTCTTCCAGTCCTGCAAGATGCGCAGGTAATCCCCCAGCACGCGGAAGCAGTGCCGCTCGGCTTCCGCCTGCGATTTGCCGCGCTGTAGCTTTGCGAGAATGGACGGCTTCTGCCCGGTGATGCCGAAATCCACCGCCAGCTTCTTCGCCGCCTCATAGCCGCTCAGGCCGAACAGCCTTGCCGCAAGGTCGATCACATCGCCGCTTGCCCCGCAGCCGAAGCAGTAGAAGTACTCCTCGTTCAGCTTCATGCTGGGTGTGCGGTCGTCGTGAAACGGGCAGCAGGTCATATTTCCCTGCCTGACCGGCAGCCCGTACCGCTCCGCCGCCATGCGCGGGGTGACGGCGGCCTTCACGGCTTCAAATAGGTTCATAGGCATTTTCTCCCTTCAAAATTTTCTGACAATTTCTCCTTGTCACCTCAATATACGGGGAAAAGGTCTTAGACCGACGAAATCAGGCGCTTATGCAAGCAAATAGTAAAAGCCTCCTGCTTTCTTGCAAAAATGCAAGAGCACGGGAGGCTTTTGCCGAGAGGATATTCAAGTCATTTCACAAAACAATTATAGAACGTTTGTACTAGATTTTAGGCAGAGTATGTGCTATACTGTATTTACAATTTCTGCTTGGCGCAGGATTCTTACTGGAATCGGAGGCGATATGTTCATGAGCAACGAATCGGTATTTCTCCCCGCGGCTGTCCGTGACCGCATTTGGGATCTGTTGAAGGAACGGAAGGTCACGCAGGCAGAGCTGGCCGCGAAAATCGGCTGTTCGGAAAGCTCGCTGAGCCGCTTCATCAGCGGCAAGACGGACAAGCTGGGTGACGAAAATATCATCCGCATCGCCCGCGCGTTTGATGTGTCCACCGACTTCCTCTTGGGCGAGGTAGATGAGCCGGATCGCAAAAACTACGACATTTCGGAGATTGGCCTCTCCGTCGAAGCGGCGCGGAATCTCTACACGCAGAAGGTCAACCCCAAAATCGTCAGCTGCCTTCTGGAAAATCCACAGTTTGCCGATACCACATACCAGATCGCCCGATATCTGGACAACGAGCTGACCTCCGGATTTGCCGCGCAGAATCAGCTTTATTCGATGGTTTCGTCCATGCTGGGCACAGTGCCGCAGGCCGCGGATGAAGTTAAAAGCCTACGGACGCCAATCGATCAGGCAGATTTGAACGCCATTCAAAACTCCTTCATGAAGGCCGTCCGCGCCGTGAAAAAAGGAAGCCGAGGCAGAGATGCCGCCCGCGCGCCAGCTTACGGCGCAGGCGATGAAGAGCATCTATGCGGAGCTGACCAAGGGCGGTCAAAGACTGAACCGAAAAATCACAAAGGAGCAGATTGCGGATGCGGTGGCAGCCTCCGTTTCCCATCTGCCCGGTGTTGACACGGCGCAGGTCAGAAGGCTGTTCCTCTCCATGACCGGCACGGCGGCAAGCGATGAATCCGACCGGCATGACCAATGAGCAGCTTTGCGCGCTGGCTCGGAAGGGCGATGAGACCGCGCGGGAGATTCTTGTTGAAAAGAATATGGGCTTCATCGTTCAGACGGCTGACCTTGTGTACCGGAGTTCGTCGCTGGAGGGCAGCGACCTGAACATCGACGTGGATGATCTGGTGCAGGAAGGCAGCATCGGGCTGCTGCGTGCCGTTGACGGCTTTGATCCGGCGCGGAAGCTCAAGTTTCTGACTTATGTCGCGCCTGCCATCAAGAACGCCATGCTCGACCTTGTACATACAGAACAGATGTCCTTCGAGCATCGCATGGCAACCGCGAAAACGAAAGATGGCGTGGAGGGCTTTGGCCTTGAGCGTGTGTACCTCGACGAGATTCTGCCCGGCGATGAGCGGCTGCTGCGGATCGAGGCAATTGCCGATCCGTATGCGCTGCCTCCGGAGGAGGCTTTCATCAAAGCAGAAACTCTGTGGGAGCTTTATGCGGCGCTGGACAAGCTGAAGCCGCGGGAGCAGACGTATCTGCTGTATCGATTCGGCTTCACAGACGATATTGAGCACACGCTGATCGGTGCGGCGATACATTTTCATCTGAGCGAGAACCGGACAAAGCTGCTGGAGAATCGGTCGCTGGATACGCTTCGGCGGGGGATGCCGTAAGGACGGGGAACGTCGCTGCTGCGGGCTTTATATACCTTCTCTTCCTTTTCCGGCCAGTCGGATTTTGCTTCTCAAAAATCCTGCGTTTGTGCCGTAACCCCCCGTCACAAAATCCGCCTGTCCTACTGCCGCGAAAAAGCGTTTGTCGCCACACTCTGCCGCACCGCAGAGTACGCCGCCAACCCCTTTCCCGCGTCAGCCGGAAGCAAAGGTATAACACACTAGACTTTGCGAAGCAAAATCGTGTGCCAACAGGGATGCTGCGCGCCCCTATTGGAAACCCTGCGGCAAAGAGATGTTCCCTTTGCAATCCCTCATTTCCCTCGCAGGTGCATATACAAACTGCAAAAAGGCAGCTTGTTATGCCTGCTCTGAAAATGCAAAAGGCAGTCCGTGCAGATGTACGGCACAGACTTCCTTTTGGACGGAAATGCAGAAGAAAGGGACGGCAGTTTCCTCTGCATTCCCGCGATCCGCGTGGCGGGGACGAGGGGTGGGACAAATTGAAATAGGAGTTTTAGCTATGAAAAAGTCGTGGATAAAATGGTTCGAAATCGGTTTGCTTGCAGTAATCATATTTGTCGTTGGCGTTCCTATCATAATCAACGAGTGCTACAAAGCCAACAGCGGGTACATAACGATGTGGGGCGCTGCGGATGTGCTATCCTACTACGGAACAGTTTTGGGTGCGCTGGTGGCGGCTATAACGATAGTCGTTACGATCAACTTTACTCGGAAGCAGATTCAACGGGAGAATTATCTTAAAAATCAAACTGAGAAATGGTCAAAAATCGAAAAGGCATTTATGGAAGCGGCTTCACGCATCGACCCATATCAGTCGATAATTGAAACTATGGATCACGCATCAGCAGATCCTGAATCTTCGATTATACGACTCCAAAAATATCAAGTAGAATCGACCTGTGCATTCGACCAAATACTGATTTTTACAAGCAGGGAAGATTATCTCAAATTTCGAGAAGTGGTAACTGAACTCGAAAAAATACGGGATAGATTATGTGAAATCACACAGGCTAAAATTGAAGCATACGAGAAATTACGAAGGACTGCTGACTATGAAATTGCCAGAAAGCTACTTGATTATGAGACTGATAGTCATGAGACATTGCCTCCGAGGATACGCGTAAAATGCCAGAGAGTTATTGAACAAGGATACGACTCGAAACTTGATGCTTTATATGCAGAAATTGATTTGGCAACAGAAGCTGCTGCAAAAGTGTATGCTGATGAATTTAGACCGGCACTATCAAAAAAGAGGGAGATATTTGAAGCCATCTATAGAAGTATACAGGAACAAGCAGATTGCATTTTGCAATTTGACGGGACTAAATAACAAAGCGCAGGATGGTTCCATCTGAGAATCATTCTGCGCTTTTGTATAGCCGTTTAACTTAGGGCCTAACTTGTGGGGTAACTTAGGGGGTACCCCACAAGTTGCCCCAAGCTATACGCCTCGACTCCATCGCGTCGCCAGCCATTTCCCTCCATTTCACCCCTCCCGAATCCCCACGGCTTTGCCCTCGTCCTCCGTCACTATGTACAATCCAGCCCCCATCTTTTTGACAGATCCAGCATGGCAAAGCAGAATCTTTCCCACCGTGCCAATGTTATCTGTGACGGGTCGCCCTCGCGGATTCTCATGGTGCGGCGGATCTCCTTGGGAATGACAACGCGGCCAAGGTCGTCGATCCGTCTGACAATTCCGGTTGCTTTCATCTATCAAAACTCCTTTTATACTCGATAAACTGCACTTAGTCTTTGGAAAAGCCGCCAATTTATCCAAAGCCGCGGCTGGAAGATTTTGCAGCGCGCTGAGGATGATGTTTTTTAACAAAATAAGGTGAAAGAGGAGCGAATGTGGACATTGTGCACAGCTAAGGTAGGATTTTAGATGATGAAACTGAAAGAAGTGACAGACCGAAAAAACTTTGAAAAATACGCTTGACATTTCCTGGGATGCGTGTATAATAACGTACTGTTCCGCGAATGGAGCGTGCACCTTGTAAATTAAACAACGAAACTTTGACAAGCACCAGATGAAAAACTGTGCGAAATGCACAGAGCTTGCGGAGGACCGGTTAAGTCAATTACGGTCTGAAGTAAGGATAAAAAGTTTTAAGCTATGACAAATAGCTCGATAAAGATTTAAGAAGCTTCGGCTTTTTAGATACCATTTTATTGAGAGTTTGATCCTGGCTCAGGACGAACGCTGGCGGCGTGCTTAACACATGCAAGT
>OWKP01001531.1_pt1 | contig 14320 bp, 13 predicted proteins | sample 1732991 | NCBI WGS metagenome assembly OWKP01 (sample SAMN05065777, study PRJEB22554) | human gut metagenome | biome: ENVO:2100002; feature: ENVO:00000062; material: ENVO:00002003 | host: Homo sapiens | place: USA
GGGTAATTAAAGCTTAAAGCGTTTTTTAATTTGCCGATGGCGTAATAAAATTTTTATATAAAAATGTTTTATGGGCTTGAATTTTATATGAGGCGGCGATATAATAATTAAAAAAAGTTTTCAGGAGAAAAAGTATGGCTAACAGCAAAGAGCGCAAAAAGATAATAAGAGAGCTTCTGCATATTACGGACGAGGAGTTTTCGGACGAAGAACTGATACGCAGGCTTACTATGACTGAAATTACCGAAGGCTCAAAGAAAAAGGATAAGCCTTCCGTCGGGCAGCGTGCGGCAGACGCAGTTGCGCGGTTTGCGGGCAGCTGGGCGTTTATATTCAGTTTTATAGGGGTTATGGTCGTTTGGATGGTGGTGAACGTGGTTCTGGCATCCAATGCGTTTGACGCTTATCCCTTTATTCTGTTAAATCTGGTGCTTTCCTGTATTGCGGCAATACAGGCTCCTCTTATAATGATGAGTCAGAATCGCCAGGAGGCAAAGGACAGGGAGCGCGCCGAAAGCGATTATCGCATCAATCTGAAAAGCGAGCTTATCATAGATGACTTGCACCGCAAGTTAGAAGAATTATTGGAGATTCAGCGAAAACTTGCCAAGCAAGTAGACGAGCTTTCTTCATCGCGCGCGTGCGATAAGGGCGCGGACGACAAGTCAAACCTGCGGGAGAAGCAGTCCGATAAAAAATAATTTTGCGGCACGGAGCTGTTTTTATATTTATTCTTACGTATTCGGTTAACATCATAACATCACGAAAAGTGTTATAAACAGCAATCATAGCATTATCGGTTTAATTCCGCTTTGATATCGGATTATACGGTATTTTCATGAGTTCGGGCTTTTTCTCTATGTATATAGTTCTGTTTTCGGTCTTTTTTAATAACTTAATAAAAGGTTGAAACAGAATTTGTTTATAACGGATGCAGTTCCGTTAAAAAATGAGGCTGAATGAATAAGAATAAAGAAATAGCCTTAGCGACTTCATGGCAACAACGAAAGGCATGGGGTGCAGTATAAAAGCGGAAAGTAAAAAGGGTTAAAACAAAGGGTAAAAAATTTTGCTTTACGATCTGTTTAAGTCCGTATATAAAAAAGGTAATTGTTGCCGTAACCACGGGATTTTCGTTTCATGTTTAAGACGCAAGGGGCTGAAAACAAAGACGGTAAAAACCGGATATGGGATAAATGCGGAATTTGAAGATTATAAAATAGTACGGAAAAGTAAATCCCCGTTGACTTGTGCGAATATTATTGTTATAATAAAGACAAAGCATAATTCTTTATATGTAAAAGGGGAAATTAAAAGCACGACAAGCGGACAAATAGCTGCTGAAGGCTGTTTTTCTGTGAAAATAAAGGGCTGTAATTGAAAGTGTTTTTTGCCGCGTGCTGACCTTGCGTTGCCTTCGGTTTGCGGCAAAAGTCAAGGAATACTGTTAAAAAAGGGGAGGTTAACTGATGGACGGAAAATACGAAGCTTTGTTTACGCCGTGGAAAATACGGGACTTGGAAATTAAAAACCGTATTGTCATGTGTTCAATGGGCGGGACTTGTTTATTCGGATTTGCCGAGCCTAATCATTGGGACGAAGAGGCGGCAAAACTCATCATGAATGTGGCACGAAACAATTGCGGTTTGATTTTGCCCGGAATTGCGCCCATAAGAGATCTTGTGGGAAACAAGTGGCTGTATCAGGGAGAGAGTAAATTTAAAAAGCTTAAGGAATTCATGACCGAACTTCATAAGACGGGTGCAAAACTGTTTGTGCAGATAACCGCGGGATTCGGAAGGTCTTTTGCGGTAAGTCATCTTACCGAAGGAGTATATACCAATAAAATTCTTCGGACGCTTCTGAAACCCGTCATAAACGTAGACAGGCTGACCATGGCCCCGTCGGCGGCTCCTAACAGATGGTCGGACAAGGTTCCCAGCCGCGCCATGACGGAAAAGGAAATCCGTGACATAATCGACGGATTCGGAAAAGTTGCCGCAAAGTGCAAAGAGGCGGGCGTGGACGGCGTGGAAGTACACGCGGTGCATGAAGGTTACCTTCTTGACCAATTCACGTTGAAATACGTCAACAAACGTACCGACCGATACGGCGGAAGTTTTGAAAACCGTTACCGTTTTGCGGTTGAAATATTAAAGTCCATTAAAAAGGCCTGTGGCGAGGATTATCCCGTATCTTTGCGCTATTCGGTGGTTTCCAAAACAAAAGGTTTCAGATCGGGGGCTTTGCCGTGCGAAGGAGAAGATTACGTTGAAGTAGGCCGCGATATGGAAGAAGGCATAAAAGCGGCTAAGTATCTTCAGGACGCGGGTTACGATATGCTTAACTGCGACAACGGTACATACGACGCATGGTACTGGTCGCATCCGCCGATGTATATGCCGCAGAACTGCAACTACAAAGAGGCTGAGCAGGTCAAGAAAGCGGTAGACATTCCCGTCGTTGTTGCAGGAAGAAACGAGCCCGATTTTGCCGCGGAAAAAATCGCGGAAGGAAAAGTTGACGCAATGGGAGTTGCGCGCCAGTTCCTTGCGGACCCCGAATGGATAACCAAACTCATGGACGGCAAAACGGAAGATATACGTCCGTGCATATGCTGCCATAACGGCTGCTTCAATCTTGCCAAATACGAGGGCTCTCCCAACACTCAGTCGCTTGCCGAAACCAAGGCGATGTGCCGTTGTGCGGTTAATCCCGAGTCCATGAACAGCGTAAAATACCGTATCGAAAAGGCAAAAAAGCCAAAACGTTTTGCCGTTGTCGGCGGCGGTATCGGCGGCATGGAAACGGCAAGAGTTCTTGCCTTGCGCGGGCATAAGGTCACGGTTTACGAAAAGACCGATAGGCTGGGCGGAGTGTTCGTGCCCGCGGCATCCTTTGACTTTAAGGAAAAGGACAGGGATTTGCTGTCGTGGTACTATAAACAGCTTGCCGATTTGGGAGTTAATATCGTCTATAATACCGAAGTAAAGGATGTTTCCGCGCTTGACGCCGACGAAGTGATAGTTGCGACGGGTGCAAAAGCCAGGACGCTCAGAATCCCCGGTGAGGATAAAGCGATAGAGGCGCTTGACTATTTGAACGACAGGTCGAAAGCGGGCGAAAAAGTAATAATCGCAGGCGGAAACCTTACCGGCTGTGAAATAGCTTACGAGCTTTTCTTAAACGGCAAAAAACCCGTAATCGTGGAAATGAAAAACGACCTTATGGCGGTCGGAGGATTATGTCTTGCCAATTCGTCGTACTTAAGAGATTTCTTTAAACTGAAACAGGTGCCCGTTTATCTTAATACCAAAGTTAAAGAAATAACGGACAAAGGCGTAGTCGCCATAGACAAAGACGGCAAAGAATTGGTTATAGAGGGAGATACGGTCATAAAGTGCGTAGGATACGTGCCCGACCCGTTGACGGCTAAAGTCAAGGATTACGTAGGCGACTGTTATCGGGTAGGTAATGTCATGACTGCGATTACGCGGGCATGGGACATTGCAATGAAGAAGTAGTTTTTTTGTCTTGCATCTGACTTTTACGGTTAATGACGCTCTTTTGCGGAATTGTTTGACGCAAAGGGGCGTTTTTAACAATATTTAACCCGCGATTTATAATTTTTTCGAATATCGGTTTATATAAAATTGTTGTGGAATATAACGGCCCGATTGCGCATAAAAATAATTTCATCGGTAGTTTCGGCAGGTATAATGTTTTTACCTTCTTAAGCCGTAAAAAATTTTTACGTTTGCGTTGATTTTCGTAATTTTTTCCGCTTGCCAACACAATTTTGTGGTATAATGCAATTATGGAAAGTCTTTTCGCCGCAAAAAAATCTTCGCGGCTTAAAAATTTGCTTATTCTCCTGCTTTGTACCGCGATTATATACTTTCTTTCGGATTTTCCGTTTCTTGCGGAATATGTTTTTGCGCGCGGCGTAACAAGGTTTATAGGATTTGTCTTAAATACTTTTACCAATTATATACCCGTTTCTTTTTACGAATTTACGGCACTGTTCCTGATTGCGGGCGGAATTTCTCTTGCCGCGGTGATATTGGTTATGACTGCAAAAAAAAGATTTGCCCTCGTGCGCGTTTATCTTTACAGGCTTGTTTCGGCGGTTGTCGCGGTCGTGGCGGCGTTCGGACTGACGTATGCTCCGATGTACGAAAGATATTCTTCGCTTGACGCGCTGGGATTAACTCACGCGGAGGTAAATGAAGAAAAGATTTATGCGGCGGCGGAGTATTTTGTAAATCTTCTTGTCGAAACGTCGTCGTCTTTATCGCGCGATAAGGACGGAAACGTACTTCCCGCTTCAGAATTTAACGACCTTGCAGGCGAGTTTAATGCCGGATTTGACAAATTAAATTCCGACTATTTTAACGGCTATAAGGTTATACCGAAAAAAGTGTCAATGTCCGTACCTATGAGTTATTTGGGAATTACGGGAATCTATTTCCCGTTTTACGCCGAATCAAATCTTAACGTAAACGTTCCGCCGTATACGCTGCCTTTTACAATGGCGCACGAAATGGCGCATGCGAAAGGCATATCGCGGGAAAACGAGGCTAACGGAGTTGCTTACGCGCTGTGCCTTTATTCGTCGGATTCCTACATAAGGTACAGCGGACTGATGAACGCGTCGGCTTATTTAATCAACAGACTGAATGAAGAAAAATATCAGGAACTTGTAAATAAGCTGCCTGAAGAAATTTTAGCCGAGTACGCAAACGCCAACGCGCACTATGAAAAATACGAGGGAGTGATAGACGAAATTTCCTCCTTTTTCAACGATTTGTTTCTTAAGTCCAACGGGGTTCAAAGCGGCATATCAAGTTACGGCGAAACTGCAGAAACGCTGGTTGCTTTATATGAAAAATTGAATAACTGAAAAAAATCGCTCTTTTTTTGAGTTAAACGATAAAAAATATATAAAAAACATAACTTTCCTGTGCAATATATGTTCAAATTGCTTGCAAAATAGAAAATTTGCTTGTACTATTTAATAGGTGATGAGTATTGGAAAAATCTAATCGCGATTATAAATCGGTATTTTATGAAATAGAGGCAAAATATCTGTCCCCGTACGCGGCAAAGTCTTTTGAATCCAAGGGCAGGGCAAGACCTGTGGAAGACAGTTGTATGCGTACCGATTTTCAGCGCGACCGTGATCGAATATTGCATTGTAAAGCGTTCAGGCGATTAAAGCACAAGACGCAGGTTTTTCTTGCGCCCGAAGGCGACCACTACCGTACCCGACTTACTCATACGCTGGAAGTAAGCCAGATTGCAAGAAGCATTTCCCGCGCGCTTAGACTTAACGAGGACCTTACCGAAGCGATCAGTCTCGGCCATGACCTCGGGCATACTCCTTACGGCCACGCGGGGGAGCGCGCTCTTAACTATTTTACCCACTTCGCGCATAACGAGCAATCTTTGCGTATGGTAGACGTGCTGGAGTACGACGGAAAGGGAATGAACCTTACGTTCGAAGTGCGCGACGGCATATTGAATCACACCAGCAAGGGCAATGCCGCTACGCTTGAAGGACACGTCGTCGCCTGGAGCGACAGAATCGCCTACATAAATCACGATATTGACGACGCAATACGCGGCGGCGTGATTACCGAAAACGACATACCCGAAAGGTTCAGGGCAAAATTCGGCACCAATCACGGCAAGCGCATCGACTCCATGGTGCTCAACGTGATAGACAACAGTTACGGCAAGAATTTCGTCGCGCCGTCGGACGACTTCAAAGACGCGATTATGGGGCTGAGGGAATTTCTGTTTGATAAAGTTTACCGTTCTTCCATCGCCAAGTCCGAAGAGCATAAGGCGGTGGACATGATTAAGTTCCTTTACGAATATTTTTATGCGCATAAGGACAAGATTCCCAAAGAGTTTCTGGACATGGACAGCACGCTTGAGCAAAAGGTGTGCGATTACATTTCCATGATGAGCGACCATTTTGCCGTAAAGACTTACGAGGACATTACCGTACCCAAAAGCTGGTCTAAATACTGACGATTTATTCGGAGCTTTTTTATTGGACAGAGAGTGGATTGAACAACTTTTATCGCGCGTAAATCTGGTGCAGATAATTTCCCGCTATTTACCGCTGAAAAAGAAGGGCAGGACCTATTGGGGGTGCTGTCCGTTTCACCATGAAAAGGAACCCTCTTTCGCCGTAAACGAGGACAAGCAGTTTTACCATTGTTTCGGCTGCAAGGAAAGCGGCAACGCGATTACGTTTATCGAAAAAATGGAAAGCGTGGATTTTATCGACGCGGTAAAAATCCTTGCCGACGAAGTGAAAATGGAAATCCCCAAATTCAAAAGCGGCGACCACGAAGGAATAACTCGCGAAAAACGCGAACGGCTTTATTCGCTTATGAGAGAAGCCGCCAAACACTATCACGAAAATCTGTCGGCTCCGCGCGGAAAAAACGCCCGTGATTACCTTGAAGCGCGCGGTATTACGGGGAATCTCGTTACAAGGTTCGGTTTCGGGGCAAGCTTTGACGGGGAGGAAATAATTACTTATCTTCTTTCAAAAGGTTACACGCGTGCCGAAATGAAGGAAGCGGGACTTGTGGAGCAGCGCGGCGCAGACTGGTACGACGTGTTTTACAACAGGCTTATGATTCCCATAATCAACAACTTCGGCGAGGTGGTCGCTTTCGGCGGGCGGCTTATAGACCCTTCGTCCCATATTCCCGTCAAATACCGCAACTCTTCAAACACGCCGATCTTCGATAAATCCAAAACGCTGTACGCGATTAATCTTCTCAAGAAAAAGAAACAGCGCGAAAAAATCGATTACGTCATCGTGACCGAAGGTTACATGGACGTCGTTGCGCTGCATAAAGCGGGTTTTGACACGGCTGTTGCTTCTATGGGAACGGCACTGACTTTTTCTCAGGCAAAGCTGATAAGGAATTATTCCGAAAACGTGTTTATCAGTTACGACGGCGATTCGGCGGGGAAAACCGCAACTTTGCGCGGTTTGGACATACTTCAGTCGGCTGGGCTTAACGTGAAAGTCGTTTCGCTTCCCGAAGGGCTTGACCCCGACGATCTGATAAAAGCGCAGGGCAGGGATGCTTACGCCCGATTGCTTAAAGAGGCGGAGCCTTTGCCCGCTTTCAAACTCAACAGTCTTAAAAAGAGATTCGACATCGGCTCTCCCGACGGAAAATCCGCCTACGCCATCGAGGCGGTAAAAGTCATAAAATCTTTGCCCAATCCCGTCGAGCGGGAAGAATATCTTTCCATAGTTCACGATACTACGGGGTACTCGTTCGACGCGCTCAGAAAGCAGGCAGATTTAATAAGCGAGGACGAACCCGGCGAAAAAAATGCGCCTGTTATTGACGAAGGTAAAGAAGCAAAACCTGAAACAAAACGCGACAAAGCGGAACTTTTCGTCATTGCCAGCATCGCGCACGGAATGCCTTACGTCGATTTTTCCGAGGACGTGTACACCTATCTCGATTCGGACACGGACAGACGGATTTACGGTTACGCCGTGGAAAAGCACAAAAAAGGCGAAAAGCCGTCGGTTTCCATGCTTTACAGCATAGAGGATTCGGCAAGAGTCGCGGAAGTCGCGGATTATAACTTTCTGGAGGGCGACGACAGGGCTAAATACGAAATGTGTCTGACTCGCTTGAAAATGAAATACTTATCGGCGGAAAAGACGCGGCTTGCCAAAGAGTACGACGAAACCAAAAACGTTAAACTCATAATGGAAATCGCGCGGCTTGACGGCTTGCTCAGAAGCTTGAAAAACGGAGGAGAGAATGACTGAAAAAATTGACCGTGCGTCGATTGAACCCGAAAAACGAACGCTTAATGAAGAAATCGCTTTTCTGGTAAAATCGGGCGGTAAAAAAGGGTATCTTACCACGGACGAAGTCAGCGAAGCACTTGTGCTTTATTGCGACGCGTCCAGCGACGACATTGACAACGCTTATGAGGAACTTGCAAAAAACAACGTGCTTGTCGTGGGCGAGGAGCCTTCCGACGCGGAAGAATTTTTTTACCGCGGTGAAGACAGCACCCGCACTTATCTCAAGGCTCTCGGTAAAGTGACTTTGCTTACCGCCGAAGAGGAAAAGGAACTTGCAAAAAAGGCCGCGGAAGGCAACCGCGACGCCAAAAACGCGCTTATAGAAGCAAATTTAAGGCTGGTGGTATCCATTGCGAAAAGATACGTCGGCAGAGAAATCGACCTTGACGACCTTATACAGCTTGGTAACCTGGGCCTAATCACCGCCGTGGAAAAATTCGATTACACAAAAGGCTTCAGGTTTTCAACTTATGCCACATGGTGGATACGTCAGGCGATAACCCGTTACATAGGAGACCTGGCGCATCCCATACATATACCGGGATACGTAAAAGACAATCTGGACCGTATGCGCCGCTGTTCGTTGGACATCGAACAGAAAACAGGCAGACCCGCTACGGTTGACGAGCTTGTTTCCGCCATGGGAGTGGACGAAAAAAAGATTCTTTTCTATCAGAGATTACTGCTTAAAGAAAAATCGATAGACGAAACTATGGGCGAGGACGGCGACGCCACGTTTGCGGAAGTACTCAAGGATGAAAAGATACGACTTCCTCAGGACGTGGTGGAGGACAATATTCTGAAAGAACTGATTAACGAAGCGATAGCCTCGCTTGAACCGCGCGAACAGATTATCATCAGGCTCAGATACGGATTGGATGACGGCAGACCTAAGACGCTTGAAGAAGTCGGAGCAATGTTCAACATAACGCGGGAAAGAGTGCGTCAGGTTGAACAGAAGGCGCTTAAAAAGCTGAGAAGTCCCTCACTCAGCAAGCCTATAAGGAAATACCAAAGCGCTTAATGATAAGAAAGGACAAAAAAGGGATACAATATAAGGTATGAAAAGCACGGTCGACAGCACAAAAACGATCGATAGAGGAATTTATGGATAAACAGGCATTAGAAGAAATAATAAAATCGCTTAAAGAAAAATTTAAACGCGAAGGTATCGTTACCTACGACGATGTCAACGCTTTACTTTCCGCCGGCAACGTCGACCCCAACGAGATTGACGATATTTTAAGTGCGCTCGCAGGACTGGGTATAGAGGTAAAGAAGCCCGTGCAGGAGTACAAGTCTCTCGGCGAAAAAATCGATAACGAAATAAAGCGTCTTATAAAAGTGGGTAAAGCCCACGGCCATCTTACTTACGACGAAGTGGGCGAAAAACTTGCCGTCGAGTGCGAGGCTAACGCCGAACAGATGGAAGAGGTTTTCAAAATTCTTGCTGAAAACGATATTCAGATAATCAACAACACGCTTGACCTTGTTCACGACGATATCGACCAGATTCTGTCGGAAGTGTCTATCGACGACCCCGTAAAGGTTTACCTTAAGGACATCGGAAAAGTGCCGCTTCTTACCGTTGAGGAGGAACTTGAGCTTGCTCACAGAATGTCCAAGGGCGACGAGGAGGCAAAAAAACGTTTAAGCGAAGCAAATCTCAGATTAGTGGTTTCCATAGCCAAGCGCCATGTGGGAAGAGGTATGCTGTTTCTTGACCTGATTCAGGAAGGCAATCTCGGACTTATGAAAGCCGTGGAAAAATTCGATTATACAAAAGGCTTCAGGTTTTCCACTTATGCCACGTGGTGGATTCGCCAGGCAATTACCCGCGCGATTGCGGATCAGGCGCGTACGATAAGAATACCCGTTCACATGGTGGAAACCATAAACAAACTTACGCGCACGACAAGACTTCTGGTTCAGAAGTACGGGCGCGACCCGACTCCCGCCGAAATCAGCGAAGAAATGGGAATATCCGAAGAACGCGTGCGCGAAATCCAGCGCATCGCCCTTGACCCCGTTTCGCTCGAAACTCCTATCGGCGAAGAGGAGGACAGTCACCTGGGTGACTTTATCGAGGATATAAACGTCAGCGCGCCTCAGGACGCGGCAACGTTTACCATGCTTAAGGAGCAGCTTTTGTCCGTTCTCGATACTCTTACCCCGCGCGAAGAAATGGTACTGAGATTAAGGTACGGCATAGACGACGGACATCCGCGTACCCTGGAAGAAGTGGGCAAGGAATTCGGCGTCACGAGAGAGCGTATCCGTCAGATAGAGGCAAAGGCGCTGAGAAAACTGCGTCACCCGCAAAGAAGCAAAAAACTTAAGGATTATATAGACTGATGGACCGGATAAGCGCGGTATGTTCTCTCATTCGTCCGTGCGATTGCCTTGCGGACATCGGTTGCGACCACGGTTTGGTTGCAAAATATGCCCTTGACAACGGCGTAAAAGAGGTTATTGCCGCCGACATAAGCGAGGGTTCGCTTAAAAAAGCAAAAAAATTGCTGGGCGGTTATCCCAACGTCACATACAGGTTAAGCGACGGTTTCGATAAGATTGAGAAAAAGGCGGACGTCGCGGTTATTTCCGGCATGGGCGGACAAACGATTATCGGCATACTTTCGCGTCTTACATATAAGCCCGAGTTAATTCTGGGTGCACAACACAATCAAAAGGAACTGAGGGAGTATTTAATTAACAACGGTTACTCGATAGAAGAGGACTTTTGCGTCCTCGACCGCGGCAAATTTTACGATTTCATGCGCGCAGCAGAGGGACAGTCGCCTCCGCTTTCCGCCGTTCAGCTTCAGTACGGCGTTTACTACAAGCGTAAAAATCCCGACCTTAAAGCGTGTATGCTGGACGCATTGGCAAAACTTAAAAGCTATAAAACCACTCAGTCGAATTTATACAAACTCGAACTCGTCAAGGAGGTTCTTAAATGGCAAGAGTAAAAGATATCGTAAGCCTTTTAAACAACGTTGCGCCCGAAACCAACGTGCTTAAAGACGAATACGATAACGTGGGATTGCTTGTGGGCAGGGCGGACGCGGAAGTTAAACGCGTGCTTTGCTGTCTTGACGCAACCGAAGAAGTCATAAGCGAGGCGGGCGAATTGGGCGTTCAGCTTATAGTGGCGCATCACCCCATGATTTACGCACCCGTAAAAAGCGTTACCGATAACGACGTTACGGGAAGAAAAATTCTTGCCGCCATAGAGCGCGGTATTGCCGTTTACGCCGCGCATACAAACCTGGATTTCTCGGGCGGAGGCATAAACGATTTTACAGCTCAGCTTCTGGGACTTCTGGACGTTTCCGTCATGCAGCCGTATATTTCCGACCACGAGGGTCTGGGAAGAGTGGGCAACCTTTCGGGCAAAATGTATGCCGCAGTACTCAAAGGCCAGGTGGAAAATCTGTTCAAGGACAAATACGTCCGCATAATAGGCGAGCCTTACGAATACGTTTCGCGCGTGGCGATAATAAACGGCGGCGGGGGCGGCAGTACCGATTACGTGGATATGGCGCTTAAAAGCGGTGCAGATTGCCTTATAACGGCGGACGTAAAGCATCACGTCGCGGTATATGCCAAGGAAAACGGTCTTACGGTTATAGAACCGCAACATTACACAATGGAGCATTGTTACATCACGCGGCTTGTGCAGATACTTAAACTCGAGGCGCTGTCCGCAAAGCTTGACGTGGAGATAATTCAGTCATCAAAGGATATAAACCCCAGGTTTTAGACAATAATTATCGGTAAAAGTAAATTTCGACCAAAAATACGACTTATTTCGGCCGTGCAATTACGGCTCAGGTAAGAAACAGGAGGACTTATGAATCTTGACAATCTTTTAAAATATCAGGAAGCGGACCTTGCCTGCAAAAAACTGCTTGACGAAATCAAGGGCAATTCCGACTACCTGGAAATGAAAAAGTACAAAAACGAGTTTAATATCGCCAAACAAAAGGTCAGCGACAGCGAAACTCTTGCAAGTACGGTTATAAGCGCATACAACGGTGCAAACGAATACCTTGAAAAAAATTCACGCAGGGCGGAAGAACTTTGCGCCTTGCTTGAAAACGAAAATATTTCGGAAGAGGAGGAAAAGGCCGCCGTTTCCGAGCTGGAGTCGTTACGCACGGCTTTTGCCGAGTGGGAAAAGAAAGCCGCTCAGTTAAAGTCGGGTGCGGATAAGGCTTTGATGGAATATTCGGGTGCGCAAAAAAGCGGCAAGTCGGCGCGCGATTCTTACTCCGCCGCTAAGGAAAATTACGAAAAGTTTAAAGTCTCCAAAGAGGACGAGCTTCAGAAGCTTAAAACGGAGCGCGATAAACTGGAGTCGGGGGTGGATTCCGAATTGCTTGAAGTTTATAAATCGCTTACTGCAGAAAATAAATATCCCGCTTTTGTGCCCGCTCTCGGAGATGAAAATTCGCCCGTTTGCAGCGGCTGCGGCATGATGCTTGCCGACGCGGGTAAAAACGATTTGAAAAACAAAGGCTACTGCCGCTGCGAAACCTGCCGTAAAATTATTTACAAGCCGTAACGCAATTAGTTTTTCCGGCATAATACTTTTATTGTGGCGACAACGCGTTAAACAAAATCAGGAATCGTGACTTAATAAATTTTTTAGGAATCCGAAAACGACGCAGTTGTCCAAGTAAATCTTAAGAGGTTAATTTATGAATAAAATTACAAAGGCCGTAATCCCATGCGGCGGTATGGGTACGCGTTTTTTGCCTATTACCAAGGCTGTACCAAAAGAAATTCTGCCTATCGTCGATACGCCCGTATTGGACTATATCGTTCAGGAAGCCGTTGACAGCGGTATTACCGATATATTAATAATTATAAACAAAAACAAAGAAACAATTAGGAATTATTTTACTCCGTCTGCAGAGCTTGAAGATAAACTCGCCGCTAACGGAAAAGGCGATTACGTCAAGATTCTAAAAAACATTTACTCGCGCGCGCAGATTAGCTTCGCTTATCAGGAAAAACCTTTGGGGAGTGCGGACGCAGTATATAAGGCTAAGGATTTTACGGGTAATGACCCGTTTTGCCTGGCATGGGGAGATGACCTTATCGTGGGTGAAAAGCCCGTTATGGCTCAGCTTGCGGAAGGATATTACCGTTTCGGAGTGCCTGTTCTGGGAGTACAGTATTTCGGCGGCGACGATATCGTGAAATACGGGGTCGCCAAGATTTCATCTTCGGACGGAAGGGCTCACAAATGCGAGAGTATTGTGGAAAAGCCTTCGCTTGACAGTATTCCTTCGCGATTTGCAAGCCTCGGAAGATATGTTCTCGACGCGCGCGTTTATTCGGCAATCGAAAAAACTCCCGTGGGTAAAGGCGGAGAATATCAGCTTACCGATACTTTGAATTTAATGTGCTCCGATCCCGGAGTTTACGCTTATGAGTTCGAGGGACGCCGTTACGATATGGGCGATAAATTCGGCGCCGTTACCGCAGAAGTAGAGCTTGCGCTAAAAAGTCCCGAGTTCGGCGAAAGATTTAAACAGTACCTTAAAAAATTTGCGTCGGAATTGTGAGTAAAATCGTTTATAAAAATCATTTTTTGCTTTCGGACGATACCGAAAGCGTTTTACGCGGTAAAAAACAAGGAGTATCGTTCTTTAACGTTGCGTCTTCTCATCCCGAGAAATTCGACGGAATGGAGGGAGTGACGGTCTTTAAACGCGTCAATAAACCCGAAGACGCCTGTTTCGGCGCGCTTGCGCTTATGGATTTAACGGACGATAAAATCGTGGACGCGGTTTCGGAAGCGGTTTTGGGTAATGGAGCCAAGCTCATTGCCGCCGCAGGTTACAGCCTTGACGAAACTGGACTTATTGATGTAAAGTTTCATCTTTCACCCGTTCAATACCTGCATAAACTCGGGTTGCTGGAAAAGTGCACCGTTGTAGGCGGCGTTTATCTGGACCGCGACGACGTGGACCTTATGGCTCAATGCGGGACAAGCCTTATCCTTTGCCCGACGTGCTCGATGGGATACGGATTCGGAATACCCCATTTCAAGGCTTATTGTAAAAAATTAAATGTGTATTTCGGCAGCGGCGACAACCGCTTTAACCGTAACGGATGTATGCTTGCGGAGGCACGCACCATGTACCTTGGCAGCAACAGCGATATGCGATCGGATTGTTCGGTGGACTTGGAAACGCTTTTTGCCTGTTTTTCTTCCCATACACCGCCCAACGCTGAAGAACTGCTTTTTTCTTAAGGAAAATCAAACCGCGTAAAATATATTTTATTGCATTTTTTTTGAAAAAAAACGGTTGACAAACATTTGCATATTTAGTATAATAGTCAAGTCATCTGCGCGAGGGTGGCGGAACTGGCAGACGCGCACGTTTGAGGCTGTCTCTTATACACATCTCCGAGCCCACGAGACATGCGCAGATCTCG
>OWKP01001550.1_pt1 | contig 14178 bp, 11 predicted proteins | sample 1732991 | NCBI WGS metagenome assembly OWKP01 (sample SAMN05065777, study PRJEB22554) | human gut metagenome | biome: ENVO:2100002; feature: ENVO:00000062; material: ENVO:00002003 | host: Homo sapiens | place: USA
GCGGCTCTGCCGCCTTACGGATGCCGCGTACCCCTTGCGGGTAAAACTCTGCGAGACTTTTTTAACCGCTGCGTTAGTCGGCGGAGGCGATGTGGCTGGCGATGCGCTGCATGATCATGTCGAGGGCGACTAAGTTGTGGCCGCCTTCAAGCACAATGATATCGGCATACTTGCGGCTCGGCTCGACGAACTGCTCATGCATGGGCTTGACGGTCGTCAAATACTGCGTGATGACGCTCTCGAGCGTGCGGCCGCGGTCGCGCACGTCGCGCAGCGCGCGGCGCAGAATGCGCACGTCGGCATCGGTCTCGACAAAAATTTTGATGTCAAGCATTTCGCGCAGCCGCGGGTCCTGGAAAATGAGGATGCCCTCGACGATGACGACCTTGCTCGGCCGGATGAGCTCGGTCTCACTTGTGCGCTGGTGGTCTGCATAGGAGTAGACAGGGCAGCGGATGGCCTTGCCCGCCTTGAGCTCCTTAAGCTGCTCGACCATCAGATCGGTCTCGAAAGCGTCGGGGTGGTCGTAGTTCTGTTTGCAGCGCTCTTCAAAGGGCCTGTCCTGATATTTATAATAGCTGTCGTGGTGCACGACGCTGATATCGTCGCCGAAGTGCTGCTTCAGATGCTCGGTGAGCGTCGTTTTGCCCGAATCGGTGCCACCTGCAATGCCAATGAAGATGGTGTTCATCGCCAGACCCTCCATGAATCGTTTGTTGTTAAGTCGATTATAGGAAGACTTTGGCAAAAAAGCAAGGCCGCGCGGCGGAATGCGGCAAAAATTTGCGTGTTTCGGTTGACGCGGGACAAAAAAGCAAGTATTATGTAAAGGAACGCGGCACCGTGTGTGCTCGCGCGCAGAGACTCTATTTTGACAAAAGAAAGGAGCGTCGGCATGAATCTTCTCAAGTGCCCGCGCTGCGGCGAAGAATATTCCCCCAGCTATCGCAGATGCCCGTTCTGCGAGGAGGGAGACCATCCCCGTAAGATCAAGTACAACTCCAGCAAACAGAGCGGCGGCCGACGCGTTTCGGATAAAAAGCAGACGCAGTCCGTCCGCGGTGCGATGGCGGCGGTGCTCGTCGTCGTGCTGCTGCTTCTGAGCTGGTCGCTCTTTGGTGACAAGATCGTCGCAAAGATCACGCCCGCCGACGACGGCAATACCCCCGGCGTGCAGGACGATGTCAATACGCCCGACGACAGCAATACGAACACGGACGATCCGAACGCGAACAACGGCGACACCACTGACCCGAACACCGGTGATGAGCCGAACGCAAATGATCCCGCAAACGGCAGCGACACAACTGCCACCAATCCCGGCACCACGACAACCCCGTCCACCCCGACGGTGGATGCCTCGGCCCTGAGCATCAAGACGAACGTCGGCACGACGCTGCCCAAGGACGCGAACGGCAACTTTGACTGCACGATCAAGTCGAGCGAGACCATCCGCCTGAGCGTTTCCGGCACGGACGCGGCCGCGACCTGGGCGGTGGCGGACGCAAGCGTCCTGTCCATCTCGGCGGACGGCTTGATCACGCCTGCCAAGGTGGGTACCACGACTGTGACGGCCACCGTTGGCGGCGCGGTGCTGAGCATCACGGTGCGCATCAAGTAAAGAGAAAAAGAACGGTCAAAAGACCGTTCTTTTTTTGCGCAAAAAGGGGCGGCTTTCCTTGCAAGCACTGCCCGCCTGTGCTACAATTACCTTGAAAAAATATTTGCAGGAGCTATCGACCATATGACGACCCGTGAATTTCAGCAGAAAAAGCCGCTTTCCATTCTCTTCACCTACTTCAAGCCGCACCGCGGCCTGTTTATCCTGGACCTTGTCTGCGCGACGGTCGTTGCGCTCATCGATCTCGCCTTCCCGCTCGTGACGCGCAAGTCGATGTACGACCTTTTGCCGAATCAGCAGTACCGTACGTTTTTTATCGTGATGGGCGTGATGATGGCGGCGTTCATTGTGCGCGCGCTTTTATACTATGTCATTTCCTACTGGGGACACACATTCGGCATTCTGGTGGAGGCGGACATCCGCCGCGACCTTTTCACGCACGTGCAGGAGCTGGACGTCAGCTTCTTTGACCACAACCGCACGGGCCAGCTCATGAGCAGGCTGACGAGCGATCTCTTCGAGATCACGGAGCTCGCCCACCACGGCCCCGAGGACCTGCTCATTTCGACGCTGACGATCGTCGGCGCGCTCGCCATCCTGTTTTCCATCGAGTGGCGGCTCGCGCTGGTCGTGGCGTGCATCCTGCCGGTGTTCATCGCGGTCATCATGTCGCGCCGCAGTAAGATGACGGCAGCCTCGCGCGGCGAGAAGCAGAAGACTGCCGCCATCAACGTCGGCATCGAGTCGTCGCTCTCCGGCATCCGCACGGCGCGCGCCTTTGCCAACGAGGAAGAGGAGATCGACAAATTCAACGCGGCGAACGAGGAATTCAAGGTCTCCAAGCGCAAATTCCACCACGAGATGGGTGTGTTCAACGCGACGATGGAATTTTTTATGACGCTGCTCTCCGCCGCCGTCATCACGGTGGGCGGCTATCTCATCATGCGCGGCGAGATGAACTACATTGACCTCATCACGTTTTCCCTTTACATCGCAACGTTCATCAACCCCGTGCGAAAGCTCGCGAATTTCTCTGAGATTTTTGCTCGTGGCTTTGCAGGTCTTGAGCGCTTCACGGCACTCATGCGCGTCGAGCCCGCGCTCAAGGACGCACCGGACGCGAAGGAGCTCGAACACTGCCGCGGCGAGATCGACGTCGACCATGTGAACTTTTCTTACGAGGGCGAGGAGAATGAAGGCGTGCTCCATGACGTGAGCGTGCATATAAGGCCTGGCGAGATGCTCGCCGTCGTCGGCCCCTCCGGCGGAGGCAAGTCGACGCTCTGCCAGCTCATCCCGCGCTTTTACGAGGTGAGCGAGGGCGCGATCCGTATCGACGGGGAAGATGTGCGCTCTCTTACGCAGTCGTCTCTTCACCGCGCCATCGGCATCGTGCAGCAGGATGTGTTCCTCTTTGCCGACACGGTGCGCGAGAATATCCGCTATGGCCGCCCCGACGCGACGGACGAGGAGATCGTCGAAGCGGCGAAGCGCGCGGAGATTTACGATGATATCATGGCCATGCCGCACGGCTTCGACACCTATGTCGGCGAGCGCGGCACGATGCTCTCCGGCGGACAGAAGCAGCGCGTGTCCATCGCGCGCATCTTCCTCAAAAACCCGCCCATCCTCATTCTGGACGAGGCGACGAGCGCGCTCGACAGCGTGACGGAGGTCAAAATTCAGCACGCTTTCGATGAGCTCGCGCGTGGGCGCACGACGCTTGTGATCGCGCACCGCCTCTCGACCATCCGCTCGGCGGACCGCATCCTCGTTGTCGAGAATGGCCGCATCGCCGAGCAGGGCAGCCACGAGGCGCTGCTCGCGCAAAACGGCGAGTATGCGTCCCTCTGGCGCACGCAGAATGGGAAAGCATGATGGACAGACGGCAGCTTTTGGATCGCGCCGCGCGCAATGGCGATGAGCGCGTGCTGCTGGCGCACATTCTGGACAAGTGTGAGCAGAGCAGAAACCGCAATATCCCGTCGGCGACGGACTTTTTGAGCCCCGCTGAGCAGCGCAGCGCGCAGGACCTACTGCATGCCGCCGCCATTCATGACGGCTGCGCCTTCTGCGGTGGATTTGAGCGCGCGGAGCGGAGAATGCTCCTCTTTCTGCCCGACTGGCAGGAGGAGGCCGACGAGAGCGAGTACATGACGGCGCTCCGCTGCACGTATCGCAAGGAAGATACGCTGACGCACCGCGACTTTCTCGGCGCGCTGATGGCGCAGGGCGTCACGCGCGAAAAGCTCGGCGACATTCTGGTGTCGGAGGGCTCGTGCGATTTGATCGTCTCGCGCGATATCGCGCCGTATCTGCTGCAAAACGTGACGAGCGCGGGGCGCGTGAAGCTCTCGGTCAGCGAGATCGAGCTTTCAGACTTGAGCGTCCCCGAGCTCAAGGTCAAGGAGATTCGCGACACGGTCTCGACACTGCGGCTCGACGCCGTGGCGGCGAGCGGCTTTTCGATGAGCCGCGGCAAGGCGCAGGAGCTCATTTCCTCGGGCCGCGTGCAGCTCAACCACCGCGAAACGCTCAAGAGCGATGCCCCCGTCGCGCAGGGGGATGTGATCTCCGCCCGCGGCCTCGGCAAGTTCGAGGTCGCCGAGGTCGGCGGCCTGAGTAAAAAAGGAAGAACGGCGCTGCTTTTGCACCGATACCTGTAAGGAGAATCAAACAATGACGATGGATGAAAAGATCGCGCGCATCAACGCGCTGGCGCACAAGGCCAAAGCTGAAGGCTTGACCGACGAGGAGAAGGAGGAGCAGGCGCAGCTGCGCCGCGACTACATCGACTCGGTGAAGGCAAACCTAAAATCCCAGCTCAATACGCTCTATGTGCTGGACGAAAAGACAGGTAAAAAGACGAAGATCGTCGACTTTGAGCGCGAGCGCGCCGCGAGAGCGGGCAAGAAAAAGGAGAACAGGTAAATGAGCAAGGATTTTGAATACGATCCCGAGACCGGTTCGTTCCGCTTTGACGAGAGCGGCGGAAAAACGAAGAAAAAGAACGATGTCGACGTCGGCGGCTGGATTCTGATCGCGGCGCTGTTTGCCTTCGGCCTGTGGCCCATCGGCCTCATCGCGCTCATCTCCAAGCTCTCGGACAAGCCGAAAAAGGTGAGTTCGCCGCGCAGCGGCACGCGCACGAGCACCAGTCCGAACGCGAATGTTACGGCGCGCAGTACGAACAAGGTAGAAAAGACCGTCGTAAAGACGGCGAAGCAGATGAACCGCGCGCCGAAGACTTCCGACAAGACCGCGCGCACGCTGATGATCATCGGCGGCTTTATCGCCTTGGCTGCCGGCAGCGGGCTGATCTCGAACATCGGCGAGGTCATCGCCTACGGCTGGTATTCCTACATGATGGAAGAGCTTTTCCCTATGTGCGGCTTTTTTGCCGGCGGCGTTGCCATGCTCGTCGCCGGGCAGCGGATGAAGCGACGCAGCGCACGCATCGCGCGCTATCTCGCCGTGATGGGCGAGCGCGGCTACATCAGCGTGGAGGAGCTCTGCACCGTAACGGGCAAGAGCCGCAAAAAGATCGAGAGTGACCTTAACTACATGGTCGAAAAGGGCCTTCTCGGCGCGGGCGCGTACTTAGACAGCGGCCGCGGCATCTTCTTCCGCAGCGCCGACGCCTTTGCCGACTACGCGAATGCGACCGCGAAAAAGGAAAACGTCACGCCCAAGGAGGCCAACGAGGGCTATGCGGGCGCGCTGCGCGCCATCCGCTCGGCGAACGACCGCATCGCCGACCCCGTGCTGAGCGAGAAGATCGACCATCTCGAGACCGTTGCGGGGAAAATTTTCCGCGAGGTCGAGGAGCATCCCGAAAAGCAGCAGCAGGCCGCGACGTTCCTCAACTATTATCTGCCCACTACGCTCAAGCTGCTCGACAGCTACGCCAAGTTTGAAGAGGCGGGCATCGAGGGCGAGAATCTCTCCCGCGCGCAGGAGCGCATCGAAGAGACGATGGATGCCCTCATCAAGGGCTTTGACAAGCAGCTCGACGATTTGTACCGCAACGAGGCGATGGACATCGACAGCGATATCCGCGTGATGGAAAATATGCTCCGCCGCGACACGGCGAGCGTGGAGGACGATTTCGGCCTCGGCGGCGCGGCAGTGCAGCGCGCACCGGATGAGGAATAAGGTGCTGCGCCGCTCTCATACGCTCTATGAGGAGAAAGGACAAGAGGCATGAAACAAACCGGCAGACGATTTGACGCCGCAGCCTTTTACAGCGGCACGAACAGCGAGGCCTACCGCTATCTCGGCGCGCACCGCACGCGGCGGTCGGGGAAAGACGGCTACGTCTTCCGCACCTGGGCGCCGAACGCCGCGTATGTGTCCGTTGTGGGCGATTTCTGCGGCTGGAACGGCTACGCCCACCCGATGGAAAAGAACGCGGACGGTTTCTGGGAGTGTTTTGTGCCGTCCCTCAAGCGCTACGATACCTACAAGTTCGCCGTGACGGCACAATCGGGCGAAACGGTCCTCAAGGCCGACCCCTACGCCTTCCACGCCGAGACCCGCCCCGGTACGGCCAGCAAGCTCTATGACCTCGGCGGCTACCGCTGGAGGGATGAGGAATGGCGCGCGAGCCGCGCAAAGGCACCCCTCGACCGCTCGCCGCTCAACATTTACGAGGTCCACCTCGGCTCATGGCGGCGGCACGAAAACGGCGATTTTTACGACTACCGCACGCTCGCGCGCGAGCTGGCGGATCACGTTCTGGACCTTGGCTACAACTGCGTCGAGCTCATGCCCGTCACCGAGTATCCGCTTGACGATTCCTGGGGCTATCAGTGCACCGGCTATTTTGCCGCAACGTCGCGCTACGGCACGCCCAGGGACTTTATGTACTTTGTCGACCATCTGCACCAAAAGGGCATTTCCGTCATTTTAGACTGGGTGCCGTCGCACTTCTGCAAGGACGCGCACGGCCTCATCGACTTTGACGGCACGCCCTGCTACGAATACGCCGACCCCAATAAGCGCGAGCACGAGGGTTGGGGAACGCGTGTGTTCGACTATGGCCGCGGCGAGGTGAAGAGCTTTCTCCTTTCCTCTGCTGCGTTCTGGCTGCGCGAGTTCCATGTGGACGGCCTGCGCGTGGACGCGGTCGCGTCGATGCTGTACCTCGACTATGGCCGCGAAAATGGCCGTTGGACGCCAAACATCAACGGCGGGCACGAGAATTTAGAGGCCATCGACTTCCTGCGCGCGCTCAACGAGATGGCGTTTTCCGTCGACCCGAACGTGCTGATGGTCGCGGAGGAGTCGACCGCGTGGCCGCTCGTCACGCGGCCCGCCAAGGATGGCGGCCTCGGCTTCAACCTCAAGTGGAACATGGGCTGGATGAACGACATGTGCCACTATTTGAAGCTTGACCCCTGGTTCCGCCAGTTCCACCACAAGGACATCACGTTCTCGCTGATGTACGCCTTTTCGGAGAATTTCGTCCTGCCGATCTCGCATGACGAGGTCGTGCACATGAAGGGCTCGCTTCGCGGCAAGATGCCGGGCGACGACTGGCAGCAGCTGGCGGGGGTGCGCGCGTTTACGGCGTACCTGCTCGCCCATCCGGGCAAGAAGCTCACGTTCATGGGCGCGGAACTGGGCCAGTGGCACGAGTGGAATTTTGCCTCTCAGCTCGACTGGTATTTGCTCGAAAATAAAGAAAATCAGCAGACTCAGCGGTTTTTCAAGGACATCAACCGCTTTTACCTGTCGCAGAGCCCGCTTTGGAACATTGACTTTTCATGGGAGGGCTTTGAGTGGCTCGTCGCCGACGACAACCACAACAACGTCGTCGTCTTCGTCCGGCGCGACCGGAAAGGGCGCGAGCTCATCGCGGCGGTCAACTTCTCGCCCGTCGGACGCGCGGACTACCGCTTCGGCGTCCCGCCGAAAAAGACGTACCGCGAGGTGTTTACCACCGACCTTCCCGCATACGGCGGCACGGGCGACTGGCGCAACGAAGGAGAGCTTTTGACCGAGTCCATCCCCTCGCACGGCAAGCCCTGCTCGCTGTGCGTGACCATCCCGCCGCTCGGCGCGGTGTTCTTCGCGGGCGAGGGCGAATGGCAGGAAGAGGAGAAAACCAACGAGCCGCCCGAGGTGTGACCGGACGGCAACGAAACAAGGAGGAGAGAACAAGCGTGAAGAAAGAATGTATCGCCATGCTGCTTGCCGGCGGCCAGGGCAGCCGTCTCTACGTGCTCACGGAGAATATGGCGAAGCCCGCCGTGCCGTTTGGCGGCAAGTTCCGCATCATTGACTTTCCGCTCTCAAACTGCGCCAACGCTGGCATCGACACCGTCGGCGTTCTGACGCAGTACCGCCCGCTGGAGCTCAACCGCTACATCGGCTCGGGCCAGCCGTGGGATCTCGACCGCGCGGACGGCGGCGTGCACATCCTGCCGCCGTATCAGAGCGCGAGCGGTGCGTCGTGGTATAAGGGCACGGCCAACGCCATCTTCCAGAACATCGGCTTTGTCGACATGTACGACCCCGAGTATGTGCTCATCCTCTCGGGCGACCACATCTACAAGATGAATTACGCCAAGATGCTCGCCCACCACAAAAAAGCGGGCGCGGACTGTACCATCTCCGTTATGGAGGTGCCCTGGGAGGATGCGCCGCGCTTTGGCATCATGAACGTGGACGAAAACGACACGATCACGGAATTCGAGGAAAAGCCCGCGCATCCCAAGAGCAACCTCGCGTCGATGGGCATTTACGTCTTCACGTGGAAAAAGCTGCGTCAATACCTCATCGAGGACGAGAGCGACGAGGCGAGCAGCAACGACTTCGGCAAAAATATCATCCCCAAGATGCTCAAAAATGGGGAAAAGATGGCGGCGTACCGCTTCTCCGGCTACTGGAAGGATGTCGGCACGCTCGACTCTCTTTGGGATGCGAACATGGATATGCTCGCGACCGGCAGCGGGCTCGATCTTCTCGAAAAGGACTGGCCGATCTATGGCCGCTCCGTCTCTGCACCGCCGGCGTACTTAGGCGTCAACGCGCACGTGGAGCACAGCGTCGTCGCGCGCGGCTGCACGGTCGAGGGGGAGGCGGAGAACTCCGTCCTCTCTGAGCGCTGCACGGTGGAGGAGGGCGCAAGCGTCCAGTACTCCATCCTGATGCCCGGCGCGGTCGTCAAAAAGGACGCGCGCGTCTCCTACGCCATCATCGGCGAGAACGGCGTCGTCGGCGAGCACGCCTTTGTCGGCGCGCCGCCCGAGGCGGTGCCACCGGAGCAGTGGGGCATCACGGTGCTCGGCCCCGGCGCGGCGGTCGCGGATGACTATGTGCTGCCTGCCAACCGCATGCGCAGCGTGGACGGAAAGGAGACGGTACGATGAACGGACTGCACGGCATCATCTTTGCCTATGAAAAGGCTCCCGGCCTTCGCGAACTGACCGAAGCGCGCATGCCCGGCTCTGTGCCGTTCGGCGGGCGCTACCGCGTGGTCGACTTCATGCTCTCCAACATGGCGGGCGCGGGCATCACAGACGTCGGCGTTGTGCTGCACGGCAACTATCAAAGCCTGCTCGACCACATCGGCAGCGGCAAGACGTGGGACATGGCGCGCAAGAACGGCGGTCTCAAGCTGCTGCCGCCCTTTGCCGACGCGCGCAAGTTCGGCGTGGAGGAATTCCGCGGCAAGATGGAGGCGCTCTCGGGCGTGCGGTCGTACCTGCACGAGGTCCGGCAGAAGTACGTCGTCCTGTCCGACAGCGACCTTATCATCAATCTGCCGCTGCAGAAGGTGCTGGACGCGCACATCGAAAGCGGCGCGGACATCACCTGCGTCTGCACCGAGAGCGGCCAGTTTGTGGAAAACGCCACGTATTTCACCGTCAACGAAGCGGGCCGCATCACCGAGACGCGCTGCGCGCCGCACAAGGCGAGTGGCTGCCGCAGCCTGGAAATCTACCTTCTGAGCCGCGACCTTCTTATCTCCCTTGTGGACGAGTGCGCCGCGCAGGACAAATACAGCTTCCGCAGCGATGTGCTCTGCGCCATGGGCGACAAGCTCGACCTGCGCGCTTTCCTGTGGGACGGCTTTGCCGCGCAGCTGCGCACGGTGCAGGAATACTATGAGCGCAGCATGCAGCTCTTAGACCCCGCCATCCGCTCCGAGCTCCTATGTGCCGAGCGGCCCATCCTCGCTAAAGAGGATGACGAGGCGGCGTCGTACATCGCGCCCGACTCGCGCTGTGTCAATTCGCTGATCGCCGACGGCTGCCAGATCGAGGGCAACGTAGAGGGGAGCATCCTCTTCCCGGGCGTCAAGGTCGGCAAGGGGAGCCAAGTCAAAAACTGCATCCTCTTTAAGAATACCGTGGTGGAGGACGGCGTGACGCTCGGCTGCGTCATCGCCGACAAGGACGTCCACATCCGCCGCGGCGGCACGCTCATCGGACACGAGAGCTACCCGCTCGCCGTGAGCAAGGGCAGCATTGTATAAAAGCAGCAAACAGAAGAAAGGAGCTTGCAGATGAACATTTTGTATGTGACGAGCGAGGCGGTCCCCTTTTGCAAGACGGGCGGCCTTGCCGACGTGGCCGGCAGCCTTCCGCAGGCGCTCGCGGCAAACGGAGACCGCGTGAGCGTCATCCTGCCGCTTTACGAGCGCGTGAAGGACAAGTGGGGCGAGCAGCTCCACTTTGAAAAGTGGACGTTCGTGCGCCTTGCGTGGCGCAGCGTCTACTGCGGGCTCTTTTCGCTCGAGCGCGACGGCGTCACGTGGTACTTTGTCGACAATGAGACGTATTTCCGCCGCAGCGAGCTCTACGGCTACTATGACGACGGCGAGCGCTTTGGCTTTTTCTCCCGCGCGGTGACGGAGCTGCTCAAGTCCCTGCCGCAAAAGCCCGACGTTGTCCACTGCAACGACTGGCAGAGCGCGCTTGTGCCCATCTACATCAGGGATGAAGCCGTGCGCGACGACTTTTATAAGGGAATCCGAACCGTCATTACGGTGCATAATATCGAATATCAGGGCCGCTACGGCAGCCGCACGGTCGAAGACCTGTTCGGACTGGACCATGGCTGGTTCGACGGCGGCACGATCGAATTCGGCGGCGACGTGAACCTTTTAAAGGGCGCGATCGTCACGGCGGACGCCGTGACCGCCGTGAGCCCGACCTACGCGCAGGAGCTCAAGTACGCGTACTTTGCCCACGGGCTGGAAAACGTGATGAGCATGAACGCGCGCAAGCTTCACGGCGTGCTCAACGGCATCGACATGCAGCGCTATGACCCGTCGCGCGACAAGAGCCTCGCAGCGGCGTATTCGCCCGATGACCTTGCCGGAAAGAAGAAGGACAAGGCAGCGCTCCAGCGCGTGCTGGGGCTGCAGGAACGGCCCGATACGCCAATCCTCGCGATGGTCACGCGCCTTGTCTCCCACAAGGGGCTCGACCTTGTGTGCGAAACGCTCGACGCATTTATGAGCAAGGACGTACAGTTCGTCGTGCTCGGCAAGGGCGACGCGAAGTACGAGACGTTTTTTGAGTACGCCAAGCAGCGCTACGGCGGACGCATGGCCGTCTACCTCGGCTATTCCGAGCAGCTCGCCATGCAGATCTACGCGGGCGCAGACCTCTTCCTGATGCCCTCGAAGAGCGAGCCGTGCGGGCTCTCGCAGATGATCGCGATGCGCTACGGCGCGGTGCCCATCGTGCGCGAGACCGGCGGATTAAAGGACACTGTCCACGCGTATGAAGCCTGGAACGGACAGGGCAACGGCTTCACCTTTGCCAACTACAACGCTGGCGACATGTGCCACGTGATCTGCGAGGCCATTGACCTTTACCATGACAACAAGGGCGCCTACGCGATGCTCCAGCAGCGCGGCATGACTGCAGATTTCAGCTGGACGCGCTCGGCGCAGGAATACCGCCACATTTACGAATCCATCTGCCGATAAAGAAAAGGAAAACGATCTATGACCATTGACTCTGTGAAGAAAATGAAAGACGCGCTGTGCGAAAAGCTGAAGGTCAGCTTCGGCAGCACCGTGGAGGAGGCGAGCGACGCGCAGATGATGCGCGCGAGCGCCCTTGTCCTGCGCGACGTGATGGCCGAGCGCAGCGTGGACACCATGCGCGAGACCCGCGAGGAACACCGCCGTCAGGTGCACTACCTGTCGATGGAATTTCTGATGGGCCGCAGCCTGATGAAAAACGCGTTCAATTTAGGCGTCGGCGAAATTCTGACCGAAGCGCTCGACGAGCTGGGCTTCCGCGCAGCGGACATCTTTGAAAGCGAGCCCGACGCGGGTCTCGGCAACGGCGGCCTCGGCCGCTTGGCCGCGTGCTATCTCGACTCGATGACGACGCTCGACATCCCCGCCGCGGGCTATTCCATCTGCTATGAGCTCGGCATTTTCCGCCAGCGCATCGTCGACGGCCAGCAGGTCGAGCTGCCGGACAACTGGAAGGACCTCGGCGGCGCGTGGCTGCTGCCCAAGCCGCAGGAGACCGAGACCGTCTGCTTCGGCGGCACGGTCCGCCAGTTCTGGGACGACGGGCGGCTGCATGTCGTGCCCGAGGGTGAGACCGAGGTGCTGGCTATCCCCTGCGATATGGAGATCGCGGGCTACGGCACGGATCATGTGAACACGCTGCGCCTTTGGGATGCAAAGTCTCCCACGCCGCTCGACATGTCGCTCTTTTCGCAGGGCGAATACCTGCGCGCGCAGGAGCAGCACGCGATGGCCGAGACCATCGCGAAGGTGCTCTATCCCGAGGACAACCATCCCGAGGGGAAGAGCCTGCGCTTAAAGCAGCAGTATTTCTTCGTCTCCGCGACCGTGCAGTCCATCGTGCGCAAGCACATCGAGGTCTACGGCACGGCCACGAATTTCCACGAAAAGAATGTCATCCAGATCAACGACACGCACCCCGCGCTCGTCATCCCCGAGCTCATGCGCATCCTGATGGATGACGCGGGCCTCGACTGGGACACGGCGTGGAACATCACGACGCACTCCGTCGCTTACACGAACCACACGGTGCTTTCCGAGGCGCTCGAGCGCTGGCCGCAGGAGTTGATGCAGTCACTTCTGCCGCGCGTGTGGACGATCATCACCGAGATCGCGCGCCGCTATCAGGAAAAAATCGAAAACTACTACCACGACGAAGCCAAGACGCGCGAAATGGCCATCATCTGGGACGGCCAGGTCCGCATGGCAAACCTGTGCATCGCGGGCGGCATGGCCGTGAACGGCGTGAGCGCTCTGCACTCGGACATCCTGCGAAACGACGTTTTTAAATACCAGTGCGCGATGGAGCCGGAGAAGTTCAAGAATGTCACCAACGGCATCGACCACCGCCGCTGGCTCGCGCAGATCAACCCGCGGCTCGACGAGCTCGTGCGCGCGCTCGCGGGCGGGGATGAATATCTCCTGCACCCCGAAGCGCTTAAAAAGCTCGAGGCCTATGCAGACGACACCGCGGTGCTGGACCGCCTCGGCGAGATCAAGCGCGCGAATAAGCTCGATTTTGCCGCCTACGTCAAAAAGACGCAGGGCATCGTGCTCAACACCGACGCGATCTTCGACGTGCAGGTCAAGCGCCTGCACGAGTATAAGCGTCAGCTTTTGAACGCGATGCATATCATCTACCTCTATCAACAGCTGCAAAACGACCCGAACCGCGCCATGCAGCCGCGCGTGTTCCTGTTCGGCGCGAAGGCCGCGCCGGGCTACGCGGTCGCCAAGCGCATCATCCGCCTCATCAACTCCCTTGCCGCTGAGATCAACGCCGACCCCATCTGCCGCGACAGGCTGCAGGTGGTGTTCCTTGAGAACTACCGCGTGTCGCTCGCCGAGCATCTGATGCCCGCGAGCGAGGTGAGCCAGCAGATCTCCACCGCTGGCAAGGAGGCCAGCGGCACGGGCAACATGAAGTTCATGATGAACGGCGCGCTGACCGTCGGCACGCTCGACGGCGCGAACGTCGAGATGCACGAGAGGCTCGGTGACGAGAACATGTTCCTCTTCGGCCTGCACGCCGACGAGGTCGTGCGCCTCAAGCGCGAGGGCTACGCCCCGCAGAAGCTCTACGCGCGCGACGGGAACCTGCGCGCGGTGATCGACAAGCTCAAGGCGGGCTTCTCAGACGGCGTTTCCTACGACGATCTCGCCTCGCGGCTGCTGATGAACGATGAATACATGCTCTTGCAGGACTTCGCGTCCTACTGCGCCGCCGAGCAGCGCATGGCAGACACCTACGCAAGAAGCGAGGAATGGAACCGCATGTCGCTCATCAACATCGCCCGCAGCGGCATCTTCGCCGCCGACCGCGCCGTCGCGCAGTATGCGGATACGATCTGGCATGTACCGCACAAATAAAGATTTCAAAAGAGGGACAGCTTTGCTGTCCCTCTTTTGATTTTTACAAAGAAGAGGCTGTGCCACTTCTTTGTAAAGATTCGCTTCGTTCTGCGCCTCGGTTGTCCGATTTAAGCGGACAATTCGACTTTGCACCGTTGCGGCGTTACGATTCCCGCGCCCTTACAGGCGCGCCGATCGT
>OWKP01001554.1_pt1 | contig 14125 bp, 12 predicted proteins | sample 1732991 | NCBI WGS metagenome assembly OWKP01 (sample SAMN05065777, study PRJEB22554) | human gut metagenome | biome: ENVO:2100002; feature: ENVO:00000062; material: ENVO:00002003 | host: Homo sapiens | place: USA
ACGAGATCTGCGCATGTCTCGTGGGCTCGGAGATGTGTATAAGAGACAGCATGAGATTCTTAACACTCTCTCACGTCCAAATGGAGCATATTAAAATTTACCAATCAACTGACTGCCTTATAGGCTTCGAGCGCTTCCTTCGCCTTCGGCGAAAGCTCACGAAGTTTATGGTGTCAGGCACCAATTGCACCAATGCTGGTTGACCTCTCCATTTGCTCTTATGGGACATATATAGGAAATGTATTCTTTTATGTCCCCCCATATTGTCCGCATGGGACATATGTGAAATATCTATTCTCTTATGTCCCATCTCTCCTTTACAACAGGACATACATTATATCTTTTTCTCTATATGTCCCACCACTCCTTTACAGTGGGACATACATTATATCTTTTTCTCTATATGTCTCACCACTCCTTTACAGTGGGACATACATTACATCTTTTTCTCTATATGTCCCTACAACTTTCCATCAGTCTTTTTCAAAATGCTGGTAATCCTTCGAATGTGTCCAATCCCCACCCCAGGTAAATCCATATCGGGTAAAAAGCTTGTAACACAGATCATTGTGATCGATCTTGTGCGGAAAATCCCCACTCCGGTCAACATATGCTTCTGCGTTTGCAGGCTCAATCGACAGCTTTCCGTTGACGGTTTTTACATAGGGGTTATAAAGCGTATTGATGTCGACTGCCATGCCCAGACCGTGTTTTGAGATTTTTGTCGTGTGGGAAATGAAACGGAAATTAAACGCGGAGGAATTGTTATCGCTCATGGATGCCTCATCATCCGCATCGTATTCATCCACCAGCCGGACTTTTTCAATGGGATATTCTGCCTCATACAACTGCCTGAAAATGGCAAGGACATCCTCTGCAATGGCTTTATTTACCACAAGTTCTCCCTCTTTTGTCTGACCGTCAAACCCCATGTGGAGCACATGAAGATAGCGGAGATCTTCCCGCGGTACGGTACAATCTGCCTTGTATGATTTTCCCTGCATCTTCTCAAAAATATCGTCCGGGATTTTGGAAATGTAGAACGCTTCCTCTGTGATACTTTTCCCGGTACGGTCCGCATTTTCAACACTTTGTTCTTTCTGCGTATGATCCGGTTCGTTCATGTTTTGTTTTTTCTCACTCAGTTCTGTCCCTGAAGTCCTGTGATCCTGTTCTTTTTCACTGTTCTCCTGATCCGCAACCTCAGACTTTTTTGTGCTTGATTTTTCCGGATGCCGGATCAGACGGCTTCCGGTTACGACTGCGGCAGCTGCAAGTAACACGGCCGCAGTGATGATCATTCCTTTTTGTTTTTTCACCAGTTTCTCCTTACTGACACGTTTCCCTTTTCTGTACATAAAAATTCATCCGCTTCAACATGATAACACCGCTAAGCCTACGCTATCGAAAAAAGTGTCATGTGAAAGCCCGAAGGCCGCATTTCTGCACGGATGAATTGTGTATATTTTATCACTGATTTTTTGGATTTGCTATATTTTCATAACAAAAAATGCATTTTTCTTTTAATGCACCCTCGAAAAATAATCCATCAGAATTCCCTTAATATGATTATACCTTCTGGCATAAGAATTCTCCACCCGTATAATCTCCATATTGTGTGCCTGACAGATGGCATTTTTCTTCCGGTCGCGCTCCTGCACCACCGCATCCTCGAAATGCTCTTTCCCGTCAAGTTCGATTGCCAGAACCGGCAGTTCCTTTTTTCCCTGCTTTTCGTACACAACAAAATCAAAGCGCCCCATATAAAACAGATCATCATATGTCATGTTGTCCTGAAACACCTGCGATATGGCAACTTCTTTGTGGATCACATACTTACTCTGGGAAAGCCAGATATTTTCGAGCGCATGCGTCAGGTTTTCGAGAAATACATTTTCGGTAGCGGTAGAAAACGGCTGGATGCCAAGTGCACGGGAACTGATATGTTTTTCCGTGATCTCTGACTTCCCGTTGGTTTTGATGTACTGCGCAAGTTCATAAAGATCATCGTCTGCCTGTCCTGCATGCAGACGCTCCAGTTCTTTGCTGTCTGCGAGCAGAACAAGTTTGTCTTTCGCCCTTGAGGTTGCAACATTGATCAGTTCCTTATTGTTTTTCAGCCACTGATAGGTACCGGCATTGGTGCGGTCGGACAGTGCCGTGGAAAAAAGCACCACATCCTTTTCATCTCCCTGAAAAGCATGCACCGTTCCACAGACTAAATTTTCGAGGTGGTTTTCTTTGATCGCCTGCTCGATCAGTGCCCGCTGGTTTACAAACGGTGTGATCACCGCGATACTTTTGTCCGTGTTCTGCTTCGCGTATGCAATGACCTCGTCTGCTTCCGCCGGAGATGTATTTTTGATCTCGGCACGGTCACTTTTTACATCTACATAGACAAGTGGCTCCGGCTCTTTGCTTTTTGAACAGATCTGCAGTTTGGAATTGTAATATTTTTTATTGTTAAATCCAATAATCTCTCTGTTGCAGCGGTAATGGCTGCGCAAAAGCACTTCATCACTCACCGCATCACATGCCAGATACGTTTTGTAAATCGAATTCTTTCTGTAATCATATTCCTCTGCCACATGATACCGCCGTCGCAGCTTGCGGTTGATCAGTTCTCCGAGCAGAATAACCGGATTCAGCTGCTGCGGATCTCCCACAAGCATCAGTTTCTCTCCACGGATAATCGGGACAAGAGAGATCGCAACATTGCACTGGCTGGCCTCGTCCATAATGGTCATGTCAAACAGCGGCTCTGGTTCCCCGATCTTATGTGCCGATATGCAGGTAGTGATAATAACCGGAAAAACACGCTGCAGCTTCTTTACATTTTCGGATTTCTGCATGTATTTGTTGAATGCAAGCGCCTGTGCCGCCGGATTTTCACCGGAATCTAAAATCTCCCGCAGTTCCTGATATTTTGGCTCCTCAAGTGTCTTGATATAACGCGCAGACGTATAAAATAAATACTGATAAAATTCTTCTTCGTTACGGTCGAGAAGCTGCAGGGCATCCGAATCAGAAATTTCGCCAATCTGATGGATTCTCTGATCGAGCTTCTGCATCTGGTATCCCTGCAGGTCCATCTGAAACGGGAGCAGATTCATGGCATTTTTGATATGTTCCTGATATTCCATGAGATGCGAAAGTGTCTCTTTCCGCTCCTTTAAATCCAGAATTTCCTCATACTCTTTCAGTCTCGCAGAAAGACGTTTTGCACGGTCAACCCGGTCATCCTTGCGCTTATCGAGCGTGGACGTAAATATTTTTACGGTCTGCACCTGATTTCGCAGGCGGTTGATGTAGCTGATTGCAGCTTTAACTTTGTCTATATTCCCAAGCCGCAGTACCGGAAACGGAATGGTCTGTCCATGGTACTCAAGATGTGTCAGTTTTTCAAATACATTGTCGATTGGAACGTTATTGTAGGACGCAAATAAAACGGTCGTATTGTTAAAAAACGCCGTTACTATTGTGTTAATGATCGTATTTGTTTTTCCCGTGCCCGGTGGCCCCTGTATGTAGGCAAGCGGATATTTCATGGCGTTGTTGATTGCCAGCAGCTGATCCAGATTGATGTTCTGATTGATCAGTGCAATCGGATACGCCTTGGTGCGGCGCGGCCGTTCTAACAATTCCCCGAAGAAGGCTTTGACTGGATAAGTAACCTGCTGCTTTTCAAACATATCAAGTATGGCTTTATACTCGTCATGCAGATTCAGCACTACATCCATCCCAAGCCCCAGCACATACGGCATATCATCTACGACCGGCTTTTGCCCGCCATGACCGGTAATCGCATCTTTGATTTTTTCCAGATTGTTTTCAAAATCTTCCAGCAGTTCGTACTCGTCCGCATCCAGAAATTTACGCGCATTTTCCGTCTGTCCGTCAATGCCAAACTGTGTGCAGACGGTGATATCTTCATCCGGCTGAAACACTCTGTTTTTCACATCAAGGTTCAGGTTCCGGTATGCCAGAACGTACAACCCTTTCGCCGTATGAATACTCAATACATTGAGTGCCAGTTTCTTAATTCTTAAATTGGTGCTCTTTTTCTTTTCGTGAGACAGGGAATACTGGAAATTTGACACGACCTCCTGAAACTGCTGATCGTTAAGTGCATACCGTCCGTTTTTCACACGATCCCCATCGATATAATGGATCAGATCATAATCGGTGATGTAAGGTGTCGTATCCATGCGGTTACACAGTTCCAGATAATTTAGTATTTTCAGATTTGCAGAGCTGGAAAAAATAGTTTTATAACGCTCCGGATGCATCTCGATATCTTCGATCAGCTGCTTGTTTTCCGGACAGTACGTTCCTTCAATGACTTCCGTGGACAGAATGGAATCCACAAAAATTTTGTCATATTCCCCAAGTGTATACATTCCGAGGTGCAGACCATCTACTTTGAGGGTACGTTTTGCCGGATCGAGATCACGGATTCCAATCCAGTATTTTGTAATCTGATCCGCTTTGTTCCGATATTCGATTTTCAGCCACTTTCCCTCATGAATCGCCCGGAAAATGTCCCTGCAAATCTGATTCATACTATGCTCCGTCCTGTTTTACATGATATCTCTATCATTCATTATGATGTTCGGACAGAACCTTTGTCAAGCAAATCCTCAATTCCCCTTGCTGCTCAAAGGATTACTTCTCGTTTCAAAAAACTGGTTGTTATCTATGCGTGCGCGGTTTTTGTCGTTGTACATACTGCTCTGCCGGATTTCTGCATTTTCTTTTTCCTGTTCCGGTGTGTTCTCCGCAAAATATTTTGGTCCTGCGGTAACCGGATCTGCATCCGTTCCTACAAGCATCGCTGATTTATCCGTGTAATTTTTGGGTTTCATGACATACCTCCAACTTTTTTGTTAGTATGTCCGTTCTTTATCCTCTCCACTCCCGTAAGTAAAAGTTTGTAAAAACTTCCGTAACCGGTCTGTCTTCGGATTCTCGAAAAATTCTTTCGGGTTTCCTTCTTCCACGATTTTTCCACCCTCAAGAAAAATCATGCGGTCTGCTACTGCCTTTGCAAACTGCATCTCATGTGTGACAATGACCATGGTTCTTCCCTCTCTGGCTAAAGCCAGCACAACATCGAGGACTTCTCTTACCATCTCCGGGTCCAGAGCCTCGGTAATCTCATCTTTAGCACCTTCATGCTTCCAAGGCTCCTCTTCTATAAGCGCATATTTCTTCGGCATAAAAGATAATGCAGCGATTGCATCACGCATTTTATCAAGCAACTTATTGGCAGCCTCTGGCGTTAGAAGTTCCGCAGAAATATAATGCACAATCTCTTTCATTTGTGCCATCGCTTGCCGAGTTACCTTTACTTCGTACTTTTTATCCATACACATTAAATCTCCGCTTTTAACTGGTTAAATGCATCATCCATAGCCAAAGAGTCATCTGCCTTTGCCTGCGCAAGACCAGTCTGCATAATGGTATCAAATTTCTCTTTTGATAATGCATCTCTAGTTGTCAAAGTACTCGGGATTTCTAATGAGAAAGGGACTCCATTTATGTATTCATCAAATTTTTCCATTCCTTCCTATAATTTCAAGCCCCAAATCATTGATTTTTGGACTTTTTCTTTAAACAGTTACCTCATAACAAGTGCTAAAGTGCATGAACATTCATTGTATCAAGTACTGAATAGCTGAAAACAGGTACACCAAATAAAGCATCCATTGCTTTATAAAGGCTATAATTCCTCTCTGTCCTTGTTTATAGTTACTATATGATTATCAGGCAATACCTGTTGTAATGATTAATCGGGCTTTCCCCGATGCGTTGTGCTTTGACCACCTCCTTTCAAGGCATGAAAAAAGCACTCTAACCTGTGGCTAAAGTGCTGTGTAAGTTTGTTATTAAGTTGTTTGTGAAACGGACAAGCTGGAATCTGATGCTGTCTACCTCTTATCCAATCCATTTTTTAATTTCAAAATATCTTTTCTGATTTTTTCAATGACTATCTTAAATTCCTCATCACTTTTTCCTGTTGGATCTTCAAGTCCCCAGTTATCATCAAACGGTCTTCCTATAAATGGACATCCCACATTACACCCCATTGATATTGCAATATCCGGATTTGGAATATCACTAACCAGCTTACTGAACTGCCCATCTGCTTCCATATCTATATTATATAATTCCTTCATAATACGGACAGCATCTTGGTTAATCTGTGGTTTTGTTTCTGTACCCGCCGAATAACTTTGAAACACATCTGATGCCAGATGTCTTCCAAAAGCCTCAGCAATCTGACTTCGGCAGGAATTATGGACACAAATAAATGCCACTTTTACATTACTCATGAAATGGACACCTCTCCTTTATACACTGCTCATTAAAATCTGTGAATCCACATTGCATTTGTTCGTATTGCAATGTTACTCCATAATGAGCATTCACATAATCAATACCATTCTTAAATGCTATCATTGCATCTCTCTTGCAGCATCTTGGTCCGTTTATGGCTCCTAATTCTCCGATTGCTTTCGAGGTAAACTGCATATGATTTCCCCATGTTCCATCTGTTGAAAGTGGACCTGTTCCGTCGATGATTGCAAGTGCAGCGCCAATGGATGTGATTGCTCCGCATATTCCCCATAAACCGCACATTGCTCCCGGCATCCGAAGTCCTTCTGACATCAGCCTGTCCAATGCCTGTTCTAAGTCTATCTCTCCACCTGCGTTTTTGTAGGCTACTAGCAAACTTGCACCATCTAATATATGGTGTTCCGGTCCATGAATGCTGATATATTCCTTCTCTGCAATCTGCTTAAAAATAACAACCGGATTTGTTCCCTGTTCTTTCTTTATATTTTTTACAATCAGTTCTGCTTTTTCTCTTACTGTCATAGAAACCTTCCTTTCGTCTTATTTGCAATTCTTACAAGCATAAGCATTACCGGAACCTCTGTTAAGACACCCACAGTAGTAGCAAGTGCAGCCTCACTTGTTGTTCCAAACAATGCAATCGCCACTGCCACCGCAAGTTCAAAGAAATTAGATGCTCCTATCATTCCTGCAGGTGCTGCAATATTGTGTGGCAGTTTTAACAGATAACACGCTACGTATGCGATTCCAAAGATCAAAAATGTCTGAATTATCAAAGGTATTGCAATCAGTATTATGTGTATAGGATTTTTCAGAATAACTTCCGACTGAAACATAAATATCAGCACTAATGTCAATAGTAGCCCTATAGTTGTAACCGAATCAAATTTATTTAAAAAATGCTGGTTTAAATAATTCTCATCATGTTTTCTGATTACAGCCGTTCTGGTAATAATTCCACCAACAAGCGGTATTACTACAAAAAGCACGACACTTAAAAATATTGTATTAAAAGGCACTGCTACATTGGACACACCCAGCAGAAATTTCACAATCGGTCCAAATGCAAAAAGAATGATAATATCATTTGTTGCAACCTGAACGACAGTATATACCGGATTCCCTTGCATCAGACTGCTCCATACAAATACCATTGCTGTGCATGGTGCTGCACCAAGCAATACTGCCCCAGCCAGATATTCTGTAGCAAGTTCAACCGGAATAAATGCCCTGAATAACACAAAGAAAAACAAGCATGCAATTCCATACATTGTAAATGGTTTGATCAGCCAATTAACGATCCAAGTCACAAATAATCCTTTCGGATTTTTGCTGATATACTTGACACTTTTGAAGTCCACCTTAATCATCATTGGATAAATCATAATCCAGATTAATACAGCCATAGGAATAGATATCCCTGCATATTCAAACTTATTTAATATATTGGGTATCATCGGAAAAAAATGTCCTATGGATACACCGATGATCATGCATAGAATGACCCACACAGATAAATACTTTTGAAAAAACTTCATCTTAGCATTTCCCCTCTAACAACAGCTATCTTTTTTGTCACAGCATGACTCACATGTCAAACTGCCAATAAAATTCTTGAATTCTAATAAAGTATCACAATTCAAAGAGTAATGATGCCATTTACCTTCTTTGCGATCATTCACCAATCCACATTCCACCAGTATCTTCATATGATGAGACAGGGTTGGCTGTGTAATTTCAAATTTTTCCAAGAGCCTGCATCCACATTTTTCGCCATCTGACAACATTTGCACTATTTCTAATCTGTTTGAATCTCCAAGTGCCTTGCAGATTAATGCAACATTTGTTAGTTCCATTTCATTTACCTCGCATTGATATTTATCTATGTGTGTAGATTAGCATATACATAGATAATTGTCAATGTGTTTTTATAAAATAAAGCCATACATTTTCATGTACAGCTTGAAAAACAGGAATTGAGATTTCATGTATTCCAAGGGATTTAATAATTGTTATATTTTATTATCAAATATCTCTGAATCCCTTGAAAACACTAAGTTTGTCGCAGGTGATCTTTCCCTTAGACTTTCCCTTATGTTATATCTTCCCATATGGATTTATGAACCCTGATAAGGGAAAATACAAGGAAAAGAAAATCCTCTAAAACAGTATAACACAAAATAAAAACGACATGGTGAACTGATTGAAATGCTTCTGATTTTTGTAACAAATGATTGATTGAATGATAAGGAGATTTGATACGATGAGAACAATATTTGCAGAATACAATCTACACAGAAACAGCATAGATGTTTATACTTCTGCTGGCTATATGCTCCGCATTGACTGCTGGGAAGCAGAAAAGAATTTAAAAACAACACCTGGATCAGATTGTGCGTTAAATGCACTTGCTATTGATGAACCACTTGAATATGCAAGACTATACCTTGATGGAACTATGCAGATGTGGGTTGATGCCGAAGATTCATTTTATTTATGATGATTATACTGTCACTCCTAGTGTCTCCAGAGAGTGACAGTTTCATTGTCATTTTGAGCTCGTCTTTTTTAAGACAAGCCTCGTATATTTATTTGTAAGCTGCGTTCGCTTCTTCTTGAGTGATTTTCCCAGTTTTAACAGCATCAGAAATTGCTTCGTCTAATTTAGTATAAACAGTAGTTGTCACAACTCCGAAGCCGCTGACGAACAGCAGAGCGATCCACAGCCACTCATACTGTTGTCGCCGGTCTGCGGATTCTGAACATCATCCGAAGGCTTGGTGGTATCGTCAGACTTGGTAGGAGCGGCAGGTTTGGTTGCCTTCTGACCTTCTTCGATAGTCTGAGTCGTTACTGCAGAGCCACCGGCAGAATCAAAGGTTACGGTATAGTTTTTATTTCTTTGTTGTAACAGTCTTAGCTTTTGACCAGCCTGAATAAATCCTTATGGATTTGCCGTTAATCTTAACTGTCTTATAGGTGCGAACTCTTACATAATACTTTTTCTTGCCCGAAAGCTTTGAAATTTTCTTTGATACTGTTGTATTCTTGCCTACTGTTACGGTCTTAGCCTTGCTGAATTTACTTGAGGCACTGTACTGTACCTGATAGCCTGTTGTCTGTGTAGCCTGCTTCTTCCACTTTACTGTAAACTTCTTTGAACCTGCTTTAAGTGAGGAAATACTTGTTGCCTTTGGCTTGATTGTGAAATAAAGCGTCTTTGTTCCGCTGTATTTACCCTTAAAGGTAATCTTTACTGCGTACTTGCCAACATACTTTCTGCCTTTTGCATAAGACACAGTATAGTCAGTATTCTTAACAAGTGTCTTTCCTGTTCTGTCCTTAACAATAACCTTAGGTGTTCTAACCTTTCCGTTATATGTTAATGATGTTACTTTAAGCTTTATGCTTGATGCCTTTGGAATTACTGTCGTTGAAAGAGTTTTCTTACATACCGAACAGTAATTTACTATCTTGCCGTTTGCTGTTGGGGTTGCCTTTGTTACGGTTTGCTTTGTGGTGTGGGCAATCTTAGCAATATTGCCCCAAGATGCAAGGTCGGTTATTTCCTTTGTACCGAGTACATCTTCATAGAACTTGCCACAACCTTCGCACTTGTAGTATGCTTCCTTACCGCCCTCTGTGCAGGTGGCAGCTTTCGCAGCAACCAAAGTCAGATTGTGAGTGTGCGGTACAGTTTTGTAATATCCGCAGGTGTCGCAAACATTGTCAGAACCGTAATCGTGAGCCGCTTCGTCCTTTTTGTCGTGGCAACGAGAACATTCATGCCAGTGGTTAGTATCATCAGACTTCCATTCTGTGCCTGCGGTATGTCCGGGAGCCGGAATCTTCACACTGGTTTTATCGGTAATTTCTACCGATCCTGTTGCATCTGCGAACCACTTGTCACAGCCATCGCAGGTGTAGTATGCGGAATTGCCCGCAGTAGTGCAGGTGGCAGCTTTCGCAGCAACCAAAGTCAGATTGTGAGTGTGTTCTTCGTTTTTATTTTTGTAATAATATGTAACAACCGTTCCGTCCGAAACAATAGGCTTATTCAAGCCGTCAACCTTTATAAATTCATAATCATAAAGTGTTTTTGCCGGTGTTAAATCAAGCTTTGTGCCGTATGGCACGGTAAATGTTCCGCCGGCAGTGTTTGGAATTTCAGAGCCGTCCTCAAATTTATACTGAATTGAAACGGTTGTGTAGCGCTGTGTTTCCGTATTGTCGTCTGCAAGCACATTTCCGTTTTCATCGAGCACCTGAAATGCCACGGTATCGCCGCTCTTAAGCTGTGCATCAGACGGAATTTGATAAATAAGCGAGCAACTCTTTAAGCCTGAATTAAAGTCGCTTTTGATGTGATCCAAAGCACCGAGCGGCCAGAAATTTGCCTTATCATTCCAAACAGGAATGTCAAAGGTTTGTACTGTTTGAAGCGGATTCCCCGATGAATCGGTCGCAACGCTTCCGTCGGAGTGCTTAATCCACATTTTGAATTTTAATTGTCGTGCATTTTTATCTGAAATGTTTTGAATAACAGTTCTAAGCTCGATTTTTTTACCGTTCATATTAGTATTAAATCTGCTTTTGCTGTTGCCGCTCAAAAGTCGGTCATTGCGATTGTATGTGTAATTATAATATGAACTTGTTTCAAGGTCGGTAAAATCAGACGGCTTTGAATAAGCGCCCGTATATTCCTTAACCTCGGGAGTTGCAACATAAAGGTCTACATCCTTAACAAGCTGAGACATTCGCTTGAAGCCCTGCAAACGGCAAACCTCACAGAATTGATAGTTTGTGTCTCTCATTATGCACTCATAACTTGAAACAAGCATTTTTGAGCCGTAAGCATTGCGGCAGGTATATGTGTTTCTAAAACCTAAAAGCTGTCGCCATTTTATCTTTTCCGGGTCTTCAACCGAGGAAAGATTGAGTGATTTAAGTTCCTTATCGTCAAGCAAATATCCGTTACTGTATTCATCACCGAGACCGAGCAAACCGTGTCCAAACTCGTGTGCAAAAGTTTTTGACGCACGATAACTGTCTGATGGCGAAATGAAATAATGGAAGCCGTATTCACGGTTATTATAAGCACCGCCGAAATCTGATTCTGTGTTTACAACCATAGCGAACTGAGCAATATAATCGTGAACATAATAATAAGGCTCATATTCCGAACCGGACGGAATTGTGTTTGGATCACACTTTTTTTTGATATGAGCATCGTGAATTTTCTCGATAAATTCAGGACCGATACATCTCTCAAAAATATGATTTTTCCACTGACTTCCGTGGAGATTATTAGAAATAACAGGCGAATTATATTTGTCGACTATAACATCAAAGAAGGTGCTTCCACCATTGTCAAAAGTCGATTCGGAAGCTGTGCAAAGAGCGTAAACATTGAATCTGTCGGCATAACTGCGATACGGTTCATATTTCATAGCGTCCTGCCAAAGTCGTTTGACATCATTGATGAATTTGCCCTGCTGACTTTTTGTGTATCCCTCGCCGCAAACGACAACAACCATATTTTCCGTGTCGCTGCGTGTTTTTTGGATGGTATAAACAGGGATGGTAGGATTAGAATATTTTCCGTCATTTGAATACCACGGGCCGAGGGTGAGCTGAATGCTTTGCTCGGTGCTGACATTCCAATCGGGATTTGCGTCCTCGGCAGGTTCCGAAATTGTATAATCATCCTCTTGCTTATTTGGAGCAGAGCCGATATAAGGACTGCTTTGTGAGCCGCTGCCGGAAGTTGTAACAAAATATTCGGAATCGAGATAAAATGCAGGTCTTACGCCCAAATCGGAATACCACGGAGCATAACGACCGACCTGACCCGATGAACTGATATAACGCATATCGTGATTGCAATCGGTAACAGGAGTGCGAAGCCAATAAGGCCAAGCCATACCGTCATTATTATACGCAACATAATAACCTTTGAGATTTTTCCACACGGCATTAGCCTGCTTTACATCAAGAAGAAAAACCTTTTCGGTTGTAGTTTCAAAATATGAACTGTCGTAGTTTGCCACCGCTTCCGAAATATCGGTGTAGTATAACAAATCCGAATTTGCGTCTCCATCAACTATGCCCTTGTTGTATTCGGGATGAGAAACGAGAGAACGCTGGGTAACGGTTTTCATTGCCGCAATTTCAGATTTTGAAAAAGCGTTGAGAAAACCCGCTTTTTCGTTGTACGCTCCCACACCGCTTACATATCCGTCTTTCGGAGGGTTGCCGCAAAGCCAATCGACTTTGCCTTCAGCTGCGGTCGAATTTAACCAAGAACGCATATTGCTGTCTTTCCAATAGTTAGAACCGTAATCATCACGCTTATAGCTTCTGCTGTGTGATTTTGAATTGCTGTTGTCATTTGTTTTGGCATCATATGCAAGGGTGTCAACAATTTTGTCTGCAAGCATAAGCGGTCCGTTATTGTCAATGCTTACACATCGCCAAAGAATTGAGGCATTGTTATACGCGCCCATTTTAACATAGTCGCCAACTTTAATATCGGGCTTTGATGCCGCCTGAATGGTCATCGGCAAAACGGAGATTGCCATGCACAATGCCAAGAATATTGCGGTTATTTTTTTCGTCATTAAGGAACCTCCTTTATAAGCTATATATTTGCTTTTATTATATTGTAAGGTGTTATATGTGTCAATGAAAATCCACCTTATTCCGTGAAACTTACCATAGTGTTACATCCCTTTTTTTCAGCAATAATACCTGCTGGAAACTGATTTTCGCAATACATTTTATTTCACCCACTAGGTTAAACAAAATTTTGTTTTTTTACTGTATCATCATGCATTATCCTGTATAATGAAAGTATCAAAAGATAGGCGGAGGCAGTGCAATGAAGAAAATACACATTGAATTCAGCGATGAGCGGCTCATTACTCCCAGTGGTCTGGTATTCGTAGGGCAAATACTTGGAAAAAGCAGTTTTGTTAAAAAAATCAACCTTGCGCAAAGACATCCAGCAGGCAAATGTCGACATGCTGCGTGAAATGCACATAGAGCCGACAGCCCTGGATAACGGCTTTGTTCCTGTCGATATTGATGTAACCCCTTTGACAATTCGAAATCCAATAAGGAAGGCGTATCCCGTACCTACAAGGGTTTTGACGGATATCCACCAATTATGGCATATATCGGCACAGAAGGATACCTCGTCAATCTTGAACTGCGGATTGGGAAACAGCACTGCCAGAAAGAAACTCCTGATTCCCTGAGAGAGACCATTGAACTGTGCAGACAGCTGACGGAAAAACCACTGCTCATCCGGCTGGATTCCGGCAACGATGCATCTGAAAACATAGGCATCTTTATGGAAGAAAGCTATAAATACAACAATGTGTCTTTCATCATAAAACGGAATCCCAGACAGGAAAGTAAAGAAGAATGGCTGGAATCCGTCAGGGAATGCTGCCAGAATATCCAGCATCCACGTGATGGGAAAACTGTTTATATCGGACAGACCTTCCGGGATGTGACATATTCCCTTTCTGATAACGAAGAGAAAACTGTCGGAATACGCACAGTTTATGAGATCACGGAAAGAACCATTGACCGATATGGGCGGTATTTTATCGTACCCGATATAGAACTGGGCACATACTGGACAAACACTTCCCTGCCAGACGAAACAGTCATTGATCTTTACCATGCCCACGGAGAAAGTGAGCAGTATCACAGTGAAATCAAGACGGACATGGATGTTGAAAGACTCCCGTCGGGA
>OWKP01001578.1_pt1 | contig 13957 bp, 10 predicted proteins | sample 1732991 | NCBI WGS metagenome assembly OWKP01 (sample SAMN05065777, study PRJEB22554) | human gut metagenome | biome: ENVO:2100002; feature: ENVO:00000062; material: ENVO:00002003 | host: Homo sapiens | place: USA
GAGATCTGCGCATGTCTCGTGGGCTCGGAGATGTGTATAAGAGACAGTTGATATAGTATGCATTCCATGTCTGCTATATGAGGGTTTTAAAGAAGTGCTTATTAACGATTTATGTTATAATATTCTGATTCTCATAGAAGAAGAGAAGACATTTGAATGTCTGTTCAACGAATTGCTACCTTGTTTTTCATCTGAAATCAGCAAAGATAAAGAACAAACTTACAAATTAATTCTGACGGAAGTAGAATATCTTCTTTATCATGGGGTGATATGTATCAATTGATTTCAACTTAAACAAGTGTATAAACTTATCTATGCATCCAAAAGAAACGACTTTATTTATAAACACTAAAATTATCATGTATTATGGAAAAGAAAAGTAAAGCGGAGAAATTAAAATTAAGAGGGATCAACCAAACCATATTGATCTCCAGTTACAATTCAGGGGCAGGTACAGGTCCCAATGATTGCATGACAGAAGAAGTTTATCAACGGCTTAATGCCCAAGGAGCCTTAGATACCACCGTCTATGTATGTGGCATTGGATGGATGACACCGGACGTAACTATCTACGGTAGCGGATCAGGTTCCGGCAGCGGTAGTGGTTCTGGCGAGTATTGGGGAAGCGGACACTGGGGAAGTGGAGATTGGGGAAGTGGTAGCGGGTGGACTGGTGGTGGAACTAGTGGTGGAGGAACTAGCGGTGGAGGAACTAGCGGTGGAGGAACTAGCGGTGATGGTCCGAAACCTGGAGGTGGAGACAAACCCGTTCCCAAAGATCCAATAGAATTAATGGACAAAAGTAGGTTTGTTGGTTGGAGAGAAGGAGCTAATTGCTTAAGTCTTTGCAAAGAAACACTAAAAAATATGGATTATCCAATTACGGAAGTAGCTTAAATGTTTTTAAGCTAGTTGATTCTGCAAATGGATTATTAACAAACTGGGGAAATGATCCAGCTCAAAACTACAAAAATGCAATTGAATGTATCGATAAACATCTCAATGCAAAACGAGTTATCATAGTAGGAGTGGATTATGATCTCGATTTAAATCCAAACATCGACGGTACAGACCATTTTATTGTAGTTACAGGAAGAGGATATGATACTTCACGACAACAGTATTACTATACATTTATGGATAATGCAACTTCCAACTCTGATGATGGATGTAGCAACATTAATCGCCTTTACTACAAAACCGAAAATTTAAAGCTAGAGGGAAGCACAAAGGTTGCTAACAGATATTATACTGTAACTCAAGTAAGACCCAACGACGGTGGGAAATATGATACAACATCTTTATAATATAAAAATGTATAACCTAGAACGAAACGATAGAGTCCACTTTTACCGTGGACTCTATCATCATCTATAAATAATAATCAACCATGAAAAAAGTAGCATTTTTAATTATATTAATAATGGCAAGCGGACTATCTATGTATGGCCAAAACAGCTACAAAGTCACTTCTTTAGTGAAGCTATCAGATATAAAAGAAAAGAACTTGCAACGTGTATTCTATGTCTTTTCAAAAAATGAGTTCCTAAAGCTACCCATCAATTATGATATTTCATTCTTTGTTTACCAAGACAACAACAGTATCTCTCGTGATGATTTTGAACATACGAGAGCAGTAACTCAAGGTACATCTTATAGAATAAGCAATTCTCCATTCTATGCTAATCTTGACAAAAGAGACAAGAGACCTCCCATTGAAACAGTTCTTTCTCTCATTGAAGATACTAATGGAAAATATATCATGGGAATAGTCAGAACTTGGTCAGCTCTTCACGATATGGATAAACATTGGTTAGTTACATTCAATTTTGCAGGAGCAATCATTGACTACATTCCCATTTGTGAATGGCCTGGAACATGCAGCAAAGCTAGAACCATGGAAGCACAAATCAATAAAGATTTTACGGTGAATGTTCAACAGTTGAACTTTCCTGATAATAATTACATCATTCAGTTCGATAGTATAAAGAAAAATTTTATACACCTCGATAACCTGAAAGGGCAACGTATAGATACTAAATATCAGATAATGCCGGATGGAAAGTTTAAAAAACTGGAAGAGGCATATTATCAACCACAAATCTATACCCCAGACATGTTAAAAAACGAAAAAACGATCATTCGACACAGAAGAGAAAAGATAAAAGAGAAGAAAATATTTCAACAATAAAACTATGGAGAACTATTTAAGAATCCCAAGAATTATCCACCAAACATGGAAAAGAAAAGATATACCTTTTCCTCTTGACCAACTACCACAAACATGGAAAGAATATCTTCCGAATTGGGAATATGTCCTATGGACAGATGAAATGAACAGGGAATTTGTCCACAAACATTTCCCTGATTTTTTGGAGAAGTATGATGCATATCCTTGTAACATACAAAGAGCAGACGCTATACGCTATCTTCTCTTGAAAGTTTATGGAGGATTGTACGTAGACATGGATTTCGAGTGCCTCGAAAATATTGAGTTTTTACTAGAAGGATCGGATTTTATCGTAGGTAAGGAACCCGACTGGCATGCTAAACGCTTTGGTTTTGAATATATCATTTGCAACGCTTTCATGGCCTCAACACCCGATAATGATTTTATCAACTTTGTATGCCAAAGGTTAATCAATCATTCCGGTGGGAAAGTTGTTAATAACGGATTTGATATACTGGATTCCACAGGCCCTTTCTTGCTAACGCATGCATTCAACGCATTTCCACATAAAGAAGACATACGTATCCTCGAATCAAAGACAATATATCCTATCGGACAATGGGAGGTAGAGAAAATAAAAAACAACCAGATTCCTGAAGAAATGGAAGAGCGTATCAATCAGGCTCATGCCATACACTATTTCTTTGGTACCTGGTTTGGTAAGTAACCTTTAAAAATAAAATAAATAATGATCCCTAAGAATATACACCTTATCTTTCTACGCAAAGATGAACCGTTCCCCGAACTATTCGAGAAATGCAAACAAGAAATACAAGTCAATCATCCGGACTGGAATATCCGCCTATATAATAAGGATGATGCACAGGATATATTAAATCAAGATTTACCTGAATACATCGAAGCCTATAATGCATTCTATCACAATGTACAAAAAGCAGACTTCTTAAGATTAGCCCTTGTATACCTCTATGGAGGATTCTATATGGATTTAGATATGTTAAGTTTAAAGCCACTTGATGAGTTGAGAAAGTATAATTTGGTTTTAGGAGAAGAGAAAATTGTCTGCCAGGCAGAGCAAGAAGCCTTGAATTTAAGATATCGACTTCGAATAGCCAACTATATGTTCGGTGGAATCCCTAAACATCCTTTTTTACGCAGAATAATGGATGAAATGGCAGAAAGAGCCACAATAATCTTAAAATCGCAACAGGAGATTTTAGACATAACAGGTCCCGGCCTACTAACAGACACATATTGGGATAACTATGGAATGTATCCAGACATCACATTATTAAGAAATACAGATAAAAGGTGCAGGCAACCTTATCACAATGAAATCTCATGCCACTTTGGAGATTATGCAGCTCATCTGCATGCCGGAACATGGAGAACGGGAATTTGAGTTTATATAACCAAGTTATGCAAGAAAAGCTATTTTATCAACAAACACTAAAAGAATCATTGTAAATTTCTTTTCTACATCAACTGCAATAAACGTAATGACCGGGAAACAAATGGAGAGCATATCATTGGAGTTATTACCGCAACATCTAAAAAACATGATAAGATAAAATGGTCAGAGAGTATTGACACTGGTTTGTCATTGCCGACACCTGCTGTACTTTCATTGTTCACAAACATATATTATAGAATGATAATCAGCTACTTATCTTATACCCTAATTATCCATAGAGTACTCTGAACAGACAAAATATATTTGCCTACATATTGGCACTACAAAGGACAGCTAATCATTCGAAATCCGCTATATTTGGACACGTTTTGAATGACAAAAAGCTTCTTGAGCAATCATTCTTTATGACTGACAAGATGCAGCCCGAACCGGACAAGAATACTTTCTAGATGTAAAGTGGTGCCAAAAAGGTAAATATCCGTGCCATTTCCATAAAGAAGTACTATTCTAAACCCTAATAGAATTAATTCCATTAGTTTTGTATAAATTTGTAAACTACTAAACTTGTTAAAAATAAACCATGATGAACAAAAAAGTAATTGCCGTAGCCCTCGCCCTTGCCTTAGCAGGAGGAAGCTATGCACAAGATGACACCGCGAAGAAAAAGGTGAAAGCCTATATGGTGTCGGACGCCCACCTCGACACCCAGTGGAACTGGGACATCCAGACAACAATCAACGAATATGTCTGGAATACCATTAGTCAGAACTTATTTCTGCTAAAGAAATATCCCGAATACGTTTTCAACTTTGAAGGCGGAGTGAAGTATGCGTGGATGAAGGAATACTATCCCGAACAGTATGAAGAGATGAAGAAATTCATCGAGGAAGGCCGCTGGCATATCGCGGGAAGTAGCTGGGAAGCAAGTGATGTGTTGGTTCCTTCCGTCGAAGCCTCCATCCGTAACATCATGCTCGGACAGACGTACTACCGGCAAGAGTTCGGAAAAGAAGGAACGGATATCTTCCTGCCGGACTGCTTCGGATTCGGATGGACGCTTCCCACCATTGCCGCACACTGCGGACTGATCGGCTTCTCTTCACAGAAACTGGACTGGCGTAATCATCCCTTCTACGGAAAGAGCAAGCATCCGTTTACCATCGGACTCTGGAAGGGCATTGACGGCAAACAAGTAATGCTAGCCCACGGATATGACTACGGACGCAAATGGAACAACGAAGATCTCTCGAAGAATAAAGATCTGGAAAAATTAGCCCAACGTACTCCGCTCAATACGGTCTACCGCTATTATGGAACAGGGGACATCGGTGGTTCTCCTACTCTGGGTTCGGTACGTTCTGTAGAACAGGGAATCAAAGGTGATGGTCCGGTAGAGGTGATCAGTGCTACCAGCGATCAGTTGTTCAAAGATTATCTGCCGTTCAACAATCACCCGGAACTGCCGGTATTTGACGGAGAGTTATTGATGGATGTTCACGGAACAGGTTGCTACACTTCGCAGGCAGCCATGAAGCTGTACAACCGGCAAAACGAACAGTTGGGCGATGCAGCAGAAAGAGCGGCGGTCGCTGCCGAATGGTTGGGTACTGCCAGCTATCCGCAACACACGCTGACGGAGGCATGGAAACGTTTCATCTTCCATCAATTCCATGATGACCTGACGGGAACGAGTATCCCCCGTGCCTATGAGTTCTCATGGAACGATGAACTGATCTCTCTAAAACAATTCTCACAAGTACTGACTTCTTCCGTCAACGCCATTGCCGGACAGATGGATACACGCGTGAAAGGAACGCCTGTCGTTCTTTATAATGCAAACGCTTTCCCGGTATCGGACTTGACAGAGATCATCCTCGAACAGCCTAAAACCCCGAAAGGCTTCACTGTATACAATGCACAAGGCAAGAAAGTCGCTTCGCAAATGATCGGTTACGAGAACGGACGTGCTCACATCCTGGTTGCAGCGTCACTGCCCGCAAACAGTTATGCAGTGTACGATGTCCGCACCGGAGGATCTGAAAAAACGATCTCTCCTTCAGCCGCCTCAGCCATCGAAAACTCCGTCTACAAAATCACACTGGATAAAAACGGAGATATCATCTCACTGACCGACAAGCGCAACAACAAAGAACTCGTAAAAGATGGAAAAGCGATTCGCCTGGCACTCTTCACCGAAAACAAGTCGTACGCATGGCCTGCATGGGAAATCCTGAAAGAGACCATCGACCGTGAACCTGTCTCCATCACAGACGGCGCAAAGATCACTTTAGTGGAAAACGGCGCACTCCGTAAAGCACTCTGCATTGAGAAGAAGTATGGCAAATCGCTCTTCAAGCAATACATCCGCCTCTACGAAGGCAGCCGTGCCGACCGCATAGATTTCTATAACGAAATAGACTGGCAGTCAACAAACACGCTGCTGAAAGCAGAGTTTCCTCTGAATATAGAAAATGAAAAGGCTACTTACGATCTGGGAATCGGCAGCGTGGAAAGAGGCAATAATGTACAGACCGCTTACGAAGTATATGCGCAGCAATGGGCAGACCTGACCGATAAGAACAACAGCTACGGTGTATCGATCCTGAATGACAGTAAATATGGCTGGGATAAACCGGATAACAATACCATCCGTCTGACTCTTCTCCATACACCGGAAACAAAAGGAAATTACGCTTATCAGGATCACCAGGACTTCGGCTTCCATACATTTACTTATAGCCTCACAGGACATAACGGAGCACTTGACAAACCCGCCACCGCCATCAAAGCTGAAATTCTGAATCAGCCGATCAAAGCCTTCAGCAGTCCGAAACATGCCGGAACACTAGGTAAAGAATTTGCTTTTGTACGTTCAAGCAACGATCAAGTCGTTATCAAAGCGCTGAAAAAAGCGGAAGTATCCGATGAATATGTAGTACGTGTATATGAAACAGGAGGCGCAGCTCCGCAACAGGCAGCCATCACCTTCGCCGGTGAAATAGAGAAGGCAGTACTTGCAGACGGTACGGAAAAAGAGATCGGCAGTGCTGACTTCAACAAGAACCAGCTGAATGTATCCATCGCTCCCTACAGCATACAGACATTTAAAGTGAAGCTGAAGAAAAAAGCTGATCTTCAAGCTCCGGCATGCGCTTATCTTCCTTTGGACTATGATCGCAGATGTTTCAGTTGGAATGCTTTCCGCAAAGAAGGGAACTTCGAATCGGGCAACAGCTATGCAGCAGAACTTCTCCCCGACTCCATCCTGAAAGCTGACGGCATTCCTTTCCGCCTGGGAGAGAAAGAAATTGCCAATGGTTTGACTTGCAAAGGCAATGTACTTCAGTTGCCAACCGGACATTCTTACAACCGTATCTATTTCCTGGCAGCCTCTGCCGGTGAAGATGCAGTTGCTACCTTCAGCATCGGTAACAACTCACAGGAAATCACCGTACCTTCCTATACCGGTTTTATCGGTCAGTGGGAGCATCTGGGACATACGGAAGGCTTCCTGAAAGATGCAGAAATCGCTTATGTCGGCACTCACCGTCATGCTTCTGACAAAGATGAGGCTTATGAGTTTACGTATATGTTCAAGTTTGGCATGGATATTCCTAAAGGAGCGACTACGGTTACTTTACCGGATCATGCAGATATCGTATTATTTGCCGCAACGCTGGTTAATGAGAAGTATCCGGCAGTAACTCCGGCCTCGGAATTGTTCCGCACAGCCTTGAAAGCAGACAATGGAGAAGAAGCGACGACTAAAACAAACCTGTTGAAACAAGCCAAACTAATCAAATGTTCCGGTGAAACCAACGAAAAAGAAGTTGCAAGATATGCCGTAGACGGTGATGTGAAAACGAAATGGTGTGATACAAGCACGGCTCCCAACTACATTGACTTCGACTTCGGAAAGGAACAGACGATCCGTGGATGGAAGTTGGTAAATGCCGGAAATGAAGGCAGCGTCTTTATCACTCATACCTGCTTCTTACAAGGCAGAAACAGTCCGGACGAAGAATGGAAAACGATTGATGAACTGAGTGATAACAAGAAAAACACGGTAGTTCGCCAGTTTAAGCCGACTTCGGTACGTTACGTCAGACTGCTGGTTACACAGTCTACACAAAACAACAGTCTGAAGGCTGCAAGAATCTACGAGCTGGAGGTTTATTGATAAACCGAAAATAAAACAGAAGTAATATCTCACAAACAAAAAGAAGGCGTATCAAAAGTCAAAAGTAACTAAATTCTCCTCCTTCAGGAAGGAGGAGTACCCGTAGGGGGAGGTGGTAGGTAAACACATAAGCTATTGATATTCAACCATGCAGTATACCTACCACCCCGGCTTTCAGCCACCCCTCCTTCCTGAAGGAGGAGAGTTTAGTTACTACTGACTTTTGACACATTTACATTTGCAGTATTAAATATCACAACAAAATATAAGTGTATATTTGAAAAGTAGAGTTGCAGTGAACTAACTTTGACACTAGTCTTAAATGACTATAGGCTGAATCAGACTGCAACTCTCTTAATAGGAGAACCTAGCCAGTTAGAATTGTAGGCTCACGACCTAATAAATGTATTAGCTGTTTCTCCTTCATGTTTAATACTGTAAATACAAAGTTATGAATTATTCTCATTTTGTAGGTCTTGATGTAGGAAAAAAAACTTTCGATGCATCATTAATGTCCGCAGACGAAAAAGAGTTGTCTCACAAGTCTTTTGATAACACTCCAACTGGGATCCAATCTTTATTGGATTGGATAGCTGGTTATCATCTCTCTTTATCCAAACTCTTGTTCTGTGCTGAAAACATGGGAAGTTATGTCACAGAGTTATCTGTTTCCAGTGTCTCCATGGGATTTTCCCTGGCTTTGGTTTGCCCGTTGACCATCAAGAAGTCCATAGGCTTGCAACGAGGCAAAAATGACCGCATTGACGCCAAAAGAATAGCGAACTATGCGGTATTACACTATCGAAAACTGGAGTTATACAAATTGCCTGACAAAGACTTGGTGAGACTGCGGGGATGGATTATTATACGTGACAATTTGGTCAAGCAAAAAGTATCAAGCATAAAGTTATTGGAAACATTCTCCTGGATGGCTAAGTTGGCTGATGTGACAGAATCCATTTCTTTTTTGGAAGAGCAGCTCAAGTCGATAAAAGAAAGAATCCTGGAGGTGGAAGAGGATATGGAGCAACTAATAGCCGCCAGTACATCGCTTTACACAAACTACTTGCTATTAAGAAGTATAAAAGGAATAGGAATTATCAATGCCATTGTATTACTGTGTGTTACTGACAATTTTCAAAGATTTGACAACCCGAGGAAATTTGCCTGCTATTGTGGGGTCGCCCCATTTGAACATACTTCAGGTATTTCCATACGGGGAAAAACGCAGACTTCTTCATTGGCTAACAAAGAAGTAAAAGTATACCTTACCCGGGCAGCTATTACTGCCATCTCTTGGGATCCGCAGATGAAAGCATACTATAAAAGGAAAATAGCAGAGGGGAAACATAAAGCATCTGTAATCAATGCTGTAAGAGCCAAAATCATAGCAAGGTCTTTTGCTGTGATACGAAGGCAGACTCCATTTGTAACATTAGCCGTATAATAAAAAGGTCCTTAACTTCGAAAATATATTAGGTTTAGGAAGTAGCTATACACTTCTGAAGAGTAGGTATGTCTATATACAAACTTACCCAAGGATACGTTAATGTTCGTAAACTTGGGTAAGATTTTATAGATATTGTTTGGAGAGGACTTAGAATTCACCTTCTTTTTTCATCTCTATATCTGTCATTGACAATAAGAAAACGCCTTCAAATATATGCTTCCGCAAACACTTGAAGGCATTCATCATCCTAACCAATACCTATCCTAAAAACTATCTTTTACCTATTTATTCAAAACGATCGGCCTATTGGCAGAAGCTTTACCAAAATTCTTGGCAGGCTTTTTGCCCATCTCAAATTTTAAAGTACTGCCGTTAATTATATCATCGTACGTAATATAACTTTTATGATAAGGTTTGCCGTTCAGATAAACCTTCTGAATATAGATATTATCTTTACTATTATTCGGTGCTTCAACAGTAAACACTTTACCACCACGCACTTTCACTTCTATCTTTTTAAAACGAGGACTGCCGAATGCAAACACACCGTCAGACGGATTCACCTGATAGAATCCCATAGCAGAAAGGAGATACCATGCAGACATTTGTCCACAGTCTTCATTACCGATGATACCGTCCGGCTGATCTGTGTAGAAGTCGCTCATGATGAAACGAACCTTTTCCGCTGTTTTCCACTGTTCGCCGGCATAGGTATAGAGATAGGCTATGTGATGGCTCGGCTCATTGCCATGCGCATATTGTCCGATCAGACCGGTGATATCACTGGAAGCACCTTCACCCATACTGTCATTATTCGTAAAGAAGCTGTCGAGCTTCGATGTAAACGGCTTGTCACCGCCAAACAGGCTGATCAATCCATACGGATCTTGCGGAGCGAAGAATGTATATTGCCATCCGTTGCCCTCACAGAAATCGCCGACTCCGTGAATAGAACGTGCCGGATCGTACGGAGTACGCCATGAACCGTCTTCCAGTTTCGGACGGATGAAATGGATAGAAGAATCGAAATAGTTCTTATAGTAATGGGCACGCTTCGAGAATGTCTCATAATCAGCCGTCTTCCCCATCTTTTGTGCCATAGCGGCGATTCCCCAGTCATCTACTGCATATTCCATAGCGATGGAAGTAGCTTCGTGGATTTTATCAGCAGGGATATATCCTTTGGCCATCACGTAAGGAACTCCGTTCTGCCTTTCATAAGTTGCTGTCGCTTTCATAGCCGCCAAGGCTTCTTCCGCATCAAATCCGGTAAATCCTTTCAGATAAGCATCTGCAATCACCGGAACAGAGCTATATCCCGGCATACAATTTGTTTCACCGCTCATCAAAGGCCAGATAGGAAGTTTATCCTGTTGCCGATAAATGGAAAGCATTGAATTAATTACATTGTCCACCATTTCGGGCTGAATGATAGTCATCAGAGGATTCAAGGCGCGATAAGTATCCCAAAGGGAGAGAGTGGTATAATTCGCTTTCTTCGGGTCTGTGTAAATCATATCATTCATCCCCCGATACTCACCATTGACATCACAATACAATGTAGGAGCGATCATGGTATGATAGTGTGCGGTATAAAACACACGTTTGGCAGCCTCATCGTCTGATTCTACGGTCATCTTATCCAACTGTTTGTTCCAGCGGTCACTGCTCATCTTCACCACCTTGTCGAAGTCCCAGTGAGAAAGTTCCGCTTGCAGGTTCATCTCTGCATTGTCACAACTTACGGAAGAAATAGCCACTTTAATCTTTACTTCTTTCACATTGCCGAAAGTAAGCACACTTTTCACCGATTCTACTTTCAGTTGATCCCAAGGTTTGGGGGTATTATCGTCATAAGCTGTAAATTTCTCGATCTTCTGATCGCTCTTCAGCACAAAGTATACTTTTCGCGACGGGCTCCACCCTCTGACATACCGATAACCTTCCACTGTATAGTCATCTACTTTGCGGATATAGCTGTCGTATGCATTGGAACCGTTTCCTTCACGCAGGTCAATCAGTATAGAGGCCGGTTTTCCTTCGGGATAGGTATAACGATGAAAACCTACCCGGTCAGTAGCTGTCAGTTCGGCCTTGATATTGTATCTGTCCAGAATTAAAGAATAATATTCCGGACGGGCTATCTCATTGTCATGTGAGTATTTCGACGCATAACCGTCACGTATATCATCCTGGTTACCTCTGGGAGTACGGATTTCATTGAGAGGCATAATCAGAATATCCCCCAGATCGGTACATCCCGTACCGCTTAAATGAGTATGAGAGAAACCAATCAGAATACTGTCGGAATAATGATATCCCGAACACCAGTCCCAGCCTTTATGAATATTGTTGGGTCCGAGTTGCACCATGCCGTACGGAACACTCGTTCCGACAAATACATGCCCGTGAAAACCGGAGCCGATATAAGGATCGACATACTGTAACAATCCCTCACTCTTTGAATAGTCCTGTTTTGCCACTCCGCTCGTTGCCAGACCTAAAAAGCAGGAAGCAGCCATTAAAAGTTTAAATGCGTTCATCTGTATTTTTCTTGTTAATTCGAAATTGTTTCATGGTAGGATTTACTTCATGAATTATAGTTTTCATGATGCAAATATAAACTCTATTTCGATACTATCAGGCTGTCGCCAGAGTTTACCGAATGGATGGCAGGGATATTTACTCTTTTGGCAAAAGAAAAAGGACTTGCACTGACTAAAGCAGTTCAAATCCTTTCCATAAATTTCCTTCGGGAAGAGGAGCTTCGAGCTCTATCAGCTCTTTTGAGACGGGATGGATGAATCGTACCTTCCGCGCATGCAGGCAAATACTGCCATCGGGATTGGAACGCGGAGCGCCATATTTAAGGTCTCCTTTAATGGGACATCCCATTTTTGCCAACTGGCAACGAATCTGATGATGACGTCCGGTTTTCAAGTCTACTTCAAGCAGATAGTAATTCTCCGAATGTCCGATCAGCCGGTAATTCAGAATCGCTTTCTTGCTGTTCGGCACTTCTTTGTCATAAGCAAAACTTTTGTTCTGCTTCTCGTTACGTGCCAGATAATGCACCAATTCACCTTCCAGCTCTTTGGGGGCATTCTTTACTACTGCCCAGTAGGTCTTTTTCACTTCACTGGTACGGAACATCTCGTTCAGACGGGTGAGTGCCTTACTCGTTTTAGCAAAAATAACAAGGCCGCTTACGGGGCGGTCCAGCCGGTGTGTCACACCGATGAAAACATTTCCGGGTTTCTGATACTTCTCTTTCAGGTACTGCTTCACAGTTTCCGAAAGCGGTGTATCGCCCGTCTTGTCTGCCTGGACAATCTCGGAAGCGGTCTTGTTAACTACAATTATATGGTTGTCTTCGTATACGACAGTCATACTGTTCGATTACATATTCATACCACCATCTACCTGAATCACCTGACCTGATACGTAAGAAGACATATCTGATGCCAGGAAGGTAGCGATGTTTGCCACATCTTCAGGAGTACCGCCACGACGCAAAGGAATTTTCTTTGCCCATTCAGCTCTTACTTCGTCAGAAAGAGCAGCTGTCATGTCTGTCAGGATGAATCCCGGAGCGATAGCGTTGGCACGGATGCCGCGAGAGCCCAACTCTTGTGCGATAGACTTAGCCAATGCAATCATACCTGCTTTGGAAGCAGCATAGTTAGCCTGTCCTGCATTTCCGTGAACACCTACAACAGAGGCCATATTGATAATGCTACCAGCTTTTTGACGCATCATGATAGGTGTACAAGCATGGATGAAGTTAAATGCAGACTTCAGGTTCACGTTGATTACCATATCCCATTGCTGTTCGCTCATGCGCATCATCAAACCGTCACGAGTGATACCGGCATTGTTTACCAATATATCGATCCGTCCGAAGTCCTTGTGGATTTCTTCAACGACCTTTGCAGTATCTTCAAAGTTAGCAGCGTTAGAAGCATAACCTTTGGCTTTCACGCCCATTGCTTCAAGTTCCTTTGCTGTATTTTCTGCATTTTCGTCAATGACAAGGTCAGTAAATGCGATGTTTGCACCTTCGGCAGCAAACTTAAGAGCGATAGCCTTACCAATACCGCGAGCAGCACCGGTCACAATGGCTGTTTTTCCGTCTAATAATCCCATACTAAAAGTTATTTAATTAAATTTCTGTTCTATGCAGTGCGCCAAACACAATGTTGGACACATATCTATTTCTCGTATCTTCATCCAGATGTGCACCTATATGGCCACGAATGTAAGGAACTTCAATTCCTTTCACACAATAATGTATCAAGTCGGCAGTCATCTCCACATCGTCAATATGGAAAACTCCTTTTGCCTGTCCTTCTAGAAGAACAGCTTTAAAGAGCTGGACTTCCTTTGCATCAAACTTCTTGCGAACTTTTTCCACCCGCCATATATCACGGAAGAAATAAGCACGCAATGTTCCGTTTCGATAGACCACTTCTTTTACCGCGTCCAACCGGGTATATATCATCTCCAACAATTTCTCGTCCGGTGAGATATTTTTCTCGGCCACCCGCTTCATCATATCCGACAGAATATCCAATTCCGATTCCACAACAGCCAAATAAATTTCATCCTTACTTTTAAAATAAGTATAGAGCGTTCGTCTACCTTTTTTAGAAGCAAGAGCGATATCATTCATAGTTGTGTTTTCTACTCCCATCTTCGCAAAAAGCTGACGGGCTACATCTA
>OWKP01001587.1_pt1 | contig 13911 bp, 10 predicted proteins | sample 1732991 | NCBI WGS metagenome assembly OWKP01 (sample SAMN05065777, study PRJEB22554) | human gut metagenome | biome: ENVO:2100002; feature: ENVO:00000062; material: ENVO:00002003 | host: Homo sapiens | place: USA
AGCGTCAGATGTGTATAAGAGACAGGATTTAAGTTCTTCTATAGCCTTTTTACAAGCATTATTAAAAGAACCACATTGCCTAAAGTTCCAAAAAGGAATATCGTAATAATTACAGATATAACGGTATATTCCAGAAGTTATAGAACTTGATTGTCCCCATGCATTAACACAAAGCAATTTATCCCATTCTATTTGTTTCTTTACTTTCATGAAATTGAAAAAATCAGGAATCCTTTTTCTTAAGCTATCTGCTAATATTTTGTTATGACAAGTAAAACCAATAGGCAATTGGGGATCTGTCAGATATATTTCTCTTAATTTATGCAATAAAAGTTCTGTCTTTCCTGTTCCTGATAATCCTTGTACTATTATTTGTTTTCCTGTTCCTGTGTAATCTCCATAGATAAACCTAGTTTGTTCTCCATCAAATACTTGTATTTTCTGTTTTACACGTTCAATAATACTTGTTGATTTTTCTAAAGACAGGTTTGAAACATCATTGATACTACCAATAAAAAGAGTTATAATTAATTCTAATCTCCTATATTGATTTTCGTCATGAAGTTCTAGTTGTTTAATCCACTTTACATAATCATCAATTTTATCTAAAAAACAAGATATTGTTATCTCATTTTCCCATTTACGCACTCTACCAACAAGATTACGATAGCCATAAGTATCGCTTAATGAATTAATATCTTCAAGTACATCTGTTTTATAGTCTTCAAATTGATCTCTATTATCTTTTTTAAAAGAAACAAAAGCAATTTTGTGCTTCCTCATCAAAACAATACCTACATCATGAACTTCATAACTATATTTTGAATCCGTTAAAGGATGCTGAAGAAGATATATTTGTTCTTTTACCTCTTCTGCGTAGTTACGAAGAGCGACAATAAAATCACGATTAAGATCGTTTTCAGCTATGTGTGAATAAAAATATTCCATATTCAGTTTCTATTTTTTATCTTGGCCCTATAAATCTGTCTCCATTAAAATGAATCATGTGATCTGGATTTTCCGCTATCCAAACTTCGGTTTCCCATGCAATATCAGCCACATGTTTCTTGAACTCGGTTCTGTCAGGAAAAGCAGTAACATATACTTTCCCCGCTTTGCATTCTTTCGTGAAATCTTCCAGCTCGATTACACGTTTGGGAGATACCGGCCCATGCGAAGTAACCACTTCGATTAGGAATAACCACTCTTTATTACCGTCATAAATGACAATATCCGGCAGTTTGCTGTGTTCTGTGATCGGAATGCCAATTTCTTTTAAAAGCTCCTTGTTACAATAAAGGTCTTTATTGGCAGTATCACCGATATAAAGGACTTTTGCGCCTGCCGCAAAACGAGGTGCAAACTCATTAATGACCGCCGCTTGTACTTCATTATGCTTGCCCGGAGACAGTTTAAATTCCTTACCTTCAATAGTAACCGGTATCATTTCCATCTCACGGCTTTTCTCATACTCTTCAATCAATCGCCCTACCGCATCATTAAAGTTTTGGGCTTTTATTTCCCATTCTTGGGTATTGTATGATTTTATTGTTTCATAGGCTTCTTCTGTCAGTTTGTAATGGGCGTTTGGACTGTTCACCGGTAAAGCCGGATTATCCGGGTTATAATCTACGATACGTGCCTGCAAGAACTGATGAAGCACCTGCCGTCTGAAAGTTTCCCGTGTATTTGGGGCATACGGCTGCTCTTTTTTATAGTTCTCATTGACAAATGCCATAATATCCTTGCTTATTTTTAAGCTCTTGCGGGTGGCATCCGCCCAGTTGTCTTCCTCCTTTAATCCGCATAATGCAAGTAAAGTCAAAGCGGATATTTCATTCTGCTGCGCCGGAGGCAAACCCAACACTGACAATATATCTTGTGCATCACTTATTTTGCTCATATTACATAAAATATTTGTTTACAATCTTATTTACGTTCACCATAGAATAATCATTCATGGCAATCAGGTCTTTTCCGATACTTTCAATGACTTCAAGGGGAGGCATGGGCATCTCCCTCAATTCCGTAGCACTGACATTTACATTTCCATTGAATGTTCTGAAATAATTATCGAACAAGTCACTATTCAATAAGGCGGCTATCCCCATTACCTCCATACGGTTCAAGTGTCCTTTGGGACGATAGATATAGTTCAGTTTGTTTTCGATTCCTACATGTGCGCAGGAAGTCATGTTTCCAAAATAAGGTGCGGCAATTAACCGGCTATTATCGTCTTTGGAGCTGAAACGTCGCAACAGAACATAATTCTTGTTAGGTAACAAGGTGGATACAGACATTTCATTTATATGGATGAATTGAGGTTTTCCTTCCTTTACGACAGGATGATCAGCCAGCATCTTTACTACGTTATGCAACCAATATAGTGCTGCAGTTCCTTCTCCGGAGGTTTCACATAATTGTTCCTTTGAACGAAAAGCTACAACCGGGCCGGTGGAAATCTGGATATGATATTTGTTCAGGTTGCCATCCCATGATTTGAACAGCCTGATAATTTTCTCGTCTTCAAGGCTGACCGGCAAATGCAATATCAATTCTTTTGAGGTAAGGTCAATGATTTCTTTCCGCTGTACTTCTTTGATTGCAGGGGTGGCCAAGTCGGAAAGCCCCTCACTGTATGATAAAACGACATTATAATCTGCCTCCTTTTTAGGGGAACATTTCATTATAATTGTTTCCTGAAGCACATTATCTTTGGAAAACGTATCTTTCCGGGTATTGAAAAGGTGGACAAAATCTATCTGTATATGCTTAAACAGGAAATTACGGAACAAACGGAAATATCTTCCCGAAGTGAAACTTCTTGGGGTTATATAAATCATCTGACCTTGTTCCGCAAGCAATAAAGCAGATATGGCCATAAATATAAAGTATATATTAGGCTGTCCGTCTATAATACATTGAGCCGCTTTCACCCGTTTATCCTCTTTGGAAAGTTTGAAATAGGGAGGATTGGATATGATCAAATCATATTTCTGCAAACTCTCAGCCCTGCCATAAATCGTATCAGAATATAATACTGAATAATTGGATAAAATAAAGTCCTCACAATATGAACGGCAATCAATCCGGACATTATGGCGCATCCCCCATATTGTTATATATTCCAGAACTTTTTGTAATCCCGGTATAAGATTTTCATCGGTTTCGTATGTAACCAACTCTATCTGTTTTACTTTTGACTGCAAAACCAGATTCTCAATCATGGCACATGATAATATGGCAGTTCCACATCCCGGATCTAATACGGAGACAGAATCCTTATTCACACTTATTTGTTTACCCATAAAATAGGCGATAGATACCGGTGTGAAAAACTGACCGTTACTTTTCTTGAAAGCAGCAGTAACAGTATCAGTATATAACCTGCCTATTCTATCTGCGTAGTTAGTAGGCAGCTCGTTCTCATAAGGCTTTATTTCAGACCAACTTATATTCATAATTGCAAAATTAGGAAAAAACCTTTGGATTCTTCTTATGAATGTATTTTTCTTTTTTGCAGAATCATGATAGATACTTGAGTATTGAGGGAATTAACTTTTCATATTCCGGTTTTTACGCCACGAAACTGGAATATTTTTAGGTGTACACATAAAAAATGATACCCCTCCGGACCGCTGTCCTTTGGAGTATCACCATTCGAACAAGAAAAGAAACTTCATCCTGTTTCACAACTGTATGAAGTCATTGCCATGACAAACACCAATACGCAGTTTGGGATTTCCTGCCTCACGGCAGTAGTTTCACCGGTACAAAGCAAAAACATGGACTTATTCTTTCGGCAGCGGATAGCTCTCGGACAGCTTGTCCTCACGTGCCTGCCGTTTTATCTCGTTCTCGTCGAAGTTGTTGCGGATGAACTCGTGCAAGTCCGATTCCTTGTAATATGTCTTGTGATATATCGAATAGAACTTCAACACCCCGTTATTCCGGTATCGTTGCAGCGTGCGTTTGCTGATGCGCAACAACAGGCATACTTCCTGATTGTCGTACAGACGCTCTCCGTTCAGGTAGTTCAGATGCTTTTCCCTCGTTTCCGCCTTGTCCAGCTTCCGTGAGATGCGGTACAGCTCACCCATGATACGTTCCATCCATGCTTCAAATTCCGTTTTATCTACTAACATACGCTTTCCTCCTTAAAAGTTCCCGATAACATAATAGCTCTGGTTATCGGATGATTTCAGAATGATTTCTTTCTCACGCATGAACTTGATGTAGCTTTTCGCCGTGCGTTCCTTCACCTCCAGTATCGACTGGATTTCTTCCGCAAGCTCCACATAAGTAACAAAGCGCCTCCGGCTGAATACCTCTTTGGCCACCGCTACAAGCTCATCCTCTTTGCGCTTGTCCTTTTCCTCTTTCGGCTTTTCGCCCAGATAGACGTGCATGGCCTTTTCCTTATCCCACGAAAACTGCATGATAGGCACATCCAGCGGACTTCCATCCCTTACTTTCAGAGCCTTCACCACCGATATGGCCGGATCGCTGTCCTTCTCTATGGAAAGGATCGCCGCAGCCTTCCGCTGCAACTCGCTTCCCAAGTGTCCCCTCAGCTTCAGCCCGTTGGGGATAAAATGCAGTACCGTTACGATACACGTCTTGTAGATACCGGCCAGCCGGTACAGTTCTTCCACGACGGCTATGCTCTCCGCTTCATCGTTGGCGCATTTTATCAAATCCGCAATCCCGTCTATCACCACCAGATGAACACCGCCGTATTGATTATGGTACTTGTCCAAGCTCTGGATAATGGAAAGCAGACGTTCTTTCCGGCTCATTCCCGTAAGACAATACGCCTTGAACCATTCCGGCATCGCCTCACGTCCGCATCGCCGCAGCAGGTTGCTGATATTCTTATACAGCTGTACTTCGCTCTGTTCCGTGTCATAGAACAGTACCGCCTTGTTCCTGCTGTTTTCGTGGAGCGTAACGCCCAGCGCATCCACATCCGTTCCGGTGGGACGGATAGCACCGGCAATCAGTGCCGCCACATAGTTGCTTTTTCCCGTGCCTTCTCCGCCGGTGATACAAAGCAGGTTGCCTTGAGTTCCGAGAGGCACGTCATTTACCGATACGATCATCTGTGCAATGGGAGGCGGGTTGTTGAAATCCACCTCGCAGGATTTCAATGCCGACATGGTTTCACTGTATAAGGTTTCCAGATAGTCCAGAAAAAGCTTTATCAAATCCTCACGGCTGTTCCCCAGCATGAAGTAGTCCGATACATCCTTTTCCGTCTTTGTACCGGCAAGCGGGAGCAACAATCGTTTAACCCCGTATTCCTTCAGCTCCTCTTCACGCTTCGCCGAGTTTTTCAGCCCGGTACTGTCCACATCATAGAGGAGGATGATATGCTTGAACCGGAACGAAAGCCGGTGTATGACAGCCGCAGGGATAAAAGCCGTTTCCGAATTGAAACAGATCGCATGGAAGCCGTGTGCCGCCAGACTCATCACATCCTTTTCCCCGCCTGTGATAAAGAGCAGATCACCCTTTGCCGGCAGCTGCTCCAGCCCGAAACAGTAGTTGTCGCCAAAATCACCGGCATACAGGAACCGCATTTGTGAACACGGACGGTAAACCTTGATATGCTGTTTCCCCATATATCCGAACATCGGTTCATCGACGCTTGTCATGCAGGAAAAAGGCTTCCTTTCCTGGTTCTCGCTGCTGAACTTCTTCAGCGATACCGTCCGGTACGCTTTCAGAACATTTTCCCCGATTCCCGATTTACCCCAAAAGGCAAGTTCCGCAGCCGTAAAGGGCTTTTGCACGACAGTATAAGGCCGGACGCTTTTTGCTTTCGGTTCTTCCGATACCACTTCACTCTTTTGGGATACTTTGCTATGACTCACATGATATTCCTCATGTGCGGACAGCCCCAAATGCAGATCACGGTTTATCATTTCCATGATCTCGACAAATTCTTTAGGCTCCTTGCAGCTAAGGCCGTTCAGCCTGCCCACCAGCTCAAAGCAGTCCCCCGAATAATCCTCGTTCCCGAAATCCTTCATTTTAAATACACCGGCCTTGCGTTCGTAATAAATATTGCACGAAGCCTTCGTGTCCTTATAAAAAGGGTTCAGGAAGTTCTTTCCCACCTTGAAGTCCACCGGCAGGTAATAGCGGAATACGGAAATGCCCTTTTCCGTCATTTTCAGTATATCATCCTTTCTTATCATTGCCGGTTCTCGTTAGGTAGTTCTTGCGAAAATCCTCCAATGTTTGAGGCTTGCACCGAATGGTACGCTCTTCCAGACAGCGTTCGACCTCCGACAGCTTGTACATACACCGTCCACGCAGCATGGAGTAGCTGATCAGGTTTTCATCCCTCAGGCGTTGCAATGTACGTGTACTGATCCCTAAAGCTTCCGCCAGTTGGTTGCTGTCCAGCCAAGCCTCCTTTTTTTCTTCCGAAGGCAGCTGCGCTTCGGCTACATACCCGGCGATTTTTTCAATCTTCCCTACAAGCGCTTTATACGCTTCACTTTCAAATGTAATAACTTCCATAACAAACTTAATTTTAAATGTTTGCTGCAAAAGAATAACAATAAAAGGCAGCGCATGGGATACTATACGTGTACTACACCATGATTTTTTCGGTTCAGCGAAAAAGGAGGGAGAACCGCTTCACATAAACGGTGGTATCGAGGCGGACGGCAAGGCTATAGGACTGATGCAGCATCCGCCCGGTGCAAGGGGCAAACCTATCCATATATATAGGTTCGCCCCTTGCACTGGGGATCTTTTTTTAAAGATTTAATAATCAAATGTTTGGAAAATAAAAAGTAATGCTCTATCTTTGCGGCATCAGAGAACGGCTGACAAACGAATGCCTCTCACTGACAACAAGCGTTCCTATAAATCGTTACTAATTCGTTACGGTACAATTTTTCAAGGTTTACAAGAGCTTATAAATCAAAGATATAGACCGCTACGGTGAAAGCCCCAGGCGGATCACAAAAATAAAAAAGCCTCTGATTTTCAGGGGCTTTTTTTATTACCCTACGGCTTTCTCCGGCTCAGTTTGAAAAAGGAGGATCAAGGGGGATCAGTTGTAATTCGGGGCAGTAGAAATTTGTAAGCATCCGATAAAGTACCCGTTTTCTCTGTCATATTTTCATAGCACCTTTGCCTGTGCAATATTGCATGAACTTCTAACATATTTTCATTATGACAAAAGAACAATTTACCTCTTTACAGGAACTGCATCGTTTAAGCGGTCTGAGTCTTCTGAAATTTCTGCAACGTGAACATGTCAGTTACTCCACGTACAATTATTGGAAACGTAAATCTTCCAGTGTTCCCGATCACGAGACATCTGCTCCCCAATCAGTCTTAGCCCCCATCAGCCTGACGTCCCCCTGTATTGCTTCCTCCTCTTCTGTTTCCGGAATGACCCTGTTGTTTCCTAATGGCGTCCGTGCCCATTTGGGTGCCGGTATGGAAGAGGCCGCTTCCCGTTTGATTAACCAATACGCCTGTTGCCATGTTCTGCCTGAATGATACGATGCGGTATTTTCTCTGCCCCGGCAGGACTGATATGCGCAAGGGTATCAGTTCTCTCTGCGGTGTGGTACACGAGCGTATGGGCTGCAGTGTCAGGAACGGTGATGTATTCATCTTCATTGGCAGCAGCCGTAAATTGATGAAGCTTCTCCATGCCGAGGATGGCGGTCTGGTGATGTATGTCAAGCGCCTTGAAGCCGGTCATTTCAAGATTCCCGAATATGACGAGAAATCGCGCAGCTATCCGATGGAATGGCGCGATCTTGTCATTATGGTGGAAGGAATCCGTGAATCTCCCGGGCAGCGTTTGAGACGTCTGAGGGCGGAACGAAATGTATATACTGTATAAAAATAGATGTCGTATTCCTTGTCTGTCCGGGATATATTTTGTACATTTATAGTGTAATTAAAAGAAACGGATTATGACTCAGGAAGAGATGCTTTCACAGATGAACTCAATGCTGCAGTCCCTGCAGCAGGTGAACGCATCCCAGGCTGAGACCATTATCAGGCTTACCCGGCAGAATGAATCCTTACAGAACCGTCTCAATGAGCTGACGACTCAAGTCGCATGGCTGAACCGCCAGCTTTTCGGTCACAAGTCAGAGAAACTCCCGTCTCTTGATTCCAACCAGCCTGACCTGTTCGGTGACTTTCTTCCTGATAACGCGGCTGAACTGGAAAAAGCGCGTGAAGTAGCGGTGCAGACAATCACAAAAGAAACGGTGGAGAGCAAGAAACGGGAACGGAATAACCGCAGGATAATGGAAGGTCTTCCCGTACTTGAAAGGGTAATCATCGAGCCGGAAGACATTGACCTGGAACTGTACAGGAAGATTGGTGAGGAAGTGACCCGTGTGGTGGAACATAAGCCCGGACAACTTTATATAAAGGAGATTGTACGGCCCAAATATGCCCTTAAAGACAACACTTCACTTCCACCGGTCGGCAGAAAAGGAGTGGAGATAGCCGCCATGCCGCTGTTGCCTATATACAAAGGAATAGCGGGACCTACACTTTTGGCGGAGATACTCCTGCAGAAATATGAGTATCATCTTCCCTTCTACCGCCAGGTGAAACAGTTGCATCACCTGGGCTTCAAAGCTAGTGAAAGTACCATAGACGGATGGTTCAAGCCTGCGGTTGAACTTCTCAAGCCACTTTACGAGGTACTCAGGCAGGAAATCATGAAATCCGACTACATACAGGGGGATGAAACGACCGTACCTGTACTGGACAAGGCAGGACATCAGACCAACAAGGAATACTTGTGGATGGTCAGGGCGGTAGTCGAACGACTGGTGCTTTTCCATTATGACAAAGGATCACGGTCAGGTACGGTGATAGGGCAACTGGCTAAAGACTTCAAGGGTTATTTCCAATGTGACGGCTTTGAGGGTTACGAATCGGCTTTCAAGGTCAACCCGAATGTGCGCCTTGTTAACTGCATGGCTCATATACGCAGGTATTTTGAGCAGGCACTTGCTGAAAACAGGCAGATGGCGGAACATGCCTTAAAAGAAATACAGCTTCTATATCGCATAGAACATGACTGTGACCAGAAGCAGCTTACAGAAAATGAACGAATGGGAAAACGTCAGGAACTTGCCGGACCTATTATGGATGCCTTGAAGCTATGGATGGAAACAGAAGGGATAAAATACAGCCCAAACAGCCTGACCGGAAAGGCGATAACCTATGCCTATACCCGCTGGGAGAATATGATGAGGTATCTGCAGGATGGACGTATCCATATTGATAACAATCTGGCGGAAAATGCCATCCGACCAATCACATTGGGTAGATTATGTGGTGTACAACATAATCTTCCTTATGTTGGCAATACAGTTATGTTGGCATTGTGATGTAACTTTTTGTGAATCAATACTAAACGATTGTTTTATCATAACATATTGATTGGCTATATTGTAGCCGTCCTCTAATGGACAACTCTACAATATGATTGAAACTCTATTCAAAAACCCAACGAAGGCGAAAACGCATTTTCTTTCGCCTCTGCTTCAGGAAAGAGAATCTTTTCTGAAAGTAATGAAGCAAAAAGGCCGCTGTTTAAGATCTTTGCAAATGGCTGCTGATTATCTCTTGTTTGCCATTCAGATTCTTGACTTGAATGACAACAATAATGAAATTGTAAGACTCGAAGACATTCTATCAAGTGGAGAATTATGGAAGGACAAGAAGTCAAAATTCTACGTGAGTACTGTTGTCAAATGGCTCTACAGTATCAAGCTGTTGGATCTTCGCTATTACGACAACGGTATCATCTTCAACAGTTTTAGCACGATATGTCATTATCGGTTGAGATACCTGACATATCCTTTATATCAGGAACGACTCGTATATCTTGAATACCTCAAGGATAACGGTGCCGCATTCAGTACATTAAGAGAGCATGCGGAGACTCAGCTTGTTATAATTGATAAATTAAATATCAGAGATAAACGCTTGGTTGCAAAAGCCGAAATTAAGGAAGCAATATTAAGAACACTGACAGACTCTGAAAAGAATCACTCTACACTATCAGTCAAGTGGATAAAAAACTTTAAATCTGTCGCTCATGGTTGGTTACAATACGCGAAAATGCTGTTAGAAGATAATCCATCACTACCTCCTGAAGCTGGTCTTGTATCGAGATATATACAGTGGGCAAAGGAGGCCAAAGGACTGGCTAATCCAACATTGGAGGGGAGGGAACGCGAGCTTTTGTCATTTGTTACTTATGCACATCAACGGAATCTGTCCGTAAAAGACTTGCAAATATACGATGTAGATGAATACATAGGCTATAGACATAACTGTGGGTGTGGAAGGCGATCCTTAGCAACAATAGTCACCACGCTACGGGATTTTACCAAATATGCATATATCCGGGGCTGGTGTAAAAATCTGGCACCTGGAATGCGATGTCCTAAACAGTTCTCCCTTGAAACGTTACCATCCGCGCCATCATGGGAAACGGTGAATGCATTGGTTAGGTATTATGGCACATCTGATGTTAAAGGTAAAAGGAATACTGCAATAATAGTGATGATGTCAATATATGGAATGCGTTCAAGTGAAGTGGCAAATCTCAAATTGAAGGATATCAATTGGGATAAAGAGTTGATATATCTTCATCGTGCCAAACGTGGCGGTCTTCAGTCTTTTCCGCTAATGGCGGAAGTTGGTAATCTGATTGCTGACTATCTCAAAAACGGAAGAAACAACGAACTTGGCAGGGATAATCTGTTCTTGACTCTATTCATGCCCTATAAAAGCATATCAAAGGACTGTATCTATAATATAGTATCACAAGCATATAGAGGTCTTGATGTTAGCGTAAAACATAAAGGCGGTCACTCTCTAAGACATGCGTGTGCAAGCCATTTAATCAACAATGGGAGTTCACTAAAGGAAATATCAGACTTATTTGGACATAGGCTATTTGACACAACACGCATTTATGCAAAAGTCGATATTAGCAATCTAAGAAGTGTCGCTGAAATAAATTGGGAGGGTGTAATATGAAAGTAAATGATGTAATGACTCAGTATATAGACTATCGCAGCAATCTCGGTGAGAAAGTCCGGACAATTAGGTATCTGTTGCTTGGATTCGGAAGATATGTCGGTCTTGACAATGAGCTTGAATTCATAACAGAAAATGAGTGTTCCGAATATCTTGATTTTAAAGGTATGCAAAACGGGAAAGCCACAAGTTATTGGTTTTGCATATACTCGGCAATAGAAGGTCTTTATCAGTGGGCAATTGTCAGAGGTTATGTCAACAACTGCGCACTCCCGAAATACAAGCCCAATCAGCCCGAAGCATTTAAGCCATATATCTACTCCAATGATGAATTGGAAAGACTTTTTAGCGCGGCTACATCTTACAGAAAGCACTTCAATACTCTTTATCCTGAAGTCATACAAGTTATGCTGAAAGTCACTTATGGTCTTGGACTACGTCCGAGTGAAACGGTTAACCTTCGTGTAAATGACATTGATATCGCTAATGAGATAGTCCATATAAGGGAGACAAAGTTCTATAAGAGTCGTATGGTACCTGTAGGAAATCAGATCATGGAAATGATCAAGCAATATGTTAGCTGGAGAGCCAATGCTGTTCGTAAGACAACCTCCACCGATAATCACCTGTTTTTGGATAAAAAGGGACAACCGGTAAAGCTATCAGCCTTACAACAAGCCTTTCGTCTTATATGTGACGTGGCGGATGTACATAGGAATGATACGTCACGATGTGATGTGCGTCTCCAGGACTTGCGTCATACATTTGCTACCAATCGGATAACTCAATGGTATAGAGAAGGTAAGGATGTTCAAACGCTCCTTCCTGTATTATCCACTTACCTTGGTCACTGCAATCTGGACAGTACAGCAGTATATATAACCTTTACTGACAATCTCCTTGCAGAAGCTAGCAACAAGTTCAAATCTTACGTTGAAGTATGAAAAAGACAGATAAAGAATGGGTAGGATATTGGTTGAAACGATACCTGCAAGAATATATGCCGACAATAAGGAATCTCTCTCGTAATACCATTACTAGCTATAGAGACGCTATACGTCAATTATTGGAATACATTGTATCCACAGGCAAATCATTGGACTCCATTAATATAGAGGACATCTCAGAAGCTTTGGTTATAGACTTTTTACTCCATCTCGAAACAAGTAAGAGTTGCTCTGTAAGGACAAGAAATCAACGCCTTGCCGCAATACATAGCTTTGCCCAATATGTTGCAACATCAGATCCCCAGTATATGTATTGGTTCCGTAAATTGAAAGCGATACCCCTCAAGCGGGGTGTTTCTAAGGAAGTTAACGGAAAAATCGTTCCTCAAATTAGATATCTTGAAAAGAATGAAATGGAGGCTTTATTGTCTGTTCCAGACAGAAAGACACAACAAGGTTCTAGAGACTATGTTCTCCTTATGTTCCTATACAACAGTGGGGCTAGAGCATCGGAGGTGGCAAACCTTACGATAAATGACCTTGAGATTGACCGTCTAGGACAAGTACCGCGTGTAACGATACATGGTAAAGGTAATAAGACAAGGGTATGCCCTCTTTGGGATAACACGGTACAGCTGTTGCTTCCTTATATCGATAGATCAAAGAAGGAAAACGTCTTCTTGAATCGATATGGTGAACCGATTACCAGGTTCGGTATCTATGAGATGGTAACTAGGTATGCAGAAAAGGCTTCTTTCGTCATGCCATCTATAAAAGAAAAGAACGTAAGTCCGCATACAATCAGGCACTCAACGGCTTCTCATCTGCTCGAAGCTGGTGTGGACATAAATACGATACGATCTTGGTTAGGACATGTGTCAGTAAATACAACCAATATTTATGCGGAGGTCAATATGAGAATGAAAGCAAACGCACTGAAAACATGTGAGATATCAAACTCTAAGAAAGGTTGCACTTGGAAAGAGGACAAATCATTACTAGCGTTTTTGAAGTCGATATGATAGCAACATTATGTTGGCAATAGTGTGTACCGTAGTTTTAACTTCAGATAGTTACATCACAATGCCAACATAACTGTATTGCCAACATAAGGTAGAAAGAACTACTTGTTCTGTGGAGACCATCAGGCGGCCGTCAGCATGAGTGTCGTCTGTTCGTTACTGGCTACGTGCAAAGCGCATAAAGTAAATCCGCGCACTTATCTGAATGACGTTATAGCAAGAATGCCATATATGCAGAAGGCAAATTATGAGGAACTGCTACAAATGTTGCCACACAAATGGAAGGAAAAGAATAAAGAATGATGGAGATACAACGATAGATGGCTGCTTACCAGGAAAGGAGATACAGCCATTTTTTATAGTGTACTTTATCGGATGCTTACATAGATATTATCTTTTCTTTTTTAGATTCCGACCTTTCTTCTTTTGAGTTCTTTTAGGAATACATGCTACATATTTAGATAAAAAGTGACAATCTTTATCTTCACTTACTATATCAACAAAATCTTTGGGAGATAAATGTTCATAAAGTCCTAATTTGTATTTTCCCTTTCTTGACATATTAATATCCAAATGATGTACAGGATGCCTTGCTTCCTTGCCTTTTGCCGTTATTGGATCATAATCGTATCGCAAATAACTAGGTTCTGTATGAAGTAATAATTCCAGAATATCTAAGGAAGCCTGAGTGTTAGAACCATCATCATTCATCCATGCATCAATAAAATTGCCATTTGTTGCTAAAGAACTGATAATTCCAATACATTCAGATATAACTTGATTAGTTACTTCTACATTTTTTTCCGTAGAGTAAATTTTCACATTATTACCATCCTGTTTTATATCTGTCTCTTATACACATCTGACGCTGCCGACGAACTCTA
>OWKP01001592.1_pt1 | contig 13906 bp, 8 predicted proteins | sample 1732991 | NCBI WGS metagenome assembly OWKP01 (sample SAMN05065777, study PRJEB22554) | human gut metagenome | biome: ENVO:2100002; feature: ENVO:00000062; material: ENVO:00002003 | host: Homo sapiens | place: USA
AGGACAGAGAGAGCGAGCAACTGAGCATGTTTGACCCGCATGACCCGTTTACGGGAAGCAAGTAACCAATGCATGGCTGGCAGGCCAATAAAAAGCGCACTTGTGCGCAGCCAGTAAAGATTAGGGTTATACCCGAAAATGAAATACCCCGCGTTTCCACGCGGGGATATTTATTGTATGCGTTATGGTTTTTTAGAGAGCGGCGGGTTATTTCCTTGCCTGCGACGGTGGGAAGCCGTGCCGTTTCTTATAAAACCACGAGAACTGGCTGATGTCCGAAAACCCGACTTGCGTGGCGATAGCCGAAACGGGCAGGTCGGTATCGGCGAGCAGTTTTTCCGCCTCGCCGAGCCGCAGCCGCAACAGATACTCTTTGGGCGCGACGCCGTATTCGCGTATAAACAGCCTGCAAAAATGGTCGGGCGAGAACCCAGCCATTGCGGCAAGCTCGGTAACGGTAACGTCGGTCATGTAATAGTTATCGAGATAGATCTTAACATAATGGAGCGGAGAAGTCGCGGACTTTGCGGAAGCCGAATCCAGCCTCGTAAGTTCGCATAAAAGCACGTCGATAAGCCCGTCGGCGGCGAGTTCGAAGTTGTTTTTCTTTTCGTTGTATTCGCGGCGGATCGCGGCGATCGTGTCCGGAATTTCGTGCGACGGCGAGTGAAAGATAGCGTTGTCGAGCTTAACGTCGCGATTGAGCGTAAATCCGAACGCGATAACGTTGCAGTCCTTTTCGTGCACTTCGTTATGAATCGTGTACGGCTTATAAAGAATTATCGAATTATCGTCGAACCGGAACGAGCCGTTCGACGAAAACGGGCGTTCGTAAAAAGTAAGGAATTCGCCCGACCTACACGGCATTTTGTCGGCGGGGCGGTAGTCCGAGCGTCCTTTGCCGCCGTAATAGCACACGAGTTCGTAATAATCGTGAAAATGGGGCGGTATCACCGTGCCCTTTTCGCGCGGACAGTCCAACATAAACTGAAACGTCGCCATGTTTTTCTCCCCTTCGGATTTTCGTTCTACCGAAAGTATAAAACGTAAAAACGGATTTGTCAATACAATATCGGTAAAAAGTCGGATTTTCGCAATCGGTAAAAAGTCGGATTTTCGCAATCGGTAAAAAGTCGGATTTTCGCAAAAAGCCGTCGGGTTTTCATATTTACTTTTCGTATCCCGAAGTGCTATAATATCCACACAAACTATGGGAAATACCCGAAGGAACGACACTATAATGAACGGAAAATCGATGAATTATGAAGCGTTAATACTCGATACGGATATCGGAGACGATATAGACGACGCATACGCGCTTTGCTTACTTATGGCGGAAAAAGCAAACGTTATCGGTGTAAGCACGGTTTATCGCAACGCCGTTCAGCGCGCCCGCATAGCGTCTAAGCTTATTTCGCTTTGGGGCGAGCATATTCCCGTGTATGCGGGCGAGAGCTATCCGGAAGTTCAGCCGCTTTTTAAATTCGAGAAAGCGGACTTGGACGGTAAACCGATGATACCGCACTACATACCGGCAGTTATGGAAAACGCGAAAGTCGAAGAGAAAAGCGCCGTAGATTTTTTACTTGACGCCGTGCGTGCCGACCCTTACAATATAACTCTGCTCGCGATAGGTCCGCTTACAAACCTCGCCGAGGCTTTCGTCCGCGACCCCGAAACATTCGGGAGAATAAAGCAGATACTTATTATGGGCGGCGATTATACGTCGCTCACGCCGGAATGGAATATTCTGTGCGACCCCGAAGCCGCCGACAAGGTTTTCAGATCGGGAGTACCGATACGCGCCGTCGGTTTCGATATCACCAAAAGATGCGTGTTCGACGACGAAACGCTCGCGTTTTTGCGTTCGCTCAAAGCCGAGAAAAACAAACTGCTCGTGCGAATGACGGGGATCTGGATAGAACACAACCGCGAAAGAGGCGCGGTTCCCACAATGCATGATCCGCTTACGGCGGAAACGCTTTTCGACGAAAATCTCGTTTCGTTCGGAAGGGGAAAATTCAGAGTCGTTTTAAGCGGCGAACATCGCGGCGCGACCGTCCCCGACCCGTGCGGAACGGAAATCGAATATGCTACGGACGTGAACGTCGCTGCGTTTATGGCGCGGCTAAGAGACGGACTTAAAGAGGAGGAACAATGTTAGCAAACGCACAAGTAAAACGAAAAATCCATCGCGGCAGAGAAACTTTCCATTTCTTTCTCGCGGCGATTCCCGTGATCGGCTTCGTTATATTCGGGCTGGTTCCGATGGTTGTGTCGCTGATGCTCAGTTTCACGAACGTAAAGGGCAGTATTCTGGACGATTTCACGTTCGTGGGGTTTGCGAATTTCGCGTACCTCGTTAAAAACGCGAACTTCCTCAAGTCGATGCGCAACACGCTGTTTTATCTCCTCAACGTGCCTTTAAGCCTTGCCGTCGGACTGTTTATAGCGTACCTCGTAAACAAAGCCGGTACGGGAAACAAGTTTTTCCGGTCGGTGTTCTTTATCCCGTATGTATGTTCGACCGTTTCGATTTCGATAGCGTGGAAAATCATGTACGATGCGGACTACGGCATAATCAACACGATTCTCGGCAGCTTCGGCGTGGACAAAATCGGCTGGATTTCCACCCCGCAAACGTTTATGTTTTCGGTTATAATAATGAGCGTCTGGAAGGGGACGGGTCTTTGCGTTATCCTTTACCAAGCCGCGCTCGCAAACGTCAATCAGTCGTATTACGAATCGGCTAAAATCGACGGAGCGTCGCCCATGCGTATCTTCTTTACGATAACGCTTCCCGCAGTGTCGCCTACGACGTTCTACCTTCTCACAATGAAAATCATCGGCTCGTTACAGGTTATGGAAGAACCCGATATCCTATCCGGCGGCGACGAGACGATGTCCGGTCTCGACTGGGCAGATATGACTGTGGTTAAATTTCTCTACAAAACTTTCAACGGCGGCTGGAATTCACTCGGTTTCGGAGTCGGCTCCGCCGCGGCGCTCATTCTTACGTTGTTTATTCTCGTCGTGACGTATGTCAATTTCGCGTTGGGGAAGAAATGGGTCAATTACGATATGGCTTAGCCGAAGAGCCCGATCGTTATGGCTGAGGATAAAGGAGACAAAGACATTGATTAAAAAATTATACGCTGTCAATTACATAGTCTTGCGCGCGCTGATAATAATCGGCGTTCTCGCGGCGTTTCTCGGCGTTCTTCCCGCCGATCCCGTATCGGGCAAGAAAGTAACGCATCTTGTCGTTGCGGGCGTTTCTCTCGCAATCGGAATCGGTCTGGTTTTCGTCGGCAGAGCGGTGAAGAAGAAAGGGCTCGACGACGGACTCGCGCCCGACGTGTTTACGCCGCACGGCGCGCAGAAAATCATGTCGTACTTCTGGCTCGTCGTTATGACCGCGATCATAATACTGCCGTTTTACGTTATTGTCGTCACGAGCATAAAAACGGAATACGAATCGGCTTCGCTCGGTTTTTCCTGGTGGCCGAAACTCGGCGTGACGGGAAGCGCGTACAAGTACGTCACGACTTCCGAAATCCTCGGAATAACGATAATCGGCGCGTTCCTTAACACGCTCAGATCGAGCGTTCTTCCGACCGTCGTAACGGTGTTCGTGTCCGCGCTTTCGGCGTATTCGTTCTCGAAACTCGAATTCCGCGGCAAAAAACCGTTGTTCGGAATACTTCTTCTGACAATGATGGTTCCCGGATGTATCACGCTTATTTCGAGCTATCTGCTGTTCGACCTCATCCACTGGACGAATTCGTTCAAACCGCTCGTCGTTCCGATGCTGTTCGGAAGCGCGGGCGTCGTGTTCTTCCTTCGCGAGTACTTCGCGGGGATTCCCGACGATCTGCTCGGGAGCGCGCGTATCGACGGGCTCGGCGATATGGGAATATTCTTCCATATAATAATGCCGCTGTCCGTACCCGCGGTCGTAGCGCAACTCGTACTTACGTTTTGCGGCAAATATAACGACTTTATGGGTCCGCTCGTATATCTCACCAGCAACGAAATGTACACGCTTACCATATATATGCGCGCCATCACCAGCGGAACCATCTATAATAACCGTTCCGCCGCCGCTTGCGTCGTCGCCATCGCCCCGCTGCTTATCATCTATTTCTTCCTGCAAAAGGTGATCTTGTCGGGAATTGCCATGTCGTCCGGTCTCAAAGCTTAGGTTAAGAGGCGATATAGCGGCACGCTTCGCAACTACGTGCGGTCGCTGCCGCTATGGCTTACTTTTAGAAGAGTAACAAATATTTTCTTTAAGAAAGAAACAAAGGAATGGGGTATGTTCTTTTTCAGGCGAAGAAAAAGAACCAAAAAGTCGACGGCAGGGAACTCCTGTGGCAAGTATTTGGGTAGTGCATATAACGAACTAACGTAAAGAACGAAACCTATCCACTCGCCCGCGGTGGCTCACCGCATTGCGGCTGTGTCGCACCGCAACGCCTTAAAGGTCGAAAAAGAGCGTGAAGTGGGGTTATCGCGTGACAACCGCGGGGGATTTCTCCACTACGCTGACGCTTCGGTCGAAATGACATTTGTACCCGAGCGGGGCGTATGAGGAACGCCCATACAAATCGGTCGAAACGACAAAATAAACCAGACGTACACGACTAACCCCCAAACACTTGCTCGCGGTGGCTCACCGCATTGCCTAAGCAGGCTCTGCGCCCCGCGGCGGCTCGACGTAAAATTCAACGATAAAATCGGAGGATATAAAATGAAAAACGTATTCAAAAAAATTCTGGCAACCGTACTTGCTGTGGCGTGCATAGGCACGGTAGCGGCTTGCGGGGACAAAACACCCGAAGGGTTCACGCGCGTAACGTTTTCTTACGGCGTGGACGGCGACGTGATGATCGGCGAGATCAACAAGGTCGTAAAGGCGTTCAACGAATCGGAGACGGCTAAGACGAACAAGATTCACGTCAAGACTAATCCGAAAAGCAGCAGCGGTTTCGACAGTTTCCTGTCCACCAACCTTATGTCGCGCGAGGGTTCGGACGTAGTTACGCTCGAAGACGAGTGGTATCGTCCGCTCACCGACAAGCTCGAACCGCTCGGCGAAACGGCTACGGCGAACGCGGGCAAACTTTATACGAGCGTTGCCGATCGTCTTATCTACAATCCGTCCACCGGTCTTACGGACGAGGACGCGAAACGTTACGCGTTGCCGTTTTACAACAATTCGGTTGTGACGTACGTAAACGTAACCAAACTCAAAGAGGCGAATATCAAGTATATTTCGGTAGACGACACGGACGAGGCGATCGCGGCGTTCAACGCGGGCGGCGCGGACAGAAACGGCAAGACGAAAGCCGACCTCGGGATCACGGGAACGGTACTTCGCAAGGGCTTTCAGCGCGAAAATCCTTATGCCGGAAGAAACTGGTCGAAGCCGGGCGCGAACGAACTTATGATCTTTAACGATCGTATCGCGATGAACTGGGACGAAACCGAGGATCTCGGCAGAATTATGTGCACGATAACGAACACGAATTCGCCCACCGATTACGGATTTTACACCGAATGGTGGTTCAGTTACGGCTGGAGCGTGGGCGGCGATTGTATCGTGGACGTAACGGGCGACCTCGACTATAAGTTCTCGCTTCCCGATTCGACGGCTAATTATATCGTAACGAGCGGTACTTTCACCGGTCCGAAAACGGGTAAGACATACGCAGTCGGCGATACGCTCGAATTTATCGACAAAATCGCGATAGGCGAGGGCGAGAAGGTGACGGCGGAAAGCGACGGCAGATTTACGATCGGCGGCGTAACCGTTTCCGCTTCGGACGAAGTGAAACAGGCGGTAAAAGACGGCGTTCTCGCCGAACTTCCGTCCATGAAAACGGCTTTTACGAGGTTTGCCAAACTCGCGTCCAACGACAAAGAGTATTCGGGAACCCGAATTTCGCCGTTCCCGACCGAAGTCAAGGCTAACAAAAGCACGGCCGGATATTTCATTTCGGGCAAACTCGCCATGACTATCGAGCGCGTTTCCAACCTCGACCAGGTTGCCGAACTTATGCGCCAGTCGAATCAGGAATGGACGATCGCGCCCGTACCCGCCTACAAAGAGTACGAAGACCCGAGCAACGGTAGCAGCGACGCGGTCAAAGTGCGCGGCAAGCAGATCAATCACTCGCACCTTCTCAGCGTGGGAATCCGCAAAAACACCGACGTTAAAGAGCAGTCCGAAATTTTCCTTAACTGGCTTGTGACCGAAGGGCAAAAGATTCTTGCGACCGACGGATTCGGCACGGTAAACTCCGATTACGAAACGGAAGTACTTGCCGCGACGAACCGCGTAAAGAACACGTCGGTATTCCTCGGCAGCAGTCGCAACTCGAAAAAGGGCGACTGGGCGTATCTTACCGACAGACTATGGATCGACGGCTGGGCGAATCCGCTCAACAACGAAGTGCGTAACGGAAGTCAGACGCTTCAGAACTGGTTTGTAAGTTACGTCGATTCGACCAACACGCAACTTGCGGGATATAAAAAATAAAAGTTATAAGGGGGATAAAGGATTGAAAAAGAAAGGGATTTTAAGCGTGTTTTTCGCCCTCATCGCGGCAATTTCGTGCTTCGGATGCGGCGGAGAAACGGCAACGTACGTTTCGCTCGAATACGGAACGGGCTTAAACGACGCGGGCAAAGTTTACGACAAAATGTATTACCGCAATACCGCGATCGTAAACGGCGCCGACCCGGGCGTTATGTGGGTCAGCGAAGAGCAGGACCCCGAATACGGCGGATATTTCTACGTTTATACGAGCAGCGAGAAATGGTACGGAAACACCGTTTACAGCGCCGGATGTTTCCGCTCGAAAGACCTTTGCAACTGGGAAAACGCAGGAGCGGTAGCCAACGGACATGCGCTCGAATCCGCGCCCGACGACTGGACGAAAGCGAATTTCTGGGCACCCGAATGTATTTACGACGAAGCGACTCAAAAATATTATCTTTACTACTCGGCTCAGCGCGGTAGCGGCGATCGCAACGGTTCGTTAGCCACGAATTACAGCAATCTTATGCTTGCGGTGGCGTCGTCCGATACGCCCGTAGGTCCGTTTACGCTCGTTCGCGGCGGCACGGACTGCAACGGCGAAGAGATAACGAACAATCCCCGCTTTGACGTAGCGGCGCATTTCGGATTAAGCAAACCGTTCGCGGCTATCGACGCATCGGTTTTCAGGGACGACGACGGCTCGCTGTATCTTACGTTCGCAAAGCACGAGGATACGAGCGGCAGAAACCGCGGGATCTGGGGAGTTAAACTCCTCGACCCCGTAACGCCCGACTGGAGCACGCTCACCTGTCTTACCGTAACCGGCAAACGCCGCGTAGTCGACTTCGAGGCGGGCGTTCTTACCGACTCGATCGTTCCGGTAGGCGAGGGAAATATCGACGAAAGCACGCTCAACGAGGGTAACTTCATTTTCAAAGCGGGCGGAAAATATTACCTTACGTTCTCGACGAACGGTTACGGCGACAAAGGCTATAACGTAATGCAGGCGGTGTCCGACAGCCCGCTCGGCCCTTACGTCAAACCCGAGATCGGCAAAGGCAACCCGGTTATTTCATCCGCTGCGGCGGGCATCGGTTATATGTCCGGAACGGGACACCACTCGATGGTAAAAGTGGGCGACGAAATTTTCTCGGTATACGCTTATCACGGCAACCCCGACAAATTCTCGGATGCGCATATGAGAATACTCGGCACCGACCGTATCGTCCTTACCGAAATCGACGGGCAGCAGGTTCTCGCCTGCAACGGTCCGACGTATTCGCCGCAGTACCTTCCCGAATCGATTTCGGGGTATAAGAACCTCGCGCTTTCCGCTACCGTGGAGGTAAACGGCGGTGAGAACAAAGAATACCTCACCGACGGGCTTTTGACCGTTTCGGGCTCGCTCAAAGACCGCGAATACCGCTCGTCGGGTACGGCGGAAATTACGCTTAAATTCGCCTCGCCCGTGCGCGTAAGCGGAATCATGATCTACAACAGCACGTCTTTCGGATACGCGTTCAAGAAAATCGACCGCATAGACTTCAAATTCGCCGAAAAGCAGGAAGCGAACGGTAAACTCTACGATTACGGCACCATAACCGACCTGCTTTTCCCCGCGGAAAACGCGGACGAAAACGCAGAAACGCTTATACAAGGTTCGGCGGCGATCGCGGACTTTAACGAAATCGAAGTAACCGAAATAACCATAACGGTATCGCAAAAATACCTCAACGAGGACAAATTCGGCGCGGCTAACGCAAGCGTGGGAATCGCCGAAATAGTCGTTCTCGGCAAATAGAATAAGGGGGCAGATATGAAAAAGAGAGGAAAATTCCTGAGTTTCGCGTTTCTCGTGCTGCTGGTTGCCGCTACGGCGGTCGCCGCGATCGGTTGCGCGGGCAAAACAAAACCGGATCCCGATCCCGCGGCGGGCGGTTACGACGTAAAGTACGCTACTACCATGCCGAGCGGCACGGACGACGGTATAACGATCGACGGAAAGCTCGACGAGACGGCTTACGCGGAACAAAAGACGTTCGTAAACCGGCTAAGCGAGGACTTGGACGGCAATATGGAGTGTTTGTCAATGACGACTTACGTCGGCGACAAAGGCTGGTACGTCCTGACCGAAGTTACCGATTCCGCGCTTGTTTATAACGGGCTTCTCGCGCCCGCCCGTAACAGTACGATACATTTGTATTACGAGCTCGCGAGCGAAAACGCAAACGAGGCTATCCGCGAAATCTATATGGACGCGGGCAGAGTTTACGGCAGAACGCCCTGTAACATAGGGCTTATGGAATACGGCGTAAAGGTAAACGGCGAACTCAACGGCGCGACAACCGGCATGACGACCGAATTGTTTATTCCGTGGAGAGCGATGGGGCTTACCGAAAAGCCGGAAAACACAGACCTACTGATGTATCCGATGTACTCTATCCCTAAGGGCGGCGGCGATTACCGCAATCTTTCGCCTCTGCCGAATCTGTCGTATGAGGCAAATCAGTTTTACCTGTTCGGCAGCGACGGATATTCGGATAAAGACGCTTTCGGCGCGATCCTCGGCGACGCGAAAAACGGTCACGTAAAAGCGGGCGTGTGGACGTACACGGACGTTGAAAAGACGGAAGCGGACGGCAGAGTTACGCTTTCGGGTTCGGCGAGCGTTCACGCGGGTTCTTACGCGAAAACCTATATAAAGGATATAGTCGCGGACAATTACGTCGTCGAAGCTACCGTGAAGGTTACGGGCAGAGACTACGGCAAACGCGATGGCAGAGCGGGGCTTACCGTGGACATAGCGGGCGGCAAGAGAAAAACTCTCGCGGCGTTTATTTCCGCGGAAGAAGGCAACGCGGCGGGGCTTAACTCAGTTCCGTTCCGCTCGTTCTACGGCGACGATTACGACGGCAGACAAAACCGCACCGAAACTCTTCCGTCGGTAAGTCTCCCCGAAGGCGGTACGCTTTCGGGCGGCGTAAGAATCACGCTTATAAAGTCGGGCGCGAATCTGTACGGACTTGCGAACGGCGAGATTATCCTTGCCGAAACGGACAACGCGATCCGCGGCAAATGCGCTTTCAACCTCACGGCGGCTAACGTAAACGCCGAATTCACCGACATTTCGTACGCGGTTTACGACGGCGATGAAGCGGGAATGGCTGCTGCGATCGCGGGTTACGGGATCCGTAGAATTTCGGCTGAAGCGGAAGGCTACGGCAACGTTTATCTTGACAAAATCGCGGTCAAAGACGGCGGCGAAGTGACGCTCATCGTCGAATGCGGCGAGGATAACGTTATAAAAGACATAAAGATCAACGGCGAAGCGGTTACCGACTTTGCCGAAAAAGCCGAGATTTTCGGTACGACCGTGCGCTATGTGCTCGGCAACGTAACCGAGGACACGAATATTCTCGTTTGTTTCGAAGAGTACGCGGGCGTTAAAGTAAGCGGAACGATTTCCGTCGTCGGAGAAAGCGGACTTAATATGTCCGACTCGGTGATTTACGCGTTCCGCGCGGACGGCAGCGTCATTCCGTTCGAGGGCAGAGTAAACGAGGACGGGACTTACGAAATTTCACTCCCCGCAGGTGCTTACGACAAAATTCGGGTTAACGGAGCGGGCTATGCAAACGACTTCGATAAGATCGGAGGAGCGGCAATCGTAATAGGTGCCGATCCGATCGAAAACACGGATTTCGCGCTCGAAACGCGTATTCCTACCGTGGTACGCCACGGCGAGGGCAACAGCGTGTGGACGATGACGGGCGACAAGGAATACACGGTTTCGGGTATGAGCCACGGCAACGCCTGGGTGGAAGGCAATTTCGGCAAAGCGAAAAACTTCGCGATTTCTACCCGCGTTATCGCCGAAAAACCCGCAGAAGTCGGCGTTTCGCTATACGGATCGTATAACGATCGCAACGATTTCGACGTTATGGTCCGCGTAACCGCCGGCGGCAAGATGGGAATTTCGCTGTACGGCTGGGCGACGGGGTGGGCTTCTCCCGAAGACGAAACGTGCAAAGTCGGCAAGACTTACGACCCCAACGATTTCCGCCTTACCGTAGTGCGCAACGACGATACGGTTTCGGTGTTCGTAAACGACGTTTTCTGGAAGTCGTATACGGGAAAAATTACGTCCAACCTCGACTTTTCGACTATGGGAGAAATGCGCGTCGGACTCGCGGTCCGCGGACTTACCGGCGCAGTGTTCCGTGATTACACGTTCACCGAGGATCAGAGCGCGATCGATGAGATCGTTTCCCGCCTCGCGAACGTCGCAACCCTCGACGAAACGGACGGCAGCGTAGTGGTCGAAGGTATTACCGCAGGACGCGCGAATATCGGCGCGGAAGTTAAGTTCTCCGTAACCCCCGCAAGCGGCAAGTTCATCAGAGTTCTTGCGGACGGCGAGGCGATCGGCGGCAAAGTAAACGCCGACGGCAGCGCGGTTTATACCTACCGCATGGGCGCGGACAACGTAAACTTTACGTACGACGTCAAATCGGCTTTTGCGGTAAGCGGAACTATTCACGAAGATCTCGCGGACGCGACCGTTTCGGTTATTTCGGACGGCACGGAAACCGTGTATAACAACGCGTTGGACGGCACGGACTACTCGATCGTGCTCCCGTCGGGAATGTACGATATCAAGTTCGTCGGCAAGACAGCCGAGGGTATGATAAGCGGCGTAGTCGTGGGCGGCGCGGCGGTCGAGAACGTAAACCTCGATAAGGCGTATATCAAACCGCTTAATACGCAGGCCGTTCACGGCGGCGCGGCGCAGGAAACGAATACGCTCACCGCAAACGGCGAATATACTATAGCGGCGGCTGCCAATGGCAACTCGACTAACGGCTTGCTGTTCGGCAAAGCCGTTACGGGCGACTTTATACTGTCGGCTAAAATAAGCACTCCGACCGATGCGCGTACGGAGGTCGGCGTTCAGATTAACTCGGCGGCAACGAACATTCTTATGTTCAGATTCCACACGTGGAACGGCGGTACTTCGATGTACGGCTGGGATAGCGGAATGTGCGGACTCGATAACGAGGCGGGGACGGGTAAAACGTTCGACAAAACCGGTTTCGTCTATACGCTCGTTCGTAAAGATAACGTGTTCTATATGATTATCGACGGCACGTTGTGGAAAACCTACTCGGGCAGTTACACGACCACCGACAGTTGGGGTAAGGGAATCGACCTTGCTTCGATCGGCGCGGTAGACGTCGAACTGGCTATCAGAGGCACGACGACGGGCAATAAGTTCTCCGAGTACTCGTTCTCTACCGATTCGGCTAAGATAGACGAGTACCTTTACGCGACCGTCGCGATCGGCTCGACGTGGAACGACGCGGACGGATTGCTCGAAATCGACGGAATCGAAAACGGCAAAGCGAAACTCGGGTCGGACATTACGTTTACCGTAACTCCCGCCGCCGGCAAAACCGTTGCGATTCTTGCTGACGGTGCGGCGATTCCCGGATCCGCGGGCGAAAACGGATCTACCGTTTACACTTATCGCGTTACCGGCGACGTAACCTTTACTTACGAGATCGAAAACATCTACGCGGTATCGGGCAGCGTTCACGCCTCGCTCGACGGCGCAAGCCTTAAAGCGGTATCGGCTACGGGCAGATCGTTCGAGTTCCCCGCTGCGGTATCGGGAGGCGAGTTCTCGGTAACTCTTCCCGACGGCACGTATTCGCTTTACGTCGCAAACGACACGCACGAAGGCTTAATCAAAAGCGTAGTCGTGGACGGCGCGGCGGTCGAGAACGTAAACCTTGATAAGGCGTATCAGAAAGTTACTCAACAAAAACACGGCGGCGGCGCGGGAGCCGGCAAGGGCGAGTGGACGCTCACCGATAACGGCGTATATTCCGTTTCTCCGCTCGGCGACGGCGATTCGTATACTCTCGGAGTTATGGGAAAGGCTAAGAACTTCGTTCTTTCCGTCCGGATTAAAGGCGGTTCCGACAAGGAAGTGGGCGTCGGCTTGGAGTATTCGGGCAAAAACCTTATGCTTATCAAAGTCGGCACGCTTGTAGCGGTCTATACCTGGCAGGGCGGATGGTCGGAGACGAAACATCCCATAAGTTGGGGCAGCGGCAATGCGAACGATTACACATACACCGTGATTCGCAAAGACAACACGATGTACGCTTTAATTAACGGCACGCTTATCGGCACTTTCACCGGCAAAATCAACGCTAATCACGATTTATCCGCGATAGGCGAAACGGAGGTGGGATTGCTTCGTCGCGGTAACGCTGCGGGAGAGGTTACCTTCTCCGAGTACTCGTTCTCGACTTCGGCTGCCGATATCGACGCGGCGATTACCGCCGTCGTGGATACGGGCGTATAGAACGACGCGGACTGAAACCGCACCGTTACGGGCGTAACCGACGGCAAGGCGTACCTCGGCGATTCGGTCGTAATAACCGTAACGCCGCAGGAAAACAAAATAATCAAAGTGTTCGCAAACGGCACCGCGCTTTCGGGCGCGATAAACGGCGATTCGTACGTTTACACTTACAATGTAAACTCGACCGCCAAGATAACGTTCTCGTACGAGGTAACCAACCTTTACGCCGTAAACGGCAACGTAACGTCCGACCTTTCGGGCGCGACGATCAAAGTTACCGACGCGGCAATCGCAGCAGCGCGGCACGGCGCAAAAACCGCGCTCGTGCAAGATCGTCCCGTACTCGGCGGCAATGCGTCGAGCGAAATCAGAATGCATATTTGCGGAGCGGATATACATGCCAATAAACCGAATGCGCGCGAAACGGGAATAATCGAGGAACTATTGCTGTCTAACAGGTCTGTCAATCCGCAACATTCTTTCAGTGTGCAGGACTATGTTTTCGAGAGCATAGTAAGAGCCGAAAAAAAATATCGATCTGTATTTGAATACGCGCGCTCTCGAAACGAAAACCGAATCGGATCGAATCGTATATGTCGACGCGGTGCAGACTACGACCGAAAAAAATTTCGATTGTACGGGAAAGTGAGTATGGGCGTTGTGAGAACAACATTTTTGATTGACGAGCAAGGAACCGTGCAAGCGGTTATGCCCAAAGTAAAACCAGACACCAATGCCGACGAAATTTTAGCATTGTTATAAGGTTAAAAATCGACGTAATTACCTGTAAGTATTTTTCGCGATTCTTATCGCCTTTAAGAAAATTATAAACATTTTTAAAGGCTGAGAATCTTTTTGCAACAAGCGAATTTTTTGCAAAAAAGGCCGTTATTATTTTATAAAAACAGCCTGTTTTTAAATTATCTTTATAAGTCAAAGGGACTGTCTGTCTCTTATACACATCTGACGCTGCCGACGAACTCTAG
>OWKP01001644.1_pt1 | contig 13526 bp, 8 predicted proteins | sample 1732991 | NCBI WGS metagenome assembly OWKP01 (sample SAMN05065777, study PRJEB22554) | human gut metagenome | biome: ENVO:2100002; feature: ENVO:00000062; material: ENVO:00002003 | host: Homo sapiens | place: USA
AGATCTGCGCATGTCTCGTGGGCTCGGAGATGTGTATAAGAGACAGGTGTTTCCTGATAAGTAATTTCGTGAAGACAATTTTGCTCTTCTTCCTCTTCCCGTTGTGAAATATATTTTTGTGCGATCTGGGAATGTCGCAAATGATTAAGACAAAGGTTGTGTGCAGTCGTATAAGCGAAAGATTTGGCTTTTTCGATGGCGTAAAAATTTTCTCTCTTCTCGTATAAACGGACAAAAACATTCTGAGCTATATCCTGAGCTACAGGCTCTTCTCTTACATATTTTAAGGAGAAGAGATAGACAGGTTCATAGTAAGTATTGAAAAATAATTCAAATCTTTTATTGTTTAGAAGCATTTTATTTGCCGGTCGTTTATACTGATATTCGGAAACAAAAGTAATTTTTTTTTTTCAGATGCGCACACCCACTTGTTGATTTTAAGTGTTTCAGTATAAAATACACATAGAAATGAGAGGGTTTGAAAATAGGTATGAACTTGCACATTTGATTAGCTGCCGGCTTATGGGGACTATTACTCCGGAAGAAGAGGAACGGTTTCAGAAGTGGTGGAAAGAATCGGAATCCCATGAAAAAGAATATGAGATTATATGTAAGCGTCTGATTGTTGATTTACGGAGAACGGAGCATCCGGATTTGCATAAAGCCTGGAAAGGAGTGTGGAGCAAACTTCCCCGTACGAGGAGGCTATTCTGGTCCTGGCATTCGGGGGCTGCTGTTTGTGCCGGAGTGATTTTGCTCCTGGGATTGGGGTGGATATTTCTACCGGCTGATGATTTGAATATATCTCGGTCGGGGAATGACCGGTGTGCGGGGACTGTGTTGATTCTCGGTAATGGAGAATTAATTGATTTGGGAAAGAGACAGGAAAGGGTGGTCGATGCTGGAAAGGGAACGAAAATCAGGATAGGGGAGAACGTGGTGAGTTACCAGACAGGAGAACAAGAAGAAGCTCCGATACAGGAAATGAATACGGTACGGGTCCCCCGGGGAAGTGAATACCGGCTGATACTGTCGGATGGAACGAAAGTATGGCTGAATGCTGAGTCGCAGCTGATTTATCCGGTCCGTTTCACAGGAGAAAACCGGGAAGTAATCATGAAAGGGGAGGCATGTTTTGAAGTGGCGAAAAAAGAAAAACAGCCGTTTGTCGTGAAAGTGGATGAAATAGAAGTGTTAGTGACGGGGACTTTATTCAATGTGGAGGCTTATCCCGAAACTAAAGAGGTAAAGATGACTTTGGTCGAAGGGCGGGTCGAGGTGAAGACAGAAGAGCACCGGCAACTGTTGAGCCCGGATGAACAGGCTCTTGTAGATAAGCAGGAAGGACAAATCCGGGTGAGAAAAGTGGTTGCTGAAGAGTATATCGGCTGGACCAGGGGAGAATTCCGTTTTACGCGGACGAGGCTGGAAGAGGTGATGACGAGGTTGGCACGTTGGTATGATGTAGAGGTATTTTTTGCAGTCCCGGACTTGAAGAATGCCCGTTTTACGCTGAATTTGGAACGCTATGACAATATAAATAAAATATTGTCGAAGATTGAAAAGACGGGACGCGTGCATTTCCGTATTCAGGGACAGTGTATTATTGTGGAATAATAAAAACAGCGGAGTATAGTGGCATATACCCCGCCTTTAGTTATAAAACCCTTGCTCTACCGACATAGAGCAAAAAATTGTTATAAACTCTAATTACAAAAGTATGGAAAAAAAGTCAAGAACAGGTGATTCCGTGTTCCTTAAATTACCACGGATGTTTTTAATCATGAAAACGGTATTTATCTCATTGGTGTGTACATTGAATGTACAGGCTAATGTGTTTTCCCAACACACGAAGTTCGATATTGCGATGAAAAATGTTACGGTATCGGAGGTTTTGTGTTATTTAGAAGAAATCAGCAAATACCGTTTTGTGTATGACAGCGATGCAATTGATCGCATGCAGCGGGTGGATGTAGAGATGAAGGGAACGAAGTTGGAAACAGTGTTGGAAAGTATATTCGTGAAAAGTGGTTTTTCATTTGTCATAGAGGATGGGGTGGTGATCATCCGCGAGGCTGGAAAGAAACAGATAACGGCTGGAATACTCCCGCAATCCCGGAAAATTACCGGTCGGGTAAGGGATCATGGAGGCAATCCTTTGCCTGGAGTGACCGTGGTTTTAAAAGGTACCTCTGTCGGAGTAGTGACGGATGTGGACGGTCACTTTAAAATGGATCTGCCAGCCGATCATGAAACTGTGCTGGTGTTTTCATTTGTCGGGATGAAAACTCAGGAAGTGTACTATAAAGGGGAAAAAGAATTGAATGTAGTGATGGAAGAAGATGTGAAGCAAATGGACGAGGTAGTTGTGACCGGAATCTTCTCTAAATCGAAAGAAAGCTATACTGGTGCTGTGTCGGTGATTACGGAAAAGGAATTGAAAAGTTTCGGTAACCGGAATATCCTGACAACGCTTCGGAATATCGATCCTTCTTTCAATATCCTGGAAAGTAACGAATGGGGTTCTAACCCGAACCGTCTGCCGGAAGTGCAGATCCGCGGAGCAGCCAACATGCCGGACGTCGACCAGCTACAAAGCGATACGAAGGCGGAACTGAACACTCCTTTGATCATCATGGACGGTTTTGAAATCACTTTGGAACGGATGATGGACCTGGACGACAGTGAGGTGGAGACGATCACCCTGCTGAAAGACGCTTCGGCAACCGCCATATACGGTAGCCGTGGTGCGAACGGAGTGATTGTCATTACAACGAAAGAGCCGGAACCCGGAAAGTTGCGGTTTTCCTATACGGGAAGTTTAAATCTTGAAGTGCCGGATTTGAGCGATTATGATGTGCTGAATGCCAGGGAAAAGCTGGATCTGGAACTCCGGTCCGGATATTATGACAATGTAAGGGCTGAAAAAGAAGTGGCTTTGAAGCAAAAATACAATGAAATTCTGCAACAGGTGGAGCGGGGAGTGAATACCTACTGGCTGTCGAAGCCTCTGCGTGTCGGCATTGGGCATCGTCACAACATCAAACTGGAGGGAGGTGACCCGAGTTTCCGCTATTCGGCAACTGCCCAGTATAACGATGTGGCAGGGGTGATGAAAGAGTCTTTCCGCCGGACCTTCAACGGAGGGATCAATCTCTCCTACAAGACTTCCGAACTGATATTCAGAAATCAGCTGACGATCAGTTTGAACAAGGCCCAGGAGTCGCCTTACGGGACTTTTGATGAGTATGTAAAACTGAATCCTTATTGGACGGCAACAGATGAAAACGGCAACATAAAACGTTTTTTCGACGAAGATTACGAGTATTGGGGAGGAAGTTATCCGGCCAATCCGTTGTACAACGCTACTTTGAATACAAAAGAAACGAGCGATTATACCAATATCACCAATAACTTTTCAATGGAATGGAAACCGATACAGGAATTTACTTTGCGAGGCACATTCGGTATCTATACCCAAACAAGCAATACAGACAACTACCTGCCGCCGGAGCACACTTCATTTGCCGATTACACGGATGAGAACTATTTCAGACGCGGTTCTTACGATTATAGTACGAACAAATCTTCGCGTTACAATTTTTCATTAACGGCCAACTATTCGAAAGTGTTTGCGGAAAAGCACATGGTTTATGCGGGTTTGAATATGGATTTGGAGGATCAGAGATCACGGGGTTATAGTTTTTCTGTGGAAGGATTCCCGAGCGGATCGCTTGATTTTCTGTCGGTAGCCATGCAATATAAGGAAAACGGTAAGCCAGGTGGCAGCGAATCCAAGAGTCGGCGTGTCGGTTTTGTCGGCAATGCCAGCTATTCTTTCGAGGACCGCTATTTCGTGGATGCTTCGTTCCGGACGGATGGTTCTTCCCTGTACGGCTCCGACAGACGTTTCGCTCCTTTCTGGTCTGCAGGTATTGGATGGAACATCCACCGGGAAGGTTTCATGAGCGATGTTGACTGGATAAACCGGTTGAAAATAAGGGCTTCTGTCGGAGAAACCGGTTCGAATAACTTCAGTTCTTACGAAGCGATGGCTACTTATGCCTATTCTTTAAGCGATCGTTATTACAACTGGATGGGAGCGAATATGAAGGCTCTGGCCAATCCTGATCTGGAATGGCAGAAAACCATGAAATACAATGCCGGTATCGAAGTGAATATGCTCAACAATCGCCTGAGCATGATCTGCGACCTGTATCTTGAACGGACGAATGGACTGATGTCTTCCTTGGAACTGCCTCCTTCTAATGGATTTTCCAGCTATAAGGCCAACATCGGGAAATTGGAAAACAAAGGATTTGAGTTGAAAGTGACGGGTTACCTGCTGCGCGATACGGAACGAGAACTGATCTGGTCGGTAACGGGTTCTTTGGTGCGGAACAAAGACAAGATCATTGAACTTTCGGAGGCGATGAAAGAGGCCAATGCTACCTTACTGGAAACAGGAGGAGCCACGCCTAACAAGATATGGCAGGAGGGAGACTCGCAGAATGCCATCTATGCTGTTCGTTCACTTGGCATAGACCCCAGCAACGGCCGGGAACTTTTCCTGAAAAAGAACGGGGAAGTCACCTATACATGGGACGCCAACGACCGGGTATTTTGCGGAGTGGATCAGCCGGATTATCGGGGAAATATCAATACGATGTTCATGTGGAAGGATTTGTCGGTCAATCTGTCATTCGGTTATGAGTGGGGCGGTCAGCAGTACAATTCGACCTTGATTAGCCGTGTGGAAAATGCCGACAAGAAATACAACGTAGACCGGCGGGTGTACGAAGACCGCTGGAAAGAACCCGGTGACCGGACTTTCTTCAAAGGAATCAACGAGACTACCGCCACCCAGGCCACGTCAAGATTCGTACAGGATGAAGCGACGTTTACCTGCCAGAACCTGAATGTCACATACGACCTGAAAGGGAACAAATGGCTTAAACGCAATTTAGGAATCCAGACCCTTACGCTGAAAGGAGACATTGCCGATCTGTTCCGGATTTCAACCATCAAACAGGAACGCGGGACTTCCTACCCGTTTTCCCGACAGTTTTCTTTTACGCTAAGTGCCATGTTCTAACCGATAAAAACAAACAGAGATGAAAATCAGATTTTATATATTGACCTGCCTGCTGTTCGGCGGCCTTGTTTCGTGCAACGATTGGCTGGATGTAAAGCCGGAGACCGAGATGACATTAGAGGAAATGTATGCCGACCAACAGGGATTTCAGGATGCCCTCACCGGTGCCTACCTGGAGCTGAAAAATTCGAGTGCCTATGGAACGGAACTGATGTATGGCACGATAGAGTATCTGGCCCAGCATTGGGACTATACGGCTGAAAGTATTCAGGAAAAGATTTCGCAGTTCAATTACATCGATGATAATGTGCAGAACCGTTTCACATTGATTTATACCCAACTTTACAAAATCATCCTTTCGGTCAATGCGATTCTGGAACAGATCGACGCCAAACAGGATGTTTTCGAACCGGGAATGTACGAGATCATCAAAGGTGAATGTCTGGCGATGCGGGCTTATTGCCACTTCGATCTGCTGCGTCTGTTCGGTCCTATGCCGACCCGGACCACTGCCAGCAAAATTCTCCCGTATGTCACTAAGGTAGGCATCGAATACAATACCCACCACAGCTATCAGGAATTTACGGAACTATTGGAAAACGATCTGACCGATGCCGGGAAATTGCTGTACCCATTCGACCCGGTCATTCCGGCCGGAGAGGACAGAGAAGAATTGAATTTGTCGCTTTCGGCAGAGAACTTCCTGACAGCCCGCCAGATCCGCTTCAACTACTATGCTGTCAAGGCAATGGAAGCCCGTTTCTATCTTTGGCTGGGAGGAGATGACAACAAAGCCAAAGCCTATGACTGTGCAACCGAAGTGATCGAAGCACAGGACAGTGAGGGAAAAACAGTTTTCACTTTGGGCTCGACGGACAATATCGCCAAAGAGGACTACTCCTTTTCTACCGAACACATCCTGGCCATTTACGACTATAACCTCAAGGATAATGCCGACAATACCTTTACGACCGAAACTTCCTACTCGAAAGCCAGAAACGTTCTTTCGCCGGATTTATTTCCGTCGGGAACGACCGATATCCGATTCATATCATTGTGGAAAGAATACACTGCAGGTAATGGGAGCGTTGCCAATTCCACCGTGAAATTCATACAAAAGGAAGGCAGTGAAATCAATCAGCTCCCGTTGATTCGTCTGGTCGAGATGTATTTCATCGCTATGGAATGCGGCACACTGAGCGAGGCCAACCGATTATACGAGGAGTTTTGTCTCTCCCGGGATATTGAGTTGGTAACCCTGCAAGACGAAGCCCGGCTGGAAGAAACATTAATCAAGGAGTACAACAAGGAGTTCTATGCCGAAGGTCAGGCATTCTACGCATTCAAGCGGCTGGCGGTGGAAGATATCCTTTGGGCGGAATTCCCGGGAAACGAGGAAAGTTATGTCGTACCCCTGCCTTTGACTGAAATTAATTATGGAAACTAAACATCAGGAAACATGAAAAGAATTATTTATACAGCCATATTCCTGTCAGCAAGCTGGCTGACAGGTTGCCAGGAGGCGGAATATCTGTTGTTCAACGACATTGCCCGCGTACAGATGGACGAAGAGGATGAAATCCGCACCAGTTTTTACTATACGGATGCTTCAATCAATCGCGATACGGTTTATCTGACAGTCAATACAATCGGCGATCCGGAAGACCGGGTGCGTCATATTGCTATGGAACAGATCAGCGAATACGACGTTGAATACAAGTATGACGAAAAAGGTAATCTCATCGACTCCGTTCTGACGGAAAAGCCCAATAAAGCAGTGCCGGGCGTGCATTATGTGCCGATGGATGATCCGGAAATGCTTCCCCTGTTGGTCATCCAGCCCAATGCCGTAACAGCGGAGATACCGGTCATCCTGCTTCGGGACACCACCTTGCAAAAAGACGAATACCGCTTGTGCCTCCGGTTGAAAGTTACCGAAGACTTCCTGCTGGGAGAAAACACGGAACTGTCAGGGACGATTATCTTCTCGGACAGACTCAGTAAACCTGGTTTCTGGAACAGTTCGGTGGAGCGTTATTATTTTGGTACTTACAGTACCCGGAAGCATGAGTTTATGATCGAAGTGATGCAAACGGAAATCGACGATGCCTGGTGGAACAGGTTGGCTGCAGACTACGGTGAATTATCCTATACGAAAGACAAGTTGAGAGATGCTTTGGACGCTTATAACAGCGACCCCGGCAACATAGCCCAAGGGCTGGCCCCGATGCGGGAAGATCCGGACAATCCGAACAGTGCGTTAGTGACATTTCCTAATTAAATCCTTAATACGTTAAATGATGAAACAGTTATACATTATCGGTTTTTTGCTGTTCTTTTCCGGTCTTTGCGGCTGTTATGAGGACAAAGGCAACTATGATTACACGGAGACTTTCGAAATCACCATCGACAGTCTGAAAGAGAGCTATACGCTGTATGCTTTGGTCGATACGCTGCGTATTTCGCCGGAAGTGAGTCCGGTCAATGCCGAATATGATTTTCACTGGTGTGTATACCAGACTAATGTGCAGGGCTATGCGCCGAAACTGGATACTATTGCCACGACCCGGGAACTGGTCTACCCGATGACATTGGATCCCGGCTCGTATCAGATTGTCTGCATGGCGACGGAACGGGGTACGGGCATTACCCGGATCGAGGAAAGGCCGCTGACTGTTACAACAGCTTTGGCTGAAGGTTGGTATGTACTTCGGGAGAAAGACGGTTATACGGATCTCGATTTGTTTTCTACAGAGAAAGGGAAGATAGAAAGCATCATCGCTTCGAACAATGACGGACGGAATCTGCAGGGAGAGGCCCGTGCCATCGAATTTTCATACAACTACAAAGCATGGGACGAAGTCAACGAACGCTATGTCAATACGAACAGCATTTTTGCCCTGTCTAAAGAGGATGCCATCGTGATCAGAACATCGAACGGAAAAATCATCCGTGACATCGAAGATCTGTTTTACGAACGTCCGACCGTTGCCAACTTCCAGAATGTTTGTTCGCAGAGCTCCGAGCTGTACCTGATAAACGACGGCAAAGGGCATTACATCTACAACATGAGCTCCAACAGCGGGCGGTTTGGTGCAGCTCTGCCCGGTGACTACGATTTGTATCCGGGTTGGACATATGGTGTCCGCCAGCCGCTTTGCTTCGACAAAGTGTCAAGCTCGTTCGTCGCGCTAAATGCTATGAGCAGTAAAGTCGTAAACTTCAACGAAAAAGGTGCGGTCGATTCAGTCGCTTATCCCAAGGTCAACAACCTGAATGCCGACCTGCTGTATATTGGTCCCGGCATTTATCCTTCCGGTTGGGCTCTCCTGAAAAAAAGACAGACAGATACCTGTCTGATGTACAGCCTGGAAGTCAACAATGCCTATACCCCATACAACAATCCGGCCAAAAAATGCGACACCCTGATCGACGATGGTACCAAAGGTTTGTTGCAGGCTGACTTTTGGGCCAGTAGCCAGAACAACAATATCATCTACTTCTCGAAGGAACATGAAATCCGGTCCTGCAACATCGATGCCAACTATGTGGAAAAGAATCAAAGAACGCTTCCATCGGGGGAGACGGTCACTTACATGCGTCATCTCAAGACTTCCGATGGGAAAGTCAACAAACTGGCGGTAGCGACTTTTGATGGTAGCCGGTATAAGGTCTACCTGTACGATATTCAAGCAGGTAACTTACGGAATGACCCTGAAATTTTAGAAGGGGAAGGAAGGGTCGGTGCTATGATTTATATCAATGGAATGACAAAAACAACGCTTTATTAATCCATATTCTATGAAAAATTATCTGTTTATATTGCTTCTGTGCCTGGCTTTACCCGGCTGTGCACAGGAATATTCAACCATCAAAGGGTTTGTGAAAGGGGCCGGACTGAAAGAAGTCACTTTGTACAAGACAGTTGACGGCAGTCCGCAGGTTTATGCCACCTCCCGGGTCGGTGCGGACGGTAGCTACGGCTTTTTGCTGAATCCGGAACCAGGCTTTTATTCTATCGGCGAGGAACGCCTGAATTTTCCTGTCTATCTGAAAGGAGGCGAGGAGGTCAATATTGACCTGTTAGAAACAAGGGCCGGATTGAACGGCAAGAACACAAAAGAGAACAAAGCCTTGTACCTGTGGGCAGATTATGCTGCCGACATCCGGCTGAAATCCGTATTTTTCGAACGTACCCTGAGCAATTACGAGGATTTCTTTCCGGAATTCGAGGCTTACGTTGCAGGTCTGGATGAACTGAAAAACCGGCTGAAAAGCGGGAATAAGGCTTTCGACGCCCTGTTGGCGGAATACGTAAATTATGCCACCGACTACTATGCAGTCATTTTCCTCTATACGCCCCGGACCAAACATCCGGAAAAGTCGATGCGTCCGGACTACTACCGGCACATCGTGTCGGAGGATAAATTTACGGACGACGGAGTGTTGCAATTCCCCGATGGAGTGCGGATGCTCAGCAGCTACGTGTCCTTCGCGCAAGAAGAAAACGACCTGAAATACGGTGATGCCCAATATACGGAAAACAGTCTTTCTTATTTGCCGGATAACCGGTTGAAAGGGGAGTATCTGATCAGTTCCGTGTTCCGCAATTTCAAGTCCTATGGCCAGTATCTGAGTGCCATGGAACAATACGGTAAATATCTGGTCACACCCTCGCTGAAAGAGCGGGCGGAAGCAGTCGGTACCAAACTGTACGACACCAAACCCGGCGGTCGGGCTGCCGACTTTACCTATCCGGATACCGGGGGGAAAATGGTATCGCTGTCGGATTTCAAGGGTAAAGTCGTATTGGTCGACGTATGGGCCACGTGGTGCGGTCCATGCCGTCAACAGATCCCTTATCTGAAGAAACTGGAGGAAGAACTGCATGGCGAGGATATTGTTTTCCTTGGAGTGTCTGTAGATGAGAGCAAGGACAAACAAAAATGGCTGGATTTTATCGAAAAGGAAGACTTGAAGGGGGTACAACTACTGGCTGGCGGCTGGAGCAAGATCACAAAAGATTATAAGATCAATGGTATCCCACGTTTTATGGTCTTCGATAAACAGGGGAATATCGTGTCGGTGGATGCTCCGCGGCCTTCTTCGCCGGAATTGAAGAGGATGCTGGAAACTGAACTGAAAAAATAGCAGACGAAAGATATGATACGGAAAAGCATTTTATGGGTTGCCATGTTCTTTGCGGCTTGTACTGAGGTATGGGCTGAAGCGGGCACAATTGTGGTCAGAGGGGCTGAAAAAGCCGTTGTGTATAACAGTCTGCGGGGACGGGGACGTGCCTCTTTCCAGGCCGAAGTAAAAGGCAAGGGACTAGTGGTCAATGTGCCGGAGGAGGAGTGCCGGGATTTGCTTTGGCTGATTGCTGACGGACGGAGTTCATGGATCCGGTTGCAACCGGGAGAAACCGTTTCGGTGAATGTCAGCGCGGAACATTGGAAATTCTCCGGTGACGAGAAGAAAACGAATTCCTATCTGTATGACTGGACACAAAAGTTCTGGTTGGAAAAACCGAATTATCTGACGGGTACCGTTGAGATGATGTTTTCCGAAATTCCCCGAGAACAGAAGGTATGGCCGGAGCCTTCCGGGCTGTACCGGCCGGAATATCGGAAATGGACGGAATCCTGGGAACGCCGGGCGTATGATCAGTTGACGACTGCAAAATTGCGGGATGAGGCTTTTGTTGCGGAACAGCGCGAACGAATCCATTACAACTGGCTTGAACTGCAATGTCTGAATTTCCAGATGGCACAGATGCAGGTGGAGATTCCCGGAGAGACGCTGGAGTTCGTGCGGAACGAACGGTTTGAACATCCGGGATTCATGGATTATCCCGGACGCGATAATGTGTTACGCATTTATTTTGACATAGCAGACAAGCTGCATCTGTTCGACTACACGTCGATCGATTTCCTGCGCAGGCGGGCCGGGCGAATTGCCAATCCTTCATTGCGCGAATTGTACGTGCTCAACACCCTGCAAAGTGATTTCGACTACGGATATCTCTATCAGGGTGAAGCCATTCTTGAATCCGTACGGGATTTGGTTGTGTCGGAAAAAGGAAAGAAGATTTGGGAAAAATGTCTGGAGCAATACCGGGCCTGGCAGGCGGATTCTCAAAAACCGGAAGGGAAAGCCGTTGCCTATTTCAATTTCGGAGACATTGACGGCAAGCAGGTCAATCCCTCGATGTTCAAGGGAAAATACCTGCTGATAGATGTATGGGCCACCTGGTGCGGTCCCTGTAAGGCACAAATACCTTATCTCAAACAGCTGATACGGGAACTGGAGGGACGGGATATCGCTTTCCTGTCCATCTCGGCCGACAAGCCGGAAGCCAGGGAAACCTGGAAGAAGATGCTGGAAGAATCAGGATTGGAGGAACATGGCGTGATGGCTCCTGATGCGTTCAACCACAAGTTCTTCGAACGTTACGGCATAAGAAGCATTCCACGCTTCCTGTTAGTTGATCCGCAGGGTAACGTTGTGATCAGTAAGGCGCGTCGTCCTTCCGATCCGGTGCTTAAGCAACAGCTGACGGAATTGTTGGATGCCTATGATGCCAGCAAGACGGTTATCTCCGGACGCATAAAGGATGCAGAAAGCTGGATGAGTCTTTCCAAACCGGGAGGCTGGACCGTCCAAATGGCATCGGCTGCTGTTACGGACCATGCCTTTACGATGCCGGCCTGGATAGAAACGTCGGCATATTATGCTCTGAGCCACGGCATGACATACTATTACTTGTGGCTTACGCCTGGAGCACGGGTCGGATATGATGAGCAGGTGCCGTCCCGTTTTTCCGGGGACCATGCCGATATGAACAACCTGATGGCAGTACTGATTGAAAAATATGCCAGGACTTTTATTCCCTCCCGTAACGAGGTATTCGACCGCTCCCGCGGACAACGGTTGAGAAAACAGTACGACGAAATTGCCCGGACAATCGGACTGTCGGCATTGTCACCGGACGAAAAGGCTTTGTGCGTGGGCTACTGGCAGGGCGATTTCCTGCAAAAGATGTACGGCAGCATCATTTCGGCCAAAGTATTCGGCAAAGCGCACAAACGGCCGGATGTCAGGAAAGGCTATTCCGATGCTATCCTGGATCTCGATCTGCTGCCGGAACTCGTCCATCATCCCCAATGGTTCGATCTGCTGCAGGAGTGGCTGTATGCCAAACTGGATGCCGGACAAATCCGGATACAAAACGAGAGGTCATGGCTGGCGGATCTGGCCCACGGTATCGATAACGAGGAATTACGCGAATCCTATGTTATGGAAGCGATATACTGGGACGTTCTGCGCGGTTATCTGTACGATATTGAAAACCGGATTGCAAATATCCGTTCCTTGGTGAAAAAGGCGGAAAACCTGGAAACACTGAACGAAACGCCGGTCCGTATCGCAGAAGCCCGCAAGTCGTTTGCGGATGCGATGCCGGGAACCGACCTGAGTCACTACACATTCGAAGATGCCCAGGGGAAAACCGTTTCATTGGCGGATTTCAAAGGTAAATATGTCTTTATAGATATGTGGTCCACCGGCTGCAATCCCTGTATTGGCGAGATTCCCTATATCCGGGATTTAGAAAAACGCTTGTCCGGTAAACCGATCGTATGGGTATCCATCTCGCTGGATCTGAATAAAAAGGTATGGCTGGATTTCCTGCAGAAAAACAACATGAGCGGCATACAGCTGATCTGCGATAAGGGATTCAAACATCCTTTCATCAAACAGATCGGACTGAGCGGTATTCCGCAATTCCTGTTACTGGACAAGGAAGGAAAAGTAATTGATGCCAACACCCTGCGCCCTTCCAATCCGGTGATGGGAAAATTGTTGGAATTTATCCTGAACAGGTCCGAATGATCTGGGGATAATGACCTCTATACCGTGAAGAAGTGCAGTCCTGCAGGGCAGCACTTCTTCGTTTAAAATCTTTATTAAAATGCAAACTTATGAACTTAAACCATATTCAGACTGTAGCAAAGTATGAATCCAAGATTTTTGCGAAGTTGGCTCTTCTGGATTATGGCCGTTTTGTCGCTTGCCGGGATATCGGCCGTTTTACTGACTTATTTTTTCACTTATGGATCTTTGGAACGGACGGCATTGGCCTCGCATGTCCCGTGGCTTGGAAATTATCTCTATGCCATCATACAGGCGGTCATCGTGATTTTTCTGTCGGGCAACTTTCTCCAAAGTGACCGGAAACTGGACACTACCGGCGTGATTTGGGTGCGTCCGGTTACGAACTCCGCATACATTGCCGGAAAAGTGTGGGGCACGATGAAAGTGTTTTTCGTACTTAATATCGTCACATTGCTGTTGGTCGCCTATCTCCATATAGCGGTCGTCCGTTCACCCTTCATGCTCTATCCCTGTCTCTTATACACATCTGACGCTG
>OWKP01001649.1_pt1 | contig 13504 bp, 7 predicted proteins | sample 1732991 | NCBI WGS metagenome assembly OWKP01 (sample SAMN05065777, study PRJEB22554) | human gut metagenome | biome: ENVO:2100002; feature: ENVO:00000062; material: ENVO:00002003 | host: Homo sapiens | place: USA
CGGCAGCGTCAGATGTGTATAAGAGACAGGAAGACCGTTCTTTTTGTACAATAATCAAGAAAAACAACGAACATTTTGTTCATTGCAAACAGGTGTTAACAAGTAAAGCGGATTGAGTGTTATGCTTCTTTTTAGGGAAGTAACATTTGTAATAATAGAAAATGATAGGAGCCTAATTTTTTTCTAAGGAAGGACATTGCTCTCTTCTTTTGAGTCTTCACAGTTTCAAGAGAAACATGGAGTGCAGTGGCAATCTCCTCGTTCTTCTTGCCTTCCATATACATCAAAAAAACTTCCCTGCATCGATCCGGCAGCGCATCAATTGTCTGAAGAAGCTGGCGATAGACTTCTTCACTAAAGAAGCCCTCTTCCTCCTCTTCCATCCTAAATGTAGTGGAATGACTATCAAGCATCTTCTGAAGATAGTTGCCTTCCACATCCTTATGTTTCAAATAATCCAAGGAAGCATTTCTGACAGAGTTATACAGATAAACCCTGAATGAAGCCAGAGACCGGAAAAACATCTTTTTCTCCCAAATAGTGGAGAATAACTCCTGGACAATATCTTCTGCAGATTCTGAATCTCCGACAATTGTTATTGCATAGCAAACCAATGCTTTATAATAATTCTTATAAAGCAGTCGGAAAGCAGCCGCATCCAACTTATTAATTTGTTCTATGGAAATCTCATTGTTAGTCATTTCGGGAGTTTTGCGCCAAAAATACAAATTAAATAATAATGTTCTATACAGAAAGACTGATATTTTTCTCTCAGGCAATCTAGTTGTATGGTACTTTCCAAAAGATATCCGCCTATAAAAGATTCACCCGGATTTACATTCGACAATGTAAACCCGGGTGAAAAATGCTCAATATTGCATAGAAGAAATCTTTAAAAATATCTCTTACAATATTGTTTTCATAGAGACAAATTAATTAAGAGAGAGTTTATGTAATAGAGATTTATTCAATTTCTGTAGCTTTATTAATGCGGTAGATCAACAGGTCATAATGAGAACGATCTGCCTCAGGCGCCGTCGAAATTGCTTTCTTGAGCATGTCTTTCGTACGCATCAACAAGTCAAAATAGTAAGCAGCTATTTTTGTCTGGTTGGTATAGATCGGCGGAATTGAAGAAAAGCCTGCTACTTCTTCTGCATTTTGCAATGAATACATCTTCATATCCACCTTTCCGCCATTTCTCAAAGCAGCCAGATTGATCTCCGGTTTGCCGGTAGCCGCAAATCCTGTTTTTGAGGCTTTGAAACTACCAATAGGCGCAGTTGCTGTCGATGTTGAAATAATACTTTCCAGAAACGCTGTCTGTAGTGCTCTCTCGAAATTCTCCAACGGACGATGCTTCAAGACACCTTCCCAAACAATTCCATAGATATCATCCAGATATTCCGAAGCAGTATATGCTGCACCCGGGAAGCGTTCTGTACAAACCTCGACATAAGGCAGACGTCCGAAAATACCATTAAAGATATCCAAACGTAAACGGTCAGCCTTCTTATCTGAAATTTCAAATTCATTCAAATGAGCGGTATCGTCCACCCAATCCAGATTCTTTGCCAGTTCCAATGCCTTGCTCAAAGCTGCTTTCTGTTTCTCACGATCTACCATTGAATAACTTGGTATCGCATCCTTCTCGCGAATATCATTCAAGTAAATACCGCCAATATAACTCAGTATTGCATAAATACGCCCGCTCAGTCTTTCACTAAGGGCAGAGTGTACACGTCTGCGCATTAAAAAATCGCGGTCTTCCTTGGCAAACCAACTATAATAGTTTTCAAATCCTTTGCGAACATTAGGAAGCATATAGTCGAATGATTTCAAATGGTCATCTCCCAGACTTCCGCGACTATTACGAGGATCAGAATCAAAACGTGACTGATTACGTATATAAGCATAATATGGGTCTCCCGTATGTTCACGAATCCAGCTATCCAACGTCTCTTTTTCTTCCTGTAATGAAGAAGCATAGATAGGCTGATATAAATATTTAATCACCAGTTCGTCATATGGACCAGGCTTTGTATTAACCAGACACACTCCATTACGAACATCCTCCTCCGTAGCTACGTCATTAATGATTACGCCTCCCATAACAGAAGAAGCGAGACCATACTTTTGAGTAAAACTTGCCGAACGCAACGAATCCACCGGATAAGCACAGGAAGCTCCCCAGTTCATTGTTAGTCCCAGTCCGGTTCCTACAGCCTGAGCAATAGCAGCCTGAATCAACTCACCCTGTATCTCCTGCGGGAAAACAGTAGTACGCACACGAGGATCAATAGCAACAGTGGCCCCTATACGGTCAGCATACTGAACACTGATCATATTTGCATTAATCAGAATAGACGCGTTCAATATTTCACCGGTACGTGTATCTGAGTGTATCGTTGTCTGTGCCGAATTCAGCCAAGAAGCCGAATAACGTATTGTCATACAGTCAAAGCTGTTTGCATTGAACAATGTGTCATTCTTCGGGAATTCTTTCACACAAATAACATCTTTAAAGCCGATCTTCTCAAATGCCTTATTCCATGATTCCGCACCAGCCTTGATATACGGATTCCATTTGACAGGCATCAGACTGTCGATATAGAACACCAGTTGTTTGACTGGCCGAACCAGCTCGCCACGGCGATAGGCAGCAGAGTCGGAAGGCTCGATACGCCAACGTTTTGCATAGCGTATACTCTTCACTTCCTGAGTTGCCCCTGAATAATCACTTTTCAATTGTGTAGTCAATCCCAAACGTGAGTCAGCCAGGCGAGGAGTCATCGGCTCCTCGGGCAGAATACAAAGCATTTTAGTGACGACCGCTGTCAACGGTACGTCTTTGTACATATTGTATGCTCCCATCAGCGTATGGTCGACAGTATATGACAACTCTTCACGTACACTTATATGATTTTCTGAAGCCGATACACCCAAAATAGCAGATTTATCCGATTGCAGAGAATGATCGCGCGACACGAATCCATAGTATCCGTTAGCCGATGTCGAAGGGAAAGGTTTGGTAAAAGCAGATCCCTCCAAAAATAATCCCTTCATATCTACCACAAGTGCAGAACTATCCGGAGTGCAAGCCAATACCTTAAAGCTTTTGAAAATACCCGGATTATGCGCATTGTCCAACGCACGTGCGATATAAGCATCACCACTGGTATTTACCGGCTTACTCAATAAAGGCATACGTGCCACAAGAGTTGAATCGATCATCTCAAAACGGAAACGTACATCGGTACCCCCTAACTGTCCGGGAGCTCCTTCACCACCGTCACTCGTATTTTCAATAGAAGAAGCAAACAGCATCTCACGTCCTAACATGGCAACCGGGAACTCCACATACACTTTCCCTTCCACCTTATGGATAGTCATCAGCCCGTGTGCTGTCTGAACTTTCTTATTCTTGAACAGCTTCTGATATGGTGTCAGATTTTCCTTCTTATCTTCTTTTTTCTTCTTTTTAAAAGGCCAGAAAGCATTTCCTTCCTGTGGCAGGCAACATGCAAAAAGAAGCAATAAACAAAGTATCTTACTATATCTGTTTCTCATACTTCCTATCATTTTAATGCCTGGTCAATTTTGTACAACAATAAGCGGTAGTGGCGTTGTGTATCAGCCGAACCGGTAGAAGCACTCGCTGCAACCAGACTACGAACCTTCTTCAACTCACCGTAGTATATATGTTCCATCGGTTCGATCGGTGCTTTCAGATCTACATCATCATCAAATCCACTGATTTCCTCCAAACGGGCAGCCTGCATCTCACGAGGCTTGTTATTAAAACATCCCATAAATTCCTCCGAGATGATTCCGAAACGTTCGCGCGAAGCAGTTTTCAGCCATTCGGGCACTTCAATGTGAGCATACATATCTGCGATACCTTTACGGGTAGCATTCTTTGCAACCCCTGCAACCGAACCTTCAATCAGCTTCGTCAGATAATTCATCTGCAAACGCATTTCTGTTTCTGTCAAAGTTCTTCCGGCACGGGTAGGAGCCCATACAAAACGTTCTATATCGGCAAGATATTCTTTCTGAGTATAAGGAGCTGATGTCGCCTTACCCGAACAGATAGCCACCGCACCACAACGAGACAAGATACCATCAATAATTGCATCTTCCATCTGCATGGCCACAGAAGTACGGATAGGGAATTCTTTCAGTGTTTCGCGTGCATCCAGCCACGAAAGGTCCTTCAGTTCATTCAATAAGAAATTCAGAGCCTTTTTTTGTTGTTGCTTCGATACAGTTTTAAAGCTTGGACGCTGATCACCGTCATAGCGTTCGTTCAGATAAATACCACCGATATCTCCCAAAACGAAAGTCAAATAACGTACGTAAGCATATACAATTTCGTCATAAACAGCCGTGCGGAACTCAAAATCCTTATCCTTATCCGCTACCCAATCATTGATATGCTTTAGCAGATATTGCAAGTTGCGACGTCCATATTCAGAAGCTTTCACCGGGTCATCTCCCAAGTCTTCCTCTACTGAACTTGGGTCAAAACGACGTCTGAATTGTTGTTTACCATAGCGATATTTAACATCTCCAGACTTCTCACTGATCCATTTATCCAAAATAGGAATTTCTTCCTCTGCCGTTTTAGCCTCAAAAATCGGGGTGTACAGCCAGGCAATAGCATAGTAATCATACGCTCCCAGTTCCGGAGGAGTCAAACGCACGCCTCTCTCTTTATCACCCGGTTGAGCAATATAATTGTTACGGGCATAGTCCATAATAGAGTAGGTCGTACCAAACTCCTGAGTAAACTTCGGATCGCGCAAAGATTCCACAGGGATAGAAGAAGAACCTGCCATATTGTGCATCAATGACAATGTGTGTCCTACCTCATGCGAGAGCACATAAGCGATACAATCTCCCAGCAAGTCTTCACGCAAAACAACATCACGTACTTCCTCATCAGCAGGGGCAGTCTGCAAGAAGCGCCAGTACTGAACCAACTGCACAATATTGTGGAATACCGTAACAGATGCATTAATGATTTCTCCGGAACGCGGATCTATCCAAGAAGGTCCCATCGCATTGGCCACCGTAGACGGAGCATAACGTATACAGGAATATTTGATATTCTCCGGATCGAAGTTCGGATCATCTTTCGGGAAATCTTTTGCAATGATGGCATTCTTAAAACCGATCTTCTCAAATGCTTTCTGCCATACTTCAACTCCTTTATGGATATATTTATTCCAACTCAACGGAAAAGTATCATCAATGTAGAAAACAATAGGTTTCTTTGGTTCTACCAGTTCGCCACGGAGATAGGCTGCCGAATCCGATGGTTCCAGATTCCATCTGTGAGCAATGTGACGAGTACGCAACCCACGACCTTCGGAAGCAAATTCTACTACAGAGTGTTCAAAAATACCAATACGTGAATCAGCATAACGGGGACGCATCGGTTGCTCAGGCAACAGAATGAAGCTACGATTCATAACCGCAGTAAACGGCATTTTCTTCACTGCATAATTTCCCTTCATACCCACGCTGATTTTGTAGGTCAGTAAAGAACGTATACTCACATTATCCTCAAAGCCTTTGACTCCCTGAACAAATGAGCTTTCCTTCTCAAAATCCTTACTAATATCGGCTCCCATCATCTCCATCATTGAATATGGTGAGAACGGAGAAAGGTTCTTTTTATCGCTCAGCAGATAGTCTGTCATATCGAATACCACTGCCGTGCTATCGTTATTATATGCTTTGATCTCGAATGTTTCAGCGATTGCCGGCATGGTACTGCTTACCAAGCGCTTCTTGATTTCACGATCTTCAGAGAACTGCCCTGCCTGTACACGACGCAATGTAATAGTTGAGTCGCGTTGCACAAAACGAATCAGAAAAGGATCACCTGACTTCTCTCCTACACAGCCGAACTGGTTATCGGTCGTTTCCACGATGGTAGAACCAAGCAGAATATCCCGATTCATCACCTTAATCGGCAATTCAAAGTAGATTTTATTGTCCAACTTGTGAAGAGTAATGAAACCTTTAGCCGTGGTGACTTTCTTGTCTTTAAACAGTTTGTCGTACTTGGTTTCCTTCTTCTCTTTCTTTGTAGTTGCTTCAGTAGAAGCTTTCTTCTTGTTTTTCTTCTTAGCCACAGCGGGGCTGATCATCGCCCCACATAGTGCAACCAGAAGAAGTAAATACAGTTTTTTCAAGGTTTTATCATTTTTAAGTTTATAACCAATCGAAATCATCATCCCATCCATTGCCTGTATTAGGCTTATAACGTACCTGTACAATACGTCCTAAATCTTTTTCGTGATATAGAACAAATTTCCCATCAACTTCCGTTACTTGAATTGTTTGTCCCTTATTTATCACGTATTTATCAATAGTATATTCATCAGAAGTGTTGTAAGTATATCCTTTCATAATATAGGCATCTCCGCTCTCCAAACCAACAATGATATATTGATTATTGTAGAACTGTGTATCAACAGAAGTAATCGAAGAGTTAAATGTAGCACACTTAAATAACATATTTTCTTTCAGATAATACAGATATAGGGCATTCCCTTTACTAATAAAAAGGTATTGCCATGTATCTTGATAACGGAACAATGAGAAACTATTCTTTGAAGTACCATCAATTATCTGTCCCAACTCAGCAGGTGCTTCCACCTGCGACACATACGTTGTAGCCAAACTAGTTACTGTAGTACTACCGGAAAAGTCTCTTACCGCAAACTTCTGGATATAGAATTTATGAGACTGCTTATGCTCTATTACTGCAAAATACATCATCTTACCATAATCATAAGAGTCCGATTCACACGCTCCTACATAATGTACTGTATAATCTTTCATATTATCTAAACGAGCATATGTAGGATGATTTGTGTATGTCGTTTCATCTACATTCAATGTTAGTATTTTGCCCGAATTAAAAGTTCCATTAGAGCTAAGCTTATCTGTTACGTGTAAATATTGACTTGAATTTTTATCATACAATAGTAATCCTCCATGGCCTGAAAATGGAGCATAAGCAATCATACGACCATCAACTTTCACTTTACCTTCCGCATCCGATGTTAGTGGAGTATTAATAAAACGGCTCGTATTAAAAAGAAGATTACTCTCTTTTACACGTGTATAAATTGTACCATCCTCGCCGACGGCCATCGTCAGACACTGCAAATCAATCACTGCTTCCGGTACTAAATCTTGTGGATAACCCTCCAAGAACATTTGTGACAATGCTCCTTCACGCTGATAACTACTACCTGATACGTCTACAGCTCCTTGCCCACCTTTTTGCGCTATCCATAGCCAACTTATACCTGGATCCTCACCATCCCATTGCTCTACCCAATGAGGATATATCGAAACAGGCTGACTACCTAACGGTTCTTTATTTATCATTCGATAAATATCACGAGTAACTACAGGTTTAAGTACTCCCTCTTCTGTTTGGAATTTCATAAATGTCAACATACTATTACCATCCTTTTCAGAAAGAATAACCCAACCATCTTTCACATATGGAGAACTAATTGAGATTGTCGTTGAACCAAAATAAGATACTCCAGTGGACTTATCCAATACTGCCAATCGCAGATCTTTATTTTTGGCTACCGTATCCGCCACCCATTCCAAATCTTTAGAGTGAGCTATCACATGTCCATCATAGCTCCATTCATAAGCTAAGTTCTGACTTTCGCGTCCCAAAGCAAAAGTTAGTTCCGGTTTTGAGATAACCTTATCTCCCAAGGAATAATAAGAGGTTTCTGTTGAAACAGAGACTTCTATATCATTCATTTCTTTATAATCATAATTCCCCTTATCATCATAACAAGATGCCATACCTAAAAGGAACATAACGATAAATATTATTTTCATATTCATATTCAAGTAGTCTATTTATTAATTAATAGGCACAGTCATTGGAAATTCTTTACCATCAGCATCCACATCCATCACATTATTCTGTGCAATATAGCGTTTAAATGTCAATGAATAAGCTCTCTTCTCAGCCGTATTTAATGCCCCGAAATTAGTTACTCCTGTACACTTCACAAATTCTTCATATTTTTTTCTAGAGTACGTACCTAAATATACTCTTGTGACCTGAGTAGTCCACCACTCTGGTTTACTTACCACATTATTAAATACAATTTTTATTTTTTCATATTCCTGCATTGTTCCTTGGAAATATTCATTCGGAACCAGTTTCAGACACAATTTTACATTCTCCTTCAAATCATCCGTCTTCACCAAAGTAACTTCTAACGTATCATTAGACAATCCTGCTCCAAATTTTGGATTAATTGGTAAACGAAAATTCTTTGAAGCCGCATTTGGGGTAGGATCTTCTTTTTCATTCTCCTCTACCACTACTACACTATATGGAGTATCTTCGTTGAGAGGCTTACCAATCAAACTCATACCAATCTTTACCGTTATTTCTTCGCTCGTCGGATAATTATTGAATGACACCTCCATATATCCATTCTCTTTATCGTAATCATTTGTCGTATTTATCAATTGACTAAAATAAAGATACTGTTCTCCCTGATAGGGTTTTATTTCATCCTCTGAACACGCCCAAAGACAAAGAGAGATTAAAGCAAATAATATATTTTTTTTCATCGTTTCTTCTTTTGATTAGCAATATTAAATGTCTTCATTATTCGGTTTGTCAAATACAAAGACTACATTATCTTTCGGTTTCTGATCCAAACGTTTATACTGAAAGAACATCTGTCCTTCACCTACAAACTCACGACGCATTTCTTTTATCAAGTGTGTATGAAAGACTTCCAGAGAACCAATACTTGATGCTAGATTAGTAGTACTAATACCTCTCGCATAACGTACTTTATCTAACATCTCACCTGCTTTAGAGAACTCATCTTTATAAGCAAAATATTCACCCATAATATAATACATCTCGCTCAAGCGTATAGCCGGAATCATGTCTGTACCGGAAGTACCTTCTTTTATATCATATTTAAAGGAATACTTAATATCTCCTCCATCCCAGTCCCCAAACAAATCAAGATTACGATCGTCAGCACCAGCTTCATCACCAAAAAGATTTGTAGTATTTACAACTAATACCACATCATTCCCTTTAGTCATATACGGAAGATAATCTTCATAGCAAGTAGACTTAAAGAAAGTCATAATTATACTATTATAATCTTTCCGATTAGTGGTCAAGCTATTAGAGAAGTTAAAACAAGAAGCTGTAGACGTGCTTCCTGTTGAATAAGTGGCATCTACTACTTCTTTTGCTTCTTTGTAAGCATTACCATATTCGCCAGCCCAACAATAAACACGAGCTAACATCGCTGTTACCGCATAATAATTCATACGATATCCACGATACGCAAAAAATACATCCTTAGCCAGTTCTCCACTAGTACCACTATTAACAGCCAACATACGATTTTCGGTGGACATCCAATGTTTGTTTTCTTTAATAGTATCACACTTTGCCAACAAGTCCTTTGCCGCTTTTAAATCATTAACTATTTTTCTCAAAATCTCCTTATTGTTTTCATAAGAAGGAACAATAGTAGGATATACATCAACATAAGGTATATAGGCTTTGCCATCGTCTTTAAGCATAGAAGGAGCAAACATCCGAAGCATATCGAAATGGATTAACGCACGCAATCCCAATGCCTCTCCCCATATCATATTCTTCTCCAACTCGTCTTCTGCAAACACAGAAGGAGATGCTTCACTTACATTAGCAATCAAGTTATTACAGTTAGCTATATTATTATAACCAACAGACCAAATGCTGGAAATAATACTTTTTACATCTGAATCATCGAATTTATAATTAGCAGCTTTATAATAGGACGAGGTACTTTTCATATAGCTACTTCCCGACTGATAATATTGTGCTATTACATCCATAAACCCCCATGAAATACTCTTACCATACATTGAGGAGGTTCCCAAATTCAAATAAATACCATTCAAAGCGTTACGATAACCATCGCCAACTTCGAAAAGTTTATCGCCATTGACTTGATTACTTGGTGCTACATCCAACCAATCACTACAACTTGTTGTAAACAAGCTAGCTGTCAGTAATATCATTGCATATACTTTCTTCATATTATTCATCTACTCTAAGTATTGTTTATTAAAAACTCATCTTTACCGAAGCTGCAAAAGAACGAGAATACGGATAGTCCAAACCACGCTCGGCACGTACAGTAGAAACACGGAATAAATCATTACCCGACAATTCTACACGTAATAAGCCAATATGTGCTTTTTTCAACCATTCTGTATTAAAGTCATAACCTACCGTCAGAGAATTAAATGTTAAGACATTGTAATCCTGAATAAAACGGCTTGTAGGACGAGTTACTGCAACCACTCCATCTGTTTGCAAACGTCCGTAAGGAGTACAATCTCCAGGATTCTGCCAACGTCCTGTTAATACTCGACGATCCACATTGCTACTTTGTATATATGCATTCTCAACCTTACTTACCAATGTTGAATTGTACCGTTGTCCTCCAAGCTCATACATAAATGTTGAATATACGGAGAATTGCTTCCAACGCATATTAAAACCAAAGGTACCTTGAAGTTTCGGCTCTTCATTTCCAATTACAACTTGATCAGCTGCATTCCAATCGTAAGTAATCGTTCCATCAGGACGAACAAAGATTTCTCTACCGTCTGCCGGATTGATACCTAACGACTTTACACCAAAAATAGACGTTAAGGACCCACCCTCTACATACTGTAAATAAGTAGCACTATATTCGGCTTTACCTTTATTAATACCGGAATTATAATCAGCATATTTCTCTTGTACCCTCTTATTATACTCTTTCAGGCTATCAGAAATCTTGGTTATCTCATTCTTATTATGAGCCATATTGACAAAGGCTGCCACATACCAATCCTTTGAATTCAGGATAGTGCTTCGCAACTGAATTTCGACACCTTTATTCATTACTTCACCGATATTGTCTTTGTATGAGGTAAACCCTGTAGAACTAGGTAAAGTCACACTGTTCACCAGATCTACTGTTTTCTTACGATAATAAGAAAAGTTCATCTGAAGTAAACCTTTGAACATGTCAACATCCAACCCCAAATCCATATTATGCGTCTTCTCCCATCCCAATGAACTGTTCCCCAATGCCATCAGTGTTGCACCTAAACCTGTTTTAAACCAATTGTCTGTGATTACTTGATAAATTGTCTGTGCCTCGTAGGGAGAAAAATCCACCTTACCAGTGATACCATATGTTCCACGAATCTTAAAGCGCTCCATCCATTCAAATTGTTTCATAAACTTATAATTATGCAGATTCAATCCGAGACCACCCGAAAAGAATGGGGCAAATCTTTGATCGGAACCAAATTCCGAGTTTCCGTCAAAACGAAGAGAAACGTCAGCCAAATAAATATTATCGAACGAATAATTGAATGTTCCTAATGCACCGAACAAACGGCTTTTACTATCTGAGTTTACTGGTAATGTAGGTACTTTGTTCGCATACCCCGGAGAAGATAACTCCCCAGAAGGAAAGCCTTTATAAGCTATACCGAAACTATCGCCAGTACTTGAAGTAGCATTAATCCCAATCAAGAAGTTCAAATTGTTCTTCTTAATATTTCGGTTATATGATAAAGTAGCCGTAGCGTCCCAACTTAAGCTATTGGCAGTAGCAACATCCAACTGTCCAGAAATCACATTGTTAGCATTTAGCGGTTCAGAATTCTTTTTTGAACGAGGATCTAAAAATTGGCGTGAATCTGAATTTGACTTCGTAACACTAAATTGTCCTTTCAGTAACCAATAGTTATCTATATTCCACAATAATTCAGTATTATTAATCAGTTCCCATGATTTGCTACGATCATAACTTTTCAACGTAGCTTCATATAATGGATTCTCTTCTGTTCCTCCAGTCCATGAGGTAGTGGTTTCCAAATAATTCCCATTCTCATCTAAATACTCATCATATGGCAACTTTGAAGTATAATCAGAAAAGCTTCCATAAGGAGATTCTTCAGATTTAGTATAAGTATAAGAAAAATAGTTTTTTACCTGAAAAGCACCGAAACGGTAAGATAAAGATAACCCACCCGACATACGATCACGATAAGAACCTTTCATTACGCCATCTCCTGAATTGTAAGAAAAGTCAGCTCCCCAACGCAGGTCATCCGTTCCTCCATCTAGATACAAACTATGTTTATGATTGAATACAGTACGAAGCGGTTTCGATAACCAATAGGTATCTACTCCACGAACTACATTATTCAACTTTCTATTATAGATTTGATCCAATCGATTTTGCTCACTTGCACCGGCTTCCGGCTTAGCTTTAAACATACCTGCCGCAACCTCTGTTTCAAGCTTTTCCCGCGCATTCATCATATTATAATCGGTCAGATCAGGATATTCCAATGTTCCAGTAAAGTTATAATCGATATTGACTTTACCAGCTTTCGGAGTTACCGTTGTAATAATAACTACACCATTAGCTGCACGAGAACCATACATAGCCGTAGCAGCAGCATCTTTCAAGATAGTAATGCTCTCAATACGGCTAGGATCCATATCATATAACTTCTGCACACTAATCTCAAAACCATCCATGATAAAAGTCGGAAGATTAGGATTGTTCTTCAATGATGTTTTAGAAAGGCTTTGCGCATCCAACTGAGTAGTTCCAATACCGGAACGTCCACGGATATATAACTCCGGAACATTATTCGGATTCGAACCTACTAAATTATTTTCAGCAATACGAAAAGAAGGGTCGAACGTTTGCAAAGCTCCCAAAACATTTGTTTTGGAAACCGACATCAACTGGTCTGCCGAAACCGTCACAGAAGTACCCGTAAAGCTATTTTTGCTGATCTTTGCATAACCGGTTACCACCACCTCTTCCAATTGCTTTGAATCGGGTTTCAACTTAAAGGTATGCACTTTATCAAGATTGAGCTTGCCAGTATGTATTTCCAAAGTTTGCATGCCTACAAAGGAAAGACGAATTGTTACATCTCCTTCGGGAAGTCCTAAAGAAAAAGCACCGTCTGCATCAGTCATTGTTCCGATATTTCTTTCTTTCCCCAGTATCAGTACCGTCACACCCGGTAGTTCGCCACCCTGTTCATCCACCACTTTACCTTCCAACGTACGTGTCTTCTGATCTTTCTTCTTGATGACCACAATACCATCTTTGGTAGCATAAGTGAAACCTTTAGGTGAAAGAACGCGGTCCAGCAATTCCTTCCAAGGCTCGTTGGTAGCTTTTACAGTCACCGGTTCAACTCCTTTAAACATCTGAGAGTTATAAAGCATGTTGATTCCAGCTTTCTGTTTTACCGTGTTTAAAAATGTTTCCATCGGCACATCCTTCAAATCAAGTGTCACTTTCTTCTCATCAGGTGGAAGTGCCCATGCACTGAGAACCATCTGTCTCTTATACACATCTGACGCTGCCGACGAACTCTAGGG
>OWKP01001659.1_pt1 | contig 13422 bp, 13 predicted proteins | sample 1732991 | NCBI WGS metagenome assembly OWKP01 (sample SAMN05065777, study PRJEB22554) | human gut metagenome | biome: ENVO:2100002; feature: ENVO:00000062; material: ENVO:00002003 | host: Homo sapiens | place: USA
TACACCCTAGAGTTCGTCGGCAGCGTCAGATGTGTATAAGAGACAGCATCAAAATTATTGCATTGTTAATTAGTATTTTGAAACTATATAGATTATTTCTCCAAATCTGATTCGCTTACATTGGCTTAAACCTTTATATTTTATAAAATTTATAAGTCTTTCTTTTACAGTCATGTATCGGTTTGCTAAATTGTTTTTAATTGTACAGAGAGAAATTCTATAAATTGGTTGAATTTTACAGATAAATGCTCCATGTTTGCATCGTGTTATAAAAATAACACCACGAAGTTAGTTAAAATCTCTGGAATAACCTTGAAAAACGGTAGAAAAGGCATCGAATGGCTTAGTAAAAAGGCATTTACGAAGTCAAATGGTGACAGCGACAAAAAAGCGGGTAACGCAAAGGAAAGCGGAATTATGAAGCAGAACGGTTTTCAAATCGTTACCCGCCGGAAAGTGATTTTTAACACATTACACCGAAACTGGCAGCTTGTGGCTTCGGTTGGCTTATAAGGTCTAACTCGTTGATATTTAACTTTGCAATCAAAAAACGAGTATGGCAAGAAGCACATTCAAAGTGCTGTTCTACGTGAACGGCAGCAAGGAGAAAAACGGTATTGTCCCCATCATGGGACGGGTTACAATCAACGGGACTGTGGCACAGTTCAGTTGCAAGCAGAGCATTCCCAAGACGCTTTGGGACGTGAAAGGCAACAAGGCGAAAGGGAAGAGCCGCGAGGCACGGGACATCAACCTCGCGCTTGACAACATCAAGGCGCAAATCATCAAACACTACCAGCGCATTTCCGACCGGGAGGCATTTGTAACGGCTGAAATGGTACGCAATGCCTATCAAGGTATCGGTAGCGAGTATGAGACACTGATAAAGGCGTTCGATAAGGACTGCGCCAACTTTCTGAAACGTGTCGGAAAAGACCGCAGCATCGGCACATACAAGGTGATGGTAAGGGCAAGGAACTATGTTGCCGACTTTATCAAGTCATTCTACAAACGAAACGATATGTCGATGTTGGAACTGACACCCGACTTTATCAAGGAGTTTGCCGCCTATCTGACGGTAGAACGAGGATTGAAGAACGCTACCATTTGGCTGCACTGTATGTGGCTGAAAGGTGTCGTGATGCGAGCACACTATAACGGACTGATACCGAGAAATCCGTTTGCACAGTTCCACATCAACCCGAATGTAAAGGAACGGGAGTATTTGACGGAAGACGAGATAAAGACCGTAATGACACATGAGTTTGAAAGCCCCACGCTCACGCTTGTCCGGGACTTGTTCATCTTCGCCTGCTTCACCGCGCTGAGTTTCGTGGACATGAAAGAACTGACAACGGATGAGATAGTGGAGGTAAACGGCGAGAAATGGATAATCGGCAAACGTCACAAGACCGATGTGCCTTTTCAGGTAAAGCTGCTTGACATCCCTCTACAAATTATCGAACGGCACAAGAACCGTTCAGACGGCAAGTCGGTATTCGGTGAAATCAACTACTGGACGATGTGCAAGCAGTTGAAAAAGGTTATCAAGGAATGTGGTATCGAAAAGGCAATCTCCTACCATTCAGCAAGACATACCTTCGGAACCTTGGCTTTGACCAAGGGGATGCCTATCGAAAGCGTGAGCCGTGTATTGGGGCACACGAACATTGTCACGACCCAAATCTACGCGAAGATAACCACACAGAAACTCGACAACGACCTGACGATGTTCGGGAACAAGCTGAGCAAGGCATTTAACGGTATAACAATGGCATGAGTATGAAAAGAGTTGTCATAGCAATATCAGAATATGGCACAGTAATACTGCCTGATGTCCCGAATGAAAATGTCTGGATGTCTGAAATGGAATTGGTGGAGCTATTCGGGGTAGTTGTCCCGACACTCCGTGCCGCAGTCAGAGCCGTGTATAAAAGCGGCGTTCTGAAAGCATATGAGGTGCAGAAATATATCCGGTTGGAGAACGGATATAATGCCGATGTGTTCGGCTTCCCGATGATAGCGGCACTTGCTTTCCGTATCAATACCTTTGGTGCGAAACAGGTGCGCAAAGCCATCCTTGAAAAATTGTACTTGCGAAAAGAGAAAACAAGCATTTTCTTTTCGCTTGATATAAAAAGTATGAAAAGTCCCAAGTATCAAGCATGAAATATCTCAATGTGACGACATGAAGTAATGAAACCTGTGCGTATTCCCATTGCCAACAATGTACTTATACGGATAATTGCATAAGTGCGCCGTCATTTATACAGATGAATACTACAATCCCGAAGAGACAGCCATTAGAGTGGTGCTTCTTCGGGATTATTTTTGTTCTCACATCCGTTTTTGCGACCCGAAGCATTGAATTTCCTGTTCCAAAGCATTTTATTCCCCATTCTGCTGCGTTTTGCGTATCAGCCTATCCAATAAATGATTATACTTTTGTGGCTGACATTTTACCAAACTAAAATCGAATGAAAATGACAGCCAAAGAATCAAAAGACAGCCACCGACCGCCATCAGATAGCGGCATGGCAAAGGAGGAGTTTATCCGTGTGGGTACAACCCTCTACAAGTTAGTGAACCAGCCCCGTCTGAACGGCGGCTATGTGAGGAAACGCATCGCATGGAACAACGAGACCCTGCGCCAAGACTACGGCAAGGACTATATCGGCAGCGTCCCCAAGTATGACGGCTTCTGCACCGTACCTGAACACGTCAATTATCTGCCAGTGGTCGGCAAGTTCCTCAACCTCTACGAGCCGATAGACCACCGACCTATACAGGGCGAGTTCCCACATATCCAATCTCTGATACGGCACATCTTCGGGGAACAATACGAGCTGGGGATGGACTATCTCCAATTGCTCTACCTGCAACCCATACAGAAACTGCCAATCCTGCTGTTGGTATCGGAGGAACGCAACACAGGCAAAAGCACGTTCCTGAACTTTCTGAAAGCCCTGTTTCAGAACAACGTGACGTTCAACACCAATGAAGACTTCCGCAGCCAGTTCAATTCCGACTGGGCAGGGAAGCTGCTTATCCTTGTGGATGAGGTGCTGCTCAACCGCAGGGAGGATAGCGAGCGGTTAAAGAACCTCAGCACCACACTCTCCTACAAGGTGGAAGCCAAAGGCAAGGATAGAGACGAGATAGCATTCTTCGCCAAATTCGTGCTGTGTTCCAACAACGAGTATCTGCCTGTCATCATCGACGCAGGGGAAACACGCTATTGGGTGCGCAGGATAGACCGCCTGCAATCCGATGATACCGAATTCCTGCAAAAACTGAAAGCGGAGATTCCTGCCTTTCTTTACCATTTACAACACAGAAGCCTCTCCACCGAAAAGGAGAGCCGTATGTGGTTTGCGCCCTCGCTGCTGCATACCGAAGCCCTGCGGAAGATTATCCGTAGCAACCGCAACCGACTGGAGATAGAGATGCACGAGCTTATACTTGACATCATGGATAGTGTCGGTACGGACGCTCTCTCTTTCGACTGCAACGACATTCTCCTTTTGCTGCAACACTCACAGGTAAAAGCGGACAGATGCCAAGTCCGCAAGGTCTTGAAAGAGTGCTGGAAACTTGCTCCTGCACCCAATACGCTTACCTACACCACCTATCAGGTGGACTTCACACGGGAATGCCACTATTCGCCCATGCGGAAAACAGGACGGTTCTATACCGTGACAAGGGGATTTTTGGAAACACTCTGATTATTTTGATGAAATGATGAATAAGGATATAAATATACTGAGATATAGAAGTTTACCTTCTCATCAAACATTCATCAAAAGTATCTCACTGATGAAAAGAGAAAACAGTTCGGACAGACCATACCCGATGCTTCAAACGATGAATTTTTCTTTTCGTGAGTTTTTGATGAATAATTGATGAGAGTATATACAAATGTAAATCAATACATTAAACCGCCTATTCATCAAATCATCGTTTTTGCATTCATCATCAAATCAATAGAAACATCATATCATGAACATCCAAGAAGCAAAACAAATCAAGATTGCAGACTATCTGCAAAGTCTGGGCTATTTGCCCGTAAAGCAACAGGGCAACAGTCTTTGGTACAAATCGCCATTGAGAGAGGAAACGGAAGCCTCGTTCAAGGTAAACACCGAACTCAACAGGTGGTACGACTTCGGCATCGGCAAAGGCGGCAACATCATCGCTTTGGCGCAGGAGCTTTATTCTTCCGACCATATGCCCTATCTGCTCCGTAAGATAGCGGAACAGGCACCGCACAGTCGTCCCGTGTCTTTCTCTTTTTGCCAACAACCATCAGAACCGAGCTTCCAACAATTGGAGGTACGGGAACTCACCCATCCGGCATTGCTGCGCTACTTGCAGGAGTGCGGAATAGATACCGCATTGGCAAAGCCGGAGTGCAAGGAACTGCATTTCATAAACAACGGCAAACCTTATTTCGCCATCGGCTTCCCGAATGTGGCAGGAGGGTACGAGGTGCGCAACCAGTTTTTCAAGGGTTGCATTGCACCGAAGGACATCAGCCATATCCGGCAACAGGGAGAACCGAGGGAAAAATGTCTGGTGTTCGAGGGCATGACGGACTATCTTTCTTTCCTTACGTTGAGAATGAGGAACTGCCCGAGCATGCCTGACCTCGACAGGCAGGATTACGTCATCCTTAATTCTGTAGCCAATGTTTCCAAAGCCATTGACGCGCTGCACGGATATGAACGCATCCACTGCCTGCTCGACAATGACGAAGCAGGAAGGAAAGCGTACCATGATTTGGAAATCGAGTTTGCCGGACGCATTCGTGACTTCTTCCACAACTATCACGGATATAAAGACCTGAACGATTACCTGTGCGGCAAACCTTTGTCCCAATCGTCAGAGCCGATGAAACAGGAGCGGCAAGTCCAATCCGCAAGGCGGATGATGCAGCCACCGAAGAAACGAGGGCTGAAGATGTAAGGAGGGGGAATGCTTGCAGCCGCACGGATATTTACCAATGGAAAATACCGTAGCTTATTAGGGAATTTTTCCGAGCCGCATTGCAAGCAACGCTGAAAATTTCCCAATAAGCCAAAGAGATTGCATCTCTCTGGACTCTCCCGACCAACGGCAAAAGCCGTGGAAGGATAATTATCAATCATTGTTTCACAAGCTAAAAAAGAAAGGATATACTATGGGCTACGCAGTATTGCACATGGAGAAAACAAGCGGAACGGATGCCGCCATGTCTGCGCACATAGAGCGCACCATCCGACCGAAAAATGCCGATGCCGACAGGACGCATCTCAATCGGGAACTGATAAGTTTTCCCGATGGCATTGTAAACAGGACACAAGCCATACAACACCGGCTGGATACCGCAGGGCTGATACGCAAAATCGGCAGCAATCAGGTGAGGGCAATCCGTATTCTGCTTACGGGAACCCACGAGGATATGGAACGTATCACCAACGATGGGAGACTTGAAGAATGGTGCGGCGACAATCTGAGATACCTCGCCGACACGTTCGGCAAGGAGAATATCGTGTCGGCAGTCCTGCACATGGACGAGCAGACACCGCATATACACGCCACGCTTGTCCCCATTGTCAGGGGAGAACGCAAGCGCAGGAAACGGGAGGAACAGGCGAAGAAACGCTACCGTAAGAAGCCAACCGATGGAGCAAGACTTTGTGCCGACGACATCATGACCCGTCAGAAGCTCAAAGAATATCAGAACAGCTATGCCCAAGCCATGGGAAGGTACGGATTGCAACGTGGCATAGACGGTTCGGAGGCACGGCACATATCTACACGGCAATATTACCGTGAGGTAAAGCTCCTGACCGAAGAGCTGAAAGCGGATATAGTGGATTTGCAGGAACGGAAAGAAACGGCACAGGAGGAACTCAGACGTGCGAAAAGGGAGATACAGACCGAGAAGCTGAAAGGTGCGGCAACGACCGCAGCCGCCAACATCGCCGAGAGTGTCGGTTCTCTTTTCGGCAGCAACAAGGTCAGGACATTGGAAAGGGAGAACACCTCCCTACATAGGGAGATAGCCGACCATGAGGAAACCATTGAAACCCTGCAAAGCACGATACAGACCATGCAGACCGACCACAGCCGACAAGTGTTGGAAATGCAGCAACAGCACCGCAGGGAAATGGAGCGGAAAGAAGCCGAACACAAGAAAGAAGTGTCAAGGCTTACACGCCTTGCCGAAAAACTGTGCTCATGGTTTCCGCTGGCGAAAGAAATCCTGCGCATGGAAAAACTGTGCCGCCTTGTCGGGTTCGATGAACGGCAGACTGCCACGCTCATCAGCGGCAAGCCGTTGGAATATGGGGGTGAACTCTATTCAGAGGAACACAGGCGGAAGTTCACCACAGAGAGGGCTGATTTCAAAGTAGTGAAAGACCCTGCCGACAAGGATAAACTGGTTCTCTCCATCAACCGGAAACCGATTGGAGAATGGTTCAAGGAGCAGTTCGAGAAGTTGCAACAGGCGATACGCCGACCCATGCCGCATTTAAAGAAAGGCGGAGGAATGAAACTGTAACCTAATCAGTAAAAAGCCTCTCTTATACACACCTCAATTCAACTGAATATAAAATCCATCTCCACCAGCTTTTTTCCATTGGGCAATGGTTCTTCCACTTTATTAATTAGTTGGTAACCGATTGCCTGCATGGAGGAAGCCAGTTCTTCCTCCTGCATTTGATGGTGTACACGCTCTAACCCGTCAAACACATGCAGATAAGGAGAATCCGAAACAAAACCGTCATCCACATTGATTTGTATAATGCAGGACACGCATTGAGGATGTACTTTTGTGACAGTCCGGCAGAAACATTCGTAGCCAATGTACTCAATCAGCAGGTTGGCTATGAGTAGGTCGGCATGGGGAAGCACCGTGTCTGATGCCGTGAGGTCGGCGCATATACATTTCAACACGCCATTTAACTGCGGATAACGTTTCTCACATTGTCGGAGATAATCAGGATTTATGTCCACACCGAACACTTGCTTAAAACCACATTCCACAACGTGCTCCAGTCCGTTGCCTCCTGCAACGCCCAATACCATTACGGTGTCAGCATCACACAAGGAGAACTGCCTGCGCATCATTTTGTTCATGGTCTGCAACTGTTGTACAGACTTCAACCTCATGTGGTTTTCGTAATCTGATAATGGGATTTCTTCCCATGGGTTTATTTCATTATGATTATTCATGATTCATCTCTGTATAAAACCTATTTGAATATAAGAGGTAATCTTTGCCATTGTGCTTATTGCTATGGTATTCAACTGCAAAAGTAGCTATTTTTTATGAGATTTGAAACCTCTCTACGGACTATTTGCAAAGATAGAATGCAGAAATCAAATGACAAGCATTGTTCTTTCAGATAATTATTATACCTTTGCATCAAGACGAGTGACCGTGAAAGCAACTTACAGCAAAGCGCAGAAATACATACGGTTGCTAAATCATTACCTCACAAACGGGTAATTCTCCCCAAGTCCTTTGTATAAGGCACTAACAAGATTCTTCCAGAATTAATAAAACATCTTGTAATAACATTAGTATAAATTAAAATTTTATCAATCATGGCATTTAGTAAGTATATAAAGCTTTCCGAATTAGCAAACTGATACAATAAAACGGATTGCTGACTTGCCGAGCTCGACTACTGCATCTGTGTACCGATGGATAGCAGGTAAAGCTTCCCCACCTTTTTTTAGAAGAGAATATATCAAGGCTTTTACGATCTTAAGATTGCTGCTTGGCTGAAAGAGCAGAAAATGTCAAGACTAAGATGCAAAAGGTTGACTTTTAATTAATTAGAAAGATTGAAAATCTTTTGGTCAAAAGGATAATAAATCCTATCATAATCATTAACGTAACGGTATGGAAATGAATCAAATGCTTATGATTCTTTTTAGGCACGGATTACACGGATTTCACGGTTTTAGCGTAGTGAGTGCGCAAAGCTACCGTGTAATCCGCGTAATCCGTGCCTAAATTTTATGACCTGTTTAATTCAAAACGGTACGGAAATGAATGAAACAGTGCGAAAATGAGTGAAACTGTACGGATTCGGTCATACATAGTGGAAAAATATCTATCATACTATCATTCATTTTAATAATATTCTAATTATCAAAAGAATAAGTATGATAGATAGCTCTACAAAAATGTATCTATCATACTTTTATCAGCAAAAAGGGACATCTATCATTCCTGTACTGTATCTATTTTAGTGTAGCATTAGGTGAGATAATCCATTTAAAGACATACGAATGCACACTTTATAGGATGATAACCTGTATTTGACAGCTTAATTATCTATGGGGAGCGGCAGTATTTCTATAGTTCACAAGTGTGTGCCGTACAGCCCACGCATGTAAACCATACAGCCTACATATGCGGGCTATGCAGCACACACTTGTGGGCTATAAACTTATCGCCGTTTAAGTGGGATTTTTGAGCTGCGATATTCGGATTTATATGGCTTCATTATGACAAAAACAAGCCGTCTTATGCTTATAGGATATTTATACGGCTATTTTGTAGATGATAGGTAACCCGTTTTTACTGGTAAAAGTATGATAGATACATTTTTTTAAAGCTATCTATCATAGATATTACAGTGATAATTAAAACATTACTAAAATGAATGATAGTATGATAGATAGTTTTTTCATTATGTAATGTTTAGTTCAAACTCCTATACTATGAATTAGTTCAAATCCATACAGTATTGTGAATACTACTAAAAAACACATGGCAGTTTAAGCAGATGTACTTAGTTAACTATATACATCTTGAGAATGTAAAATATTTGCAGAAACGACTTAATGCAGGATCCGATGAAGAAAATAGCAGTAAAGCACTGATATAAACCGGTTCTTCTTGGTAGAAAACGTACGAAAAGTGCCAGAAATAAGCAATCACCTTTACTACAGCATTAGCGTAGTGAGGGTGATTTCAACTTATTCTCTCTCACATCTTTCCTTGAAACTGTTAAATATAACTACAAATAATTTTTAAATATCTTATCTATTATACTTTTCTGAAGCATCACTTCCATAATAGGTGTTTCTCTATCATATTTATAATATCTCTTATCTTTACGCACATAAATATATCTAATATACTCATAACCTGTAGCACACCATTCCTCAATATCAAATCTAATATCATCATATTCGAAAAGAAGCACTAATCTATTATTTATATCAACAGCTCCATATTTACTATCCTTAGTTACTATTACAACATCTTTAGTTACATAATCCAAACTATCATATTCTGTAGGAAGTAATACTTTACCGATATAATCAATAATTCCCACTTTTTTATCTTTCACAACATAATGCGCGGAAGGCCCATATTCCCACCATGAAGAAATCGAATCATACTCGCAGGGAATTAGCTGCTCACCATCCTTCATCACCACTCCCACCTTATCCTGCCTCTTCACTACAAGGCTTTTTCAGCCAAGACCAAATTAAAGTCATCATCAGCTGAAATTTCCTGTAATTTTCCAAAGCCGAAAATAGTATCTCCTTTATTATCCAGCCAAGCATAACCACGTTCACCACACAAAATAACGCCCCATTTCCCTTCCTGAATATATATGATATCGTTCTCTTCTTGTGCATATCCTATAGAAGATACTAATAAAGAGAATAAAAGTAAAATATAAGTTTTAACTATGTGTTCCATGATATCAGAATTACAACCATCATAATATTCTCAAATATAACAGATATAATTCTGATACACAATAATTCTTCTAACAAATAACAATTCTATTTCTCATCATCAAATGAGTGGCTCTAGAATCACCTTTATCAACTTTTCACGTTGCTTATACCACATGATATACGACTTCATGCGCTTCCGCCAGTTGAGGAACCTCCAGTTTATCCAACATTTTATCTAAAACAGATTCAGGAAGTGCATATTCCCTGCTTTTATTTTGTTGACGCCAAATGTGGTATGGTTGTTCCAGATAGACTATCTTTACTTTTGCACCATAATCAACAAACAAACCAATCAATTGGGCACGCATCTGACGAGTTATGTTAGTAGCATTCCAAACAAAGTCCTGACCTTTGCGGAGATACGTTCTGGCTTCCTCTTTCGCTGTTTGCACTACCCATCCATTCGCAGACTTATCCGTAGGACTCAATTTGTGTTTTCGACGAATGACGTCCAAACTCACCACAGGAACATCTATGCCAGCAGATTGAATATAATAATCCTTCCCCATTCCCGGAAGTCCTGACAACATCGTCACTTCACATTTAAACTGTTCGTGAGGGACATAATCGATATAACTGTCTTCAGTATGGAAGTAATGAAAACGTGCATAATCAGTGGCAAATTCTCTTGGTTTCTTCCAACAATCCTGTTCACGGCAGAAAATCTCAAACAGTTCCAGTGCTTCCAGCAGTTCATTCTTATCTTTACAAATGCGTCCTCTGATATCAGCGTCGGCCAACATCTTTAGTAATAAAGTATCTACCCGTAAAGAAGCTTCACAGAGTTTCTTCACAGAGTCAGGCTTCTCCATCAGCCAAACAGGTAATCCATGATACCGGACTAAAGATGCAATCTGTTCCCGGATATGGAATGGAGCAGGACAATCCCGGTATAAAATAGTGCGGACAGTGTACTCTCCTTTTCTGGCATGTCCTTTAGCAGATACCCGCCCCTCTCCTTCATCCACGGAAGTTGAACGTTTTTCAACATCATGCAACAAGGCAGATGTCCAAATGATTTCTTTCTCCAAAGTAGAAAGAGAATGATAAGCGGAAGACTGCTGCAATGCCTCCAACACCATACGGGTATGTTCGGCTACACTTCCCTCGGCATGATAACGAATATCCTGCTGAACAGTATTCATTTCGCGCACCCACTCGAACAGTTGTTCGAGTGAGCACCACGATTTATCTTCTATCAATTTCCAATTCATCTTTATTCCTCCTTTTCATTATTAAATTCCCAAACAAGCGGGGCACGCTTCCAGTTACGTGTCCAATGCTCATCTGTTTTAACATGTCCTTTCCGCACATACTTAAATACATTATGTGCAAATTCGCTTACCAGATATTCTCCGACATTGCGGCTGACTACTCCCTCACGGGTACAAACCTCTTTCGTCCACGGTTCACAAGAGCCGAAGATAGCCGGTTCTTGTGACATACGGATGATTTCCTGTTTTAATAGTTCCGGTGTCAAACCGGAAACAGACTCTATCTTCAACTCCGGAACAGTAGGAAAGTCGAATAAAGCTGCATAAAACTTTACTTCTTCCCACGACAGCCACTGATCCATACAGCGGACTGCAAAAACATAAAAATGCGTTTCTAATCGCTGATATTCTATGGAATGTACGGCATATAGATTCTCTCCAAAGATTTCTATATCACCCAAATCATTCTTTATCAATCCCCAACGCTCACGCAGTTGCCTCGTCCAAGGTGAAGTAGTAGGAGCAGCATGCGAACGGGCAAAAACACCCCACTGACTTAAACAATTATTCTCTCCATCCAGCTTCTCGGTATGCACCAATGTCCGAATCCGTTGGATGTCCTCCCAATACGTATGGTTAATCCGGTCGTCACTAGTCGTTCCGGGAGAGAACGGATAGTGATAAGTGCGACCATATTTCTCTGATATCATTTCTTTCTTTTTTTTTAATTAAATACTAATTTCTTTCATCACATCACTCCTTATTCATTCGAACGATGCGAGGCATAAATTTACCCTGCACTTCCACCAGCGTTTCCTGTGTATACATCACTCTGTCAATATCCTTATATGCCAGTGGCATTTCTTCCACGCTCCCACCAATCAAAGTCACTCCCGCCTGCGACAGTAGTTTCTTCAAAGCCGATTGCGTAAAACTATCTTTTGCCTTCTGGCGGGACATCGCCCTGCCGGCTCCATGAGAAGCCGAATTTAAAGCAGCTTCCATCCCTTTGCCACAAACCAGATAACCTGCAGTAGCCATGCTACCGGGAATCAATCCCGCTTGTCCTTTCTGTGCCGGAGTAGCTCCTTTGCGATGCACGATTGCCATACGCCCCGGTGCTATTTCCTCTCTCCAAGCGAAGTTATGATGGTTGTTGACATTAGCGAGCGGCTTCAACCCTAATGCTTTCGCCAAATTCAAATGAATTCGCTCATGACAGGCACGGGCATAATCACCTGCCAGATCCATACTCATCCAATACTCCTGCCCCGCTTCAGTGTTTAAATCCAGCCAGGCAAAATGCTGTGCTTCACGGGGAAGCCTGCACACTTCACGTGCCAACAGGCTGTAATGTTTGGCAATGGCAGCTCCCAATCCTCGTGAACCGGAATGTGACAACAATGCCAGATAATTTCCTTCTGGAAGATTCAACACGTTATTTTCTTGCAGAGCGATCTCACCGAACTCCACAAAATGATTGCCACCACCGGAACTCCCCAGTTGACGTACTGCCTTTCCATGCAAATCTCTCAACAAAGGCGTCAAACGGAATTCTTCCCTATCCAACACCTCATGTTCTTGCTCAAAACCCAATCCGCCATCCATACCGAAATGGGTGAAATCTTTCAAGGCTTCTTTCATCTGATAGGTATATCGTTTCAGGAAGTCGGCGCTGGCATCAAATACCGTCAGGCTCATCCGACAACCGATATCAACGCCTACGGCATACGGAATCACTACATTATCCGTAGCAAGCACTCCACCGATAGGTAACCCGTATCCGGCATGAGCGTCAGGCATCAATGCTCCGGCCACCGTTACAGGTAAGCGCATAGCCAGGTTCATCTGTTGTTTGGCAAGCGTTTCGATAAATTTACCTCCATAGGTTTTATACCTCAACGGTTCATCCAATAAATCATAAGCTATAAACTCTTTCGCTATGATAGTAGGCGAAAGGCGTTCGGCCAGCTTATTCCAAATTTCATTATTTTTGTAAGATTCGGGATGCTCGAGTATATCGCTCAATGTCATTTCAATCTGTTCTTTAGTGTCGTATTTGCAATGTTTGCTCACAATGTCCACTACCAGACTGCGGGCAACATTATCCCGGTATCCCAGTTTGCTTAAATCTTTTAATCGTATTCCCATACTCTTTTTTCGTTCGCATACAGCATTCCCTGTCGGCCTCACCGGCAGACAGCAATGTAATACACGTGATACCAATGCTTTGGATATGGATATGAAATACCCCACCACCGCATTAAAGTGATTAATTTAAAATATAAAAAGTGATTGCAGGACTAATCAACCATTACCGCTTGTTAGTAGAATTGCGGTCAATATAAGAACCATAGGTTCAGTGTAAAAACAGTAAGTTGCAAAGCCTCATCCTCCCGACGAGACAACTTAGTCCTAATTTGAAAATATTATAGCTCCAACATAATTA
>OWKP01001662.1_pt1 | contig 13391 bp, 14 predicted proteins | sample 1732991 | NCBI WGS metagenome assembly OWKP01 (sample SAMN05065777, study PRJEB22554) | human gut metagenome | biome: ENVO:2100002; feature: ENVO:00000062; material: ENVO:00002003 | host: Homo sapiens | place: USA
GGCGCAGGAGCTGGGCGAGCAGTTCTGTAAAGAGCATTTCCCCGGACACCAAGCCCTTGTATGCACCCACCCGGACGGGCATAACCACAGCGGCAATATCCATGTTCACATTGTTATCAATTCTCTGCGTATCGAGGAAGTACCCTTACTGCCCTACATGGACAGACCGGCAGATACCCGTGCCGGGTGCAAGCACCGCTGTACGGACGCTGCTATGGAATACTTCAAAGCCGAGGTCATGGAGATGTGCCACCGGGAAAATCTCTATCAGATTGACCTATTGCATGGCAGCAAAAACCGCATTACCGAGCGTGAGTATTGGGCGCATAAAAAAGGACAAGCCAAACTTGACAAGGAAAATGCCGCCCTTGCAGCCGAGGGGAAGCCTGTAAAGCAGACCAAGTTTGAAACCGACAAGGCGAAGTTGCGGCAGACCATACGGAATGCCATGAGCGAAGCGACCACCTTTGACGAGTTTTCCGCTTTACTTCTGCAACAGGGCGTGACCGTCAAAGAGAGCCGAGGGCGATTGTCCTACCTTACCCCGGACAGAACGAAACCCATTACCGCCCGAAAACTGGGAGATGATTTTGACCGTGCTGCTGTTCTTACTCTTTTGGAGCAGAACGCCCACAGAGCCGCCGAAAAGACCGTACCCATACCCGAATACCATACCGCTGAAACAAACCGCACAGAGCGAGGAAAAACGCAGAAAATCGCCCCGACAGGCAACATTCAGAGAATGGTTGACCGTGCGGCGAAGCGAGCCGAGGGAAAAGGTATCGGCTATGACCGTTGGGCGGCTGTCCACAATCTCAAACAGATGGCGGCTACCGTTGCCGCTATGGAGCAATACGGCTTTACCCCGGATGAACTGGACGCAGCCCTTGTGTCTGCCAATGCGGATTTACACAGCAGCACCGCCAAGCTGAAGCCCATTGAAACGGCTATCCGTGAGAAAAAGGACTTGCAGAAACAGGTGCTTGCCTATGCCAAGACAAGAGATGTGCGTGACGGATTGAAAAAGCAGAAAACCGATAAGGCACGCAAAGCCTACCGGGAAAAGCATGAAAGCGACTTTATCATAGCAGACGCAGCCGTAAGATATTTTCGGCAAAAAGGCATTACCAAGCTGCCCACCTATAAATCGTTGCAGGCTGAAATCGAGCAGCTTACCGCCGAGAAGAACGCCCTTTACAACGAGTACCGGGCAAATAAAGAGCGTGTCCGGGAGTTGCAGACCATGAAAAGCAATCTTTCCCAAATGCACCACGGCGAGCCGAGCCGACAGAAAAAGCATGAACAGGAGCGTTAAAAACCGCCCCGAAATGATACCGAAACCAAACAAAAACAGGGATATGCCCTTACCCCTATCCGCAATACTCCCCGACCTCAAAACAGGGCGTACAGGGCAAAAAATCCCCGAAAATGATACCGAGAAGATACAGTTTTCCCGCCCTATCCGTGATACCCACGGAAACGGCAGAAAGGAGCGTACCAATGCCACGCATGAGCAACAAACGGCGGCTTGAATGGAGCTTTTTCCTCAACCACCGAAACCGAATTACCTATAACGACCTTTGCCGGGGCTGCACCCACGATTGCAAGCAGAGTTTCCGAACCGTGATTATCCTCTGCCACCGGTATTACTCCAAGCGTTGGAAACCAAAGGAGGACACCGCCTATGGCAGATAACCGCAAATATTACTACCTCAAACTGAAAGAAAGCTATTTTGATGATGACGCTATCGTGCTGTTGGAGAGTATGCCGGACGGTATTCTCTATTCCAACATTCTCTTGAAGCTGTACTTAAAATCGCTGAAAAACGGCGGCAAGTTGCAGCTTGACGAGAATATCCCTTACACAGCACAGATGATCGCCACTCTTACCCGTCAGCAGGTAGGCACGGTGGAACGGGCGTTAGGGATTTTTCAGCAGTTGGGGCTTGTGGAGCAGCTACACGGCGGCTTGCTCTACATGACCGATATTGAACTGATGATAGGGCAATCCTCTACCGAAGCGGAACGAAAACGGGCGGCAAGGCTTGCAAACAAGGCTTTGCCACCACCCCGGACAAACGGCGGACATTTGTCCGACATTCGTCCACCAGAGATAGAGATAAAGAAAGAGATAGATATAGAGATAGAAAAAGAGAGAGAGTTAGAAACGGGACAAGCCCCCGCCCGCAGCTATGGCAGATACAACAATGTTTTTCTTTCCGATACGGAACTGGACGAGCTGAAAGCGGAACTGCCCGACAAATGGGAGTATTATATTGACCGCTTATCTACTCATATAGCGTCCAAAGGAACGAAATACCGTAGCCATGCAGCCACGATATACAAGTGGGCGCAGGAGGACGAAGCCAAGAAACCGCCGAAAAAAGGCATACCCGATTACACCTTTAAGGAGGGCGAGAGTTTATGACTGAACTTTTTACCGATACCGTTTTGAATATGATGACTACTACCGCAGAGCCGGAGGACTACACGGGCGAGGACGGTCTGCTTTACTGCGGCAAGTGCCGCACGGCGAAAGAAGCCTACTTTCCCAAAGAAACCGCCGCATGGTTGGGGCATGACAAGCACCCGACAGAATGTGACTGCCAACGGGAGAAGCGTTTGGAATGTGAATCCGCCGAGGAACGCAGACGACACCTTGACACCGTTATGGAACTGAAACGCCGGGGCTTTACCGACCTCACCATGCAGGAATGGACTTTTGCACATGACAACGGCAAATGCCCGCAGATGAGCAAGGCACATTTATATGTGGAGCATTGGGAGCAGATGAGAGAAAACAACTATGGTCTGCTCTTGTGGGGCAAGGTAGGCACAGGAAAAAGCTATTTTGCCGGGTGCATTGCCAATGCCCTTATGGAACAGGAAATCTCCGTCCGCATGACAAACTTTTCTGCGATACTGAATGATTTAACTGCCAGCTTTGAGGGGCGAAACGAATATATCGAGCGTCTTTGCCGTTTCCCTCTGCTGATACTTGATGATTTTGGTATGGAGCGTGGCACAGAGTACGGTTTGGAACAGGTCTACAATGTAATTGACAGCCGATACCGCAGCCGAAAGCCGCTGATTGTCACCACCAATCTAAGCCTTACGGAACTGCAAAATCCACAGGACACCGCCCACGCCCGTATCTATGACCGAGTGCTTGAAATGTGTCTGCCTATCCTCTTTACAGGCGAGAACTTCCGAAAGGAAACGGCACAAGCCAAGCTCAATGGACTAAAAGAACTGTTGAAGTGAAAGGAGTTGCCTATGACAGAAAACAAACAGAATAACAATGACCGCACCGACCGCCGCCCGGACTGCGTGACGGAGATCCGCATGGGTAACACCGTGCTTGTTGTGTCCGGCTTTTTCAAGAAAGATACCACAGCCACCGCAGCCGACAAGATGATGAAAGTGCTTGAAGCGGAAACCGCAGCTACACACAAGCCAAGTTATACTGCATGACAAGCCTAATTGCAAAAAATCGTCATAATGACGGGCGATAAAGAAGCAAAATTCACATTTACCAGCTATACAGACAGCCGCCCCGTGTGATATAATTTCCTTACGGAATAGCGGGGCTGGCTGTCGGAAATGGAGGAAACCATGATTAGACAGACAACCCAAAACCTCATTACTGCCCTTTATCCGAGATTATCCCATGAAGATGAATTGCAGGGCGAGAGTAATTCCATCTCCAACCAAAAGCGTATTTTGGAAAGCTATGCAAAACAGAACGGCTTTACCAATCTCCAATGGTACACGGACGATGGGTACTCCGGTGCGAACTTCCAAAGACCCGGTTTTCAAGCCATGCTTGCGGATATTGAAGCCGGGAAAGTCGGAACGGTCATTGTCAAGGATATGTCGAGATTAGGGCGAAACTATCTCCAAGTGGGAATGTATACGGACATGATTTTCCCACAAAGGGGCGTTCGCTTTATCGCTATCAACGATGGAGTGGACAGCGCACAGGGCGACAATGATTTTGCCCCTCTGCGTAATATCTTCAACGAATGGATGGTGAGAGATACGAGCAAGAAAATCAAGGCAGTTTTCCGCAGCAAAGGCATGAGTGGCAAGCCTATCACAAGTCAGCCGGTCTATGGCTATCTCAAAGGCGAGGACGGACGCTTTATCGTGGACGAAGAAGCTGCCCCGGTCGTCAAGCAGATTTTCAGCTTGTGCCTTGCCGGGAACGGTCCGACCAAAATCGCCCGTATATTGACCGAGCAGCAAATCCCAACACCGGGTACATTGGAATACCGCAGGACAGGCAGCACACGCCGTTACTACCCCGATTATCCCTACAAGTGGGCGACCAACACGATTGTCCATATCCTTGAACGCAAGGAATATCTGGGGCATACGGTAAACTTCAAGACCGAGAAAGTGTCCTACAAGGTCAAATCAAGCGTAGAAAATCCCGAAGAAAAACAGGTCATTTTCGAGAATACCCATGAACCAATCATTGACCTTGCCACATGGGAGCGTGTGCAGGAATTACGCAAGCAGCGCAAGCGTCCAAACCGCTATGATGAAGTCGGTCTGTTCTCCGGCTTGCTGTTCTGCGCCGATTGTGGGAGCGTCCTCTATCAGCAGAGATACGAGAACAAAACCCGAAAACAGGATTGCTACATCTGCGGCAACTACAAGAAGCGTACCCACGATTGCACCGCACATTTTATCCGCACCGACCTTTTGACTGCGGGTGTGACCGCCAATCTGCGGAAAGTGACAAGCTATGCAGCCAAGCATGAAAAGCAGTTTATGAAGCTGCTGATCGAGCAGAACGAGGACGGCGGCAAACGCCGCAACGCTGCCAAGCGAAAGGAACTGGACGCAGCCGAAAAGCGGATTGCGGAGCTGTCCGCTATCTTCAAGCGGCTTTATGAGGACAGTGTGACCGGGCGTATTTCTGATGAACGCTTTGCGGAACTTTCCGCAGACTATGAAGCCGAACAGAAACAGGTCAAGAGCCGTGCCGCCGAACTGCAAGCGGAACTGGCAAAGGCGCAGGAAGCCACGGTTAATGCGGAAAAGTTTATGAAAGTTGTCCGCAAGTACACCAGCTTTGAGGAATTGACCCATACCCTGCTGCGGGAGTTTATTGAAAAAATCGTTGTCCATGAGTGCAGCTATGACGAGAACGGCACACGCAGACAGGACATTGATATTTATTACAGCTTTGTCGGCAAGGTAGAACTTCCCGACGAATAATGCCCGACCTATCCGACACAGTAGCTAAGTGCCGGATGGGAACGGCAAAAAATTTTACACTTCTATTGCTTCTTTATCACACACAAGCAAAGTCGCAGGGCATGAAACAGCTCATGGCGGGCGGCGGCATCATCGTGCTGGGTACGACCCTGATCCCTCTGCTGTCCACCCTGTTTTAAGGGCGTAAAGCATGGGATTTCTCACCGACTGGCTGACAGACTGGCTAAAAGAGCTGCTGATCGAGGGCATCATGGGCAACCTCACAGGGCTTTTTGATACGGTCAATTCCCGTGTCGGAGAGATTGCGGTGCAAGTGGGAACCACCCCGGCGGCATGGAACGCCGGGGTGTTCTCCCTGATCCGGCAGCTTTCTGAAACGGTGATACTGCCGATTGCCGGTCTGATCCTCACCTTTGTTGCCACCTATGAGCTGATCCAGCTCATTATCGAGAAGAACAACCTGCATGATCTGGACTACTGGATCTTCTTCAAGTGGATATTCAAAACGGCCTGCGCCATTTTGATTTTGTCCAACACTTTCAATATCGTCATGGCCGTGTTCGATGTGTCCCAAAGCGTCATCGCCCGGGCAGCCGGGATCGTGCAAGGCTCAACGGATATTTCGGAGGCCATGCTTGCCGACTTGGAGGCCACGCTGGAAACGCTGGGGCTTGGCTCTCTGCTGGGGCTGTGGCTGCAATCCCTGCTCATTCATGTGACCATGTGGGCGATCAATATTGTGATTTTCGTCATCGTCTATGGCCGCATGATCGAAATATACCTGCTGACCAGCTTAGCCCCCATCCCCGTTGCCACGCTCTCTAACCGGGAGCTTGGCAATATCGGGCAGAACTATTTGAAGTCCCTGTTCGCCGTGGGCTTTCAAGGCTTGCTCATTCTCGTCTGCGTTGCCATCTATGCGGTGCTGATACAGGGCATCGCCACAAGCGGCGACCCCATCGGCGCGATATGGGGCTGCATGGGCTATTCCGTGCTGCTCTGCTTCTGCCTGTTCAAGACTGGCTCCATCGCCCGCAGCGTGTTCAGCGCACATTAAAGGAGGGATGAATATGACCTTGGGACAAAATGTCCCAAAGCTGGATGCGCTACACCTTATGGACGGGATCGAGGGCTTGCGCTCTCTGCCAAAGCATAGCGTGGATATGCTCTTGACCGATCCGCCCTACGGCACGACACGGAACTTTTGGGATGTGCCGCTGCCGCTCCCGGAGCTGTGGGAGGCGGTGCGCTGGGCGGTGAAGCCCAACGGAGCCATCCTTTTTTTCGCTCAATGCCCCTTTGATAAGGTGCTGGGCGCGTCCAACCTCGCCATGCTCCGCTATGAGTGGGTATGGTACAAGTCCCGGGCAACAGGCTTCCTCAATGCCAACCGTGCGCCGCTGAAAAAGTCCGAGAATATTCTGGTGTTCTATCAGAAGTCTCCGGTGTACCATCCGCAATTCACCTATGGGGAGCCGTATCGCAAGACCAATCCCCGCAGCGGGTGTAGTACAAACTACGGCAAGTTTGAACGGACAGGCTCAGAGTCCAGCGACGGACGGCGTTATCCGGGAAATGTGCTGTTCGTGCCGACGGTGACGGGCGGCATCCATCCCACGCAAAAGCCCGTGGAGCTGTGCGAGTATTTCATCAAGACCTACACCAACGAAGGAGCGGTGGTGGCAGACATCTGCGCGGGCAGCGGCACGACTGCCGTTGCCGCCATGAACACAAGCCGCCGCTTCATCTGCTTTGAAAATGCCCCCTCCATCTATACCATCGCCGCCCAGCGCATCGAGCAGGCGCGGCTGGCCGTGGCCGGGGGCGGGAAAGGAGAATAGCTATCGAAAAATACCCCATCATTTACGCAGATCCCCCGTGGCGCTACTCGGCAAAGAAAGTGCAGGGTGCGGTGGAAAATCACTATCCCACCATGAGCATTGAGGAATTGTGCGCGCTGCCTGTGGCCGAGCTTGCGGCCAAGGACAGCGCCCTTTTCATGTGGGCGACCTTTCCCCAACTCCCGGAGGCTCTGCGGCTCATCCGTGCGTGGGGCTTCACCTATAAATCCGTGGCGTTCGTCTGGCTGAAGAAAAACCGCAAGGCGGACAGTTGGTTTTATGGGCTGGGCTTCTGGACGCGGGCGAACGCCGAGATCTGCCTGCTGGCGACCAAGGGACACCCCAAGCGGCAGGCCGCCGACATCCACCAGTTTATCATTTCGCCCATTGAAGCCCACAGCAAAAAGCCGGATGAAACCCGTGATAAGATCGTTGCCCTCATGGGCGATCTGCCCCGTGTGGAGCTGTTCGCACGGCAGACCTCTCCCGGCTGGGATGTGTGGGGCAACGAGGTAGAGCCGACGATCCCGGACTTTGGGACAAGTTGTCCCAAACTGGAGGTGACAGACTGATGCCCTATGTGAATGTCCCGAATGACCTTTCCAAAATCAAGACAAAGATCGCGTTTAATCTCACCAAGCGGCAGCTTATTTGCTTTGGCATTGGAGCGGCTATCGGCGTTCCCACCTACCTTTTGACCCGGCAGGCCATCGGCAACACCGGGGCGCTGTTCGCTATGCTGGCGATCATGCTCCCGGCGTTCCTGCTGGCGATGTACGAAAAGGACGGGTTGCCCTTTGAAAAGGTGATCCGCAATATCATCCGAGTCAAGTTTACCCGCCCCGGCATCCGCCCGTACCGAACGGAAAATATCTATGCCTCATTTGCGCGAAAGGAGGAGCCTATTGAGCAAAGCAAAAAAGCAAAAAAACGGAAATAAGCACCGGGCGCTGTCCGCCCAGCAGACCATTCCCTATATCGCCATGCACCCGGACGGCATCTGCCAACTCCCCGGCGGGCTTTACACAAAGACGCTGGAATATGAGGACATCAATTATGCCGTGGCGTCCACGGAGGATCAGACTGCCATTATCAGCGGGTGGAGCGCGTGCCTGAATTATTTTGACAGCTCTCTGCCGTTCCAGCTTTCCTTTGTCAACCGCCGCAGCCGCAACGCCAACCGCTACAAGGTGAATATCCCGACGCAGGAGGATGACTTCAACAGCATCCGGGGCGAATATGTGGAAATGCTCAAAGGCCAGATCGCCAAGAGCAATAACGGCATTGAACGGTATAAGTACATCACCTTTGGCCTGCCTGCCGAGGGTGCGACGGAGGCACGTCCCCGGCTGGGGCGCGTGGAGGCGGATGTCATGGGCAACCTAAAGCGGCTGGGCGTCCAGTCCCACCCGCTGGATGGCCGGGATCGGCTGGCGGTGCTGCATGGGCAGATGCACCCCGGCGGGCGTGAGCCGTTCCGCTTTGCGTGGAAAGACATTCCCAAGACGGGCATGGGGACAAAGGACTACATCGCCCCGGACAGCTTCGACTTTCGGCAGAGCCGGACTTTCCGTGTCGGCCAGATGTGGGGCGCGGCGTCCTATTTGCAGATCATGGCGTCGGAGCTTTCGGATAAGCTGCTGGCGGAGATTTTGGAGCTGGACGCCGAGCTGACCGTCACCATGCACATTCAGACGGTAGACCAGCTCAAGGCCATTAAGACGATCAAGGGAAAGATCTCCGACATAGGCCGCATGAAAGCGGAGGAACAGAAAAAGGCTGTCCGTGCCGGGTATGATATGGAGATTTTGCCGCCTGACCTCATTACCTTTTCCAAGGACGCCGCCGAGCTGCTCTCCGACCTGCAAAGCCGCAACGAGCGAATGTTTCTGCTGACCTTTACGGTGGTAAACCTCGCTCCCACCCGGCAGCGGCTTGAAAACGATGTGTTCACGGTGAGCGGTATCGCGCAGAAATACAACTGCGCCCTGCGCCGTCTGGACTGGCAGCAGGAGCAGGGCTTTGTGTCCTCGCTGGTGCTGGGCTACAACGGCATTGAAATTCAGCGGGGCATGACTACAAGCTCCACCGCCATTTTCATTCCCTTTATGACCCGGGAGCTTCGTATGGACGGGCAGGCGCTTTACTACGGCATGAACGCCCTTTCCAACAATGTCATCATGGCTGACCGCAAAAAGCTGAAATCCGCCAACGGAATGTATCTCGGCTCTACGGGCAGCGGCAAGAGCTTCGCCGCCAAGCGGGAGCTGATCAATGTGTTCCTCGCCACCAATGACCGCATCATCGTGGTTGACCCGATGGGCGAATATGCCCCGCTGGTGCGGCGCTTGGGCGGGCAGGTCATTGAGATCGCCCCGGACAGCCCGCACCACATTTCGCCTATGGATTTGCAAATGAACATCAACGACGAGGACAGTCCGCTTTCCATGAAGGCGGATTTTCTGCTGTCCTTATGTGAGCTGATCGTGGGCGGCAAGGAGGGCTTGCAGCCCATCGAGAAAACCGTCATTGACCGCTGTGTGCGGCTGGTCTACCGGGAGATGGCGCTGGGGCTGGAAACGGCCAAAACGCCGCTGCTGCAAGATCTGTATGAGGAGCTGCTGCGCCAGCCCGAGCCGGAGGCGCGGCGGGTGGCGACGGCGCTGGAGCTTTACTGCACAGGCTCTCTCAATCTTTTCAACCATCCCACGAATGTTGACCTCAATTCCCGTGTGGTCTGCATTGTCCTAAAGGGCTTGGGTGAAAACCTCCGCAAAATCGCCATGCACACCACCAATGAATTTGTCACGGCGGCGGTAAACGCCAACCATGCCGAGGGCGTGGCGACTTGGTGCTACTTTGACGAGTTCCATATCCTGCTCCGTGATCCGTTGACGGCCAGCTACTTTGTGGCGGTATGGAAAATGCTCCGCAAAAAGGGCTGCGTCCCCTCGGCGCTGACGCAGAATGTGAAAGACCTGCTGGCCAGCCGGGAGATCGAGAACATTCTGGACAACACGGATTTTATGATCCTGCTGTCGCAGGCGCAGAGCGACCGTGCAATTTTGGCAAAGCAGCTTGGCATTTCCGAGCATCAGCTCTCCTATATCACGCACTCCAATTCCGGCGAGGGCCTGCTCTTCTATGGAAATGTCACCATCCCGTTTGTAGACCGTTTCCCCCGTGGAGAGATCTATGACCTGCTGACGACCCGCCCGGAGGATCTTGCCCATGAACGAACAGACGAATAACCCCACTTCGGGACAAAATGTCCCGAAGTCCAAATTCCGCAGAAAGAGCCGGCAGGAGCAAACGGCGGCATCCAAGCTGCGGATGGAGCGCCGGTGCGAGAAGCTGGATGCCGCCCGGGAGAAGCTGGCAAAGCAGAAATCGCCGAAAAAGCCCGGTGCGGTCAAACGCCTTGCCCATACCGCCGGACACGGCGTCCACGGCTTTGTGCATGGCAAGCTCTATGAGGTCGAGCATGAAAATGTCGGCACGGAGGGCGCACACCGTTCCGAGCTGGCGGCGGAGTCCGTGTACCGCTTCGGCAGGCGCAAGCTCCGCAAGGCCATCCGGGAACACCCGGCAAAGGCCGTAGAGCGTGCCGAGAGCAAGCACATTAAGTCCACAGCGGATTATTACTACCGCAAGACTGTGGAGGAACACCCGGAAATGCAGGAGGGCGGCGCGGTGTCCCGGTATCTGCAAAAGCAGAAGATCAAGCGCCAGTACGCAAAGCAGGCGTGGGAGGCTGCCCGGCAGACTGCCAAGGCCGCCGAGGGTACGGCGTCCGTCACGGGGAAGCTGACGGAAAAGGTGTCCGCCTACATCAAGGAACACTCCGGCGGGCTGCTCCTGCTTCTGGCGGCGTTTCTTCTGCTGGTGGTGCTGCAATCGTGTATGTCCTCGCTGGTAACGGTGGGCAACGGCGTGGCCGGAGCCATCGGCGCGTCTACCTATGCCGCCGCGGACGCTGACCTGCTGGGGGCGGAGGCCGCCTACTGCGCTCTGGAGGACGAGCTGCAACGCTACCTCGACACCTACACCCGCACCCACGATTATGACGAGTACCACTTTGACCTTGACACCATCGAACACGATCCCTATGTGCTGCTGTCCATCGTCTGTGCGCTCCATGAGGGCGAGTGGACGCTGGACGAGGTGCGGGGAACACTCCAAATGCTCTTTGACCGCCAGTACATTTTGACCGAGGATGTGGTGGTGGAACAACGGTATTACTTGGAAACGGACACTTGGACAGACGAGGACGGCAACACCCACAGCGACACCTACCGGGTGTATTACGATTATTACATCTGCACCGTGACGCTGGAAAACTTCAATCTCTCCCATCTGCCCGTTTACATCATGGGCGAGGAAACCCTGTCACGGTATGCCCTCTACATGGCGACGCTGGGCAACCGCCCCGACCTGTTCCCGTCCTCGCCCTATGTGGGCAAGTACACCAACAAGCCCCCGGCACATGAGATCCCGGAGGACTACCTTGCCGATGAAACCTTTGCCGCCATTCTAAAAGAGGCGGAAAAGTATGTGGGATACCCCTATGTTTGGGGCGGCAGCAGCCCATCCACATCCTTTGACTGCTCCGGCTTCGTCAGCTATGTCTACAACCAATGCGGCTGGGACTTCGGGCGGCTGGGGGCGCAGGGGCTATACAACATCTCCGCACGGACAAGCAGCCCCAAACCCGGCGACTTGGTGTTCTTCACGGGGACTTATGACACGCCGGGGATCTCCCATGTGGGCATCTATGTGGGCGACGGCTGGATGCTTCATTGCGGCGACCCCATCAGCTACGCCAACCTCAACACGAGTTACTGGCAGTCCCATTTCTACGCCTACGGAAAATTGTTTTGACAGGAGGTTTTTATGGCTATCTCCAAAAGCGCAAAAATTCAGGCCGAGATTGAAAAGGTCATGGCCAAGATCAACGAGCAGCAGGCACGGCTCAAGGAGCTGGAACAGAAAAAGCTGGAGGCCGAGAACAGCGAGATCGTGGAAATCGTGCGCGGCATGAGTGTTTCACTCACCGACCTGCCCGTGCTGCTTCAGACCATCAAGAGCGGCGGCACTTTGGGACAGAATGTCCCGAAGTCCGATCCCACAGACAAGGAGGACAGCGAATGAACAAGTGGATGAAGAAGCTGACGGCGGCGCTCTGCGCCGCTGTTTTGATGTGCGGCATGGCGGTCACGGCCTACGCTGGGGGCGGTGAGGAATGGGACGGCCTTGCCCCGGTGGAGGCGCTGCCCACGGAAACCGTTGCCCCCGGCGAGGGCTTCACCGAGGACGGCAACCTTGTGACCCGTGACCTGCTCTACGATAAGGCCACCAATAAACAGTTCATCACGGTGCAGACCAGCGGCGGCAGCACCTTTTACATCGTCATTGACTACGACAAGCCCACCGACGAGGACGGCGAGCAGTACCAGACCTACTTTTTGAACATGGTGGACGAGGCCGACCTGCTGGCGGCGATGCAGGCTGCGGGCGGTGAGCTGCCGGAGTGTGCCTGCGCGGACAAATGCGCCGTGGGTGCTATCAACACAGATTGCACCGTCTGCGCCGTGAATATGGGCGAGTGCCAGGGCAAGGCTTCCGAGCCTGCGCCCGTGGTGGAGCCGGAGCCTGAACCCGAGCCGGAACAGTCCAAGAACAGTGGCGGAACGCTCCTGCTGGTGCTGGCCGTGGTGGTCATCGGCGGCGGGGCTGGCTGGTATTTTAAGATCTGCCGCCCCAAAAAGCAGCAGGCCGCCGACGCTGCGGAGGACTACGGCGACGATTATGACGATACCCCGCCTTGGGAGGACGAGGACGAAACGGAAAGTGAGGGAGAGGAATGAGATTTACCAACAGCCCCTATGAGAACTTTATGAAAGAAAAAAGCTACTTTAAGGGTGCTCCGCCCAACCTGCCGCCCAAAGGCTCCCGCTGTGACGGCTGCCCCTACTGGCATGGGATCGGCTGCGTATTCTGCTACCGGGAACAGCTCAAGCCCAAGACAGGGGGCAAACATGAGCCGTGAACTGACCCGGCAGGAAAAAACGGCGATCCGCTCCCTTGTGAAGCGTTGGTGTGCCAACTATGACAAGGACGCTGGCTGCCTGCTGCTGGACGCTCCCTGCTATATGTTGGAGAAATGCTGGACGGGCGCTTATTGCCGCTATTTCCGCGCGGCGGTGCTGCCCCTTGATCCCGTGCTGGAAAGGTCGCTGACCGTGGAGCGTATCACGGAAACCCGGCCTTGCCCGGTGTGCGGCAGGGCCTTTCTCCCGGACGGGCGGCAGCGGTACTGCT
>OWKP01001676.1_pt1 | contig 13301 bp, 25 predicted proteins | sample 1732991 | NCBI WGS metagenome assembly OWKP01 (sample SAMN05065777, study PRJEB22554) | human gut metagenome | biome: ENVO:2100002; feature: ENVO:00000062; material: ENVO:00002003 | host: Homo sapiens | place: USA
ATCTCTAATCATAAGCCTGCCACCTGCCCCATAGCGTAACCAATGTTGTAGATCATTCGTACTGCTACCAGTGTTGCTACTACAGTCAGCAGCCACATCACAGGATACCTTGCAATACTGTTAAGCAAGCCTGTTATTACATCAACTGCTGCTAAGTAAATATCTTTCATTTTCTCGCCTCCTATAAAGCCTTTAGAGCTGCTTCAAAATCAAATTTTTTTCTTCGCTATACCCCTCTAATATTTCAGGGCTATTAACTCTTCTGGTGTAAGCCCCATATAATCACAAAATTGTGCAGCACTAATATGATAGGAATAACGACTTTCACTAACTTTTACGGCAGTTCCAAATGGAAGTAATTTTCTTTGTAATCCAATACGGACAAATTGTTCTGATTTTCCCATGATTTTTGCTGCTGTTGGAACTTTGATACTTAACATGGTTAGTCTCCTTTCTGTTTACTTTTAGTAGCAATAGAGGGCAAAAAAATATTGTCCTCATCAACCGAGTAAAGTCTGCACAATGCATCAAAATTACCCTTGTCAATCGATGTTTTACCCTTCTCCCAATTTATTATAGTAACTTTACTTTTCTTTAACATTGCTGCTACAGCCTCCTGAGTTAATCCTGCGTTTATTCGTGCAGCTTTTAGCGATATTTTCAATGTCATTTATTACACCACCTTTCATGTCTTTATTATAGTTTACTTTAAGTAGCGTGTCAACACTTTCCGTAAACTTCTTTAATAAAAAGTGTTGAGTTTTTGTTTCTAAAAGTGTTATAATTTAACCAGAGGTGATACAAATGGAATTATACAGACAGATCTTTAGCGATAATCTAAAAAGACTTTTAGATATAAACAACGAAACTCAAACAGAATTGGCTCAGGCCTTAAATATAAATCGTTCGGTCGTTTCTTCTTGGTTGTTAGGAACCAGGTTTCCACGAATGAATACTGTTGAAGAACTAGCTTCTCACTTTGGAGTGCAAAAATCTGATTTATTAGAAAAGAAAAATTATAATATTTCTGATTCTCCATTCCAATATCCATTCATTCCTGACGCTGTAGCAGCAGGTATACCATGCACAATAGAAGGGCGAAAGGAATTACCAACAATAGGTATTTCTGACGCTATCATGGGCAAATATGCAGGTAATAAACATATTTTAATCATGCGTGTTAATGGCGAAAGTATGAATAATGTTATACCTAGTGGTTCTTTTATTGCTGTAAAAACAGATATAGAAGTAAAAAATTTAAAAGATGGCAATCTGGTTGTATTTGGTAAAGAACATGAATATAGTCTAAAACGATTTTATGATGCAAACGATAGAATAATATTCAAACCTGATTCCAGCGATCCACGTTTTACAGATCATGTGTATAACAAAAATGATAGTGTATTTATTGTGGGTAGAGTTGTATTATCAATCAGAAACTATGAATAACCATATAAAACAAAATACCCCAGCCATTAAGCTGGGGTATTATAGTATAAAGGAGTGAAAAAATGCGACTACCAAATGGTTATGGCAGTATAACAAAATTATCTGGGAAAAGACGCAAGCCTTTCATGGTTCGCATAACGACTGGTTACGATAACGAAGGTAAACAGCTAATGTCTGTGTTAGGATATTATACTACACGTAACGAAGCTCTTGCTATGCTGGCCGAGTATAACAAAAATCCATATAATCCGATTGCTCGTAAAACAACTTTCAAGGAAATTTATGAATCTTTTTGTAATGAGAAATATATAAGCAAAGATATTAAAATACCACATGCTTATACTTCTTCTTTTGCATGGTGTACTCCAGTTCATTACATGGCATTTCCAGATATAAAACTATCTGCAATGCAGAAAATAGTTGATGATTGTAATAAAAGTAGGGCTACAAAAAAGAATATAAAAATACTTTTTAATCGACTATCTAATTATTGTTTAGCCAATGATGTAATTGATAAAAATTACGCTTCTCTTATTGAGCTCCCTCCTGATATAAAAAGTGAAGTACACAAACCATTTACAACAGAAGAACTTAATATGTTATGGCTTCACGCAGACGATATTAATATCCAAATTGTGCTCATCCTATGTTATACCGGAATGCGTCCTACAGAGTTAATGACACTAAAGCATAGTAACGTCCATCTTGACGAAAGATATATGTTAGGCGGAATAAAAACCAAAGCTGGCAAAGACAGGGTTATTCCTATAGCACAAAAAATATTCCCATTTATCAAAAGGCTGTATGAACAAAATAACGACTACCTTTTAACTTATGAAAATAAAAAAGTAGAGTATGATACTTTCAGAAGGAAATTATTTGCTCCAGCAATGAAGCTTGTAGAACTAAAGCACTACCCCCATGATGGACGCCATACCTGTGCAACACTTTTGGATAATGCTCAAGTCCCAGATAAAATTATCAAAAAAATACTTGGACACGCTACTACCGATATCACTGAAAAAGTTTACACTCATAAGACAATTCGGCAACTTGTAGACGCTATAAATCAAATTTAAATCAGGAATTCTGTTACATATTTGTTACATACACCCTAAATTTTAATGATTTTTATGGACATTTCAGATAATTAAAAAATCCCACAAACCGCATGGTCGTGGGATTTTTCTATGCAACATTGTATCAAATTTGTTATTCGCAGGGTAATTACACATAACGTATTCAAGCCATTTTCGGGGCTTTTTGTTACATACAAATTACATTTAAACTGGTTTTTCTCGCAACACACAATGTTACAATTTCATCATTACTCTTCTTTTCGACGCATTTGTCCCAACCATGTACAGAAAACTTTACCCTCTGCTGCATCAGGATCTTCCATATATGCCTTAGCCATTTTTACATACGTTCCTACATCACTGCCTAAAACATCGACGTAGTCACTATGCATCATATTCATTACATAATAGAAGTCAGCCTTTTCTTTGATATCATGCTTGGCAGCAAGAGAATTTGTTTGCTCCATGCTCCAGTGCTCACCATGAGTACCATCGACATTTTTCATATGAGAAACAGCTTTCTCTGCTAAACGGTCATCAAAGTGCGGGCCGCAGATCAAGCAATGTATTTTGTACATAGCTCCATAAAATTCATCGGGGCAATGCTTTTTGATTCTCTCAAGAGCTTCGCTGATTATTTCAATAAGCTCTTTTTCTTTTTCCCGATCACCGGCAATCTTTTCAAGGTATTCCACGTACTTATGCATCTTTGCTCACCGCCTTTTTGCTCTCTGCTACAGCAGCAGTAGGCGTAACAGGCACAGGCAAGCTTGCTACAGCACCGCAGTTATATGCGCAGATATAGCCGCAAATAAGCACAAATGAGCTAGTATCTGCTGCTACCTTCAAAATATAATTTCTGCGTGTTCTTATCTGATTAGCATATAAATGATGACCGCATTTGCGTAGTACCGGGTACTGTGTTGCTGCCGTACCGATTTGAATTACTACCGGCATCAAATTTGTAGCTGTAGAAGGAATATCTTGAGCTACTCGAATAACGTAGTTCTCACAATTTACATAAGTTCCTTCCGGAATAGTTAATACAAGGTTGTTCCCTGTAACCGCTACATCGGTTGTTAAAATCGTCCTGCAATTACACGTTGCCATTTTTATTTCATCTCCTTAATAAAAAACAGGGAAGCGTGACAGCTCCCCTGTTAATAGTCACGCTTTAAGCGGAATTACACGGTGCCACAACCGCCACAGCCATAAACACCGGTTGCAGATTGATATGGGCTGCAAGTGATGTAAGCCGGTTGCGGGAACGGACGTACCGCATTAATGATGTTAGAAGTCTGAGCCAAAGTTCCAAGTTGCAGCTGAGCAGCTTGCAGTTGGTCACGCAGTTCCTGCATAACATTCGCAGTCATTAATGCGCGAGTTGCTTCACCTTCCGCATGAATAGCAGAGGTAATGTCACAAGTGTTTTTAGCATTCTCGTAACGAACCGCGTCAATGTTGCGATTGGTTTCGCAGCAGCACTGTTGAGCAGCGAAGGTGGACTGAGCAATAGCAGCCTGAACACCGCCGAAGCCTTGACACAAGTCTTTTTGAATACCGAAGTTTTGATTTGCGAGTTGATTAAAACCACGATCTAAAGTACTATTCAGATTGGTATAAAGAAATTCATTAGTCAAAGTATTTACAGCACCATTAGCGCCGCCTCCGAAACCACCGAATCCACCGCCGCCCCAGGCAAGCAGGAAGAATAACATTACTACCCACATCCAGCCGCCGCCAAACCCGGCGCCGTCTGCTGCTGCGGTACGGTTATTCAGATCATATACAGGCATTACGCCACTACCTTCCATAGTCATATAGAACATCTCCTTTAAATTTATTGTTTAAAATCATCTGGTGGCCACCGATCAGATTTTAATACCGAATTGAGAAAGCATTTGCTGAGCTTGCTGCGGATCAATACCACGTTGTTTTGCAAGATTCATAACAGTTTCTTTTAGCTGCTCAGGCGACTTACCTTGTGCCATTTCCATAGCACGCCCGAACATAGGGTTATTACCAAACATTTGCTGCATCATACCCATAGGATTATTGCTGCCCTTGATTTGGTTAAACATTTGCATCATTGTCAACGGATTCATTTGCATTTACTGTCTCCCCCTTCACATATCGTTCTAAAGAATTTACTTTTTGCTGCAGAGCTTCAACTAATTCTGCATCAGCATATCTCTTTGGAACCGGCTCTTTTTCAAGCGACAATTTATAATTTTGTATTACCGGCATCCCATTCATATCAATATACTTTGCGTATATGCAGCTATCTGCCGGACAAGGAAAATATGTAAGGCTTCCATCCAAATCAATTTGGGCAGCCTTTACTTCGTCTAAGCTAGCTACTGTACGTCCTTTCATCATCAAAGGCATAGGTGGCTGCGGTACAAACTGCTGTGGCTGATATGTAGGCATCTGCGGCATTTGTGATTGGTAATTGGCTAAACGCTGTTGTGTCACTCCCGCCATTGCAGGATTTACAGGAGCGTAGGGATTTATTCCATACATTGTTATCGCCTCCGTTTCTTACTTAAATTATCGCTTAAATCAGTCTTTATAATCCGTCAACATTCCTTCATATTCCCCTCACCAAGACATAAAAAAATAAGGCAGTCACACTTATCATGTGACCGCCTTTAATACTCTCTTAACCGAATTATACGCCTGCCGCAAATCTCTTTCGACCGTTTGCACTGACGTATCTATTCGCATTGCTATTTGATAATTTTTGAGATCGTGGATAAACTTCAGTTCAATAATTTCCATCTGCCGTGGCGTTAACTTGGCTTCCTGGATTATTGCTTCAAATTCCTTACGAGTAGATCGAGAAAGCCAATCTCTTGCCTGCAACCGGCAATTATCCATATAATCACCTGCTCGCTGCTATCGCTCCAACTAATGCCCCTCCGATAAATCCCCATCCAAGCTTTTGAATTTGTTTTAACTTACTTTTCTTTTGTTCTTTCTTTATTTGCTCGCTCAACGTCTGCAAGGATTTGTTTTGCTCTGCTATTGTTTTTTTGGAGTTCAATAATGATTCCTGCGCACTCGTTAGCTCGCTTTTGATTTTCTGATAGGATAAACGCTGCTCTTCGATTAGCTTCTTCAGCTCGCTTGAGTTCATCTCCTGCACTGCCGACATGTTCGACAGCTCGGTCAATAGATTCTCCTGTCTGTTTATTATCGTCTGCAATTCGTTGAACTGTTCCCGAGACATCGTTATTGTCTCCGGAAGTTCCTCCGCAGAACATACAGCAGGCAGCGATACAAGCAATAATAATGACCACAATAATACAATACCGATGATTATATATTTTTTCATACACGATTTTCACTCCATGTATATTATTTTCCTGTTTTTACAGCCATATTAGCCACGTGCGCCGTTTTAGACCGTCGCCTTACTATTTCCTTTTGCACCAGTTCTTTCTCGGCGCACAAGCTAAATATGAGCAAAGTTATTTCGAGATTACAGACCGAACCAACTATGCATAGCTCCCAAAGCAAAGCCGATGATCATACCAGTCCAGAAAACTTTGTTCGCCAAATATTCTTTTACTTTTTCCATATTAGTCACCTCCTTATAAAATCTTTACCAATTATGATGCCACCAGATCGCCTTGCCACGAATAACATCACCACCCGGCTTCAGTTCTCCGTCGCCTGGCACATCTGGTAATTTCCACAGATCCCAGCGCTCAAAAGTCGTTGCTGGGCCATAATCATCTAAGTCTGCTGCTTCTGCATGTGTCATTACAGTATCGGCATTAATGTCCAATCCAAGCTCCTCACACAATACAGCTACAACTTTCGCCATACTATCTATCTGCAGTTCTGTCGGCGGCACGTTTCCAAAATCGACACGACCATCAGCATAGGCTACAGCATCTACACAACAAGCTAAAGCAATCCCAATAGCTCTAGAATTGCGCCGCCATGTATGAGCTTTATATTCTGTCAAATCATCTGTGGTCGCCATAATGGCGCCGTCACTATCAATATTTAAGTGGTAATCACTAAAAAACTGATGATAATTACCAGCTGACCAGTGTAGATAGATCTTATCAATATTACCTCTAGCTCTTTTAGCTAACTGTCGCAGCTCATCTAAAGTGATTCTTTTTGTCACCATTATTCTCAATCTCCTTTTCTAAATTATCAGGGACACCGTCCCCATCTTTATCTACCAAACTCGTAGCTATAAACGTCACAAATACGACCATAGCCGGGCCTGTAATCTCACGTATCAGCGCCAGCAAGTCGGACATAACAATCTTGTTTAACCACAGCCACATGTACATCCACGCAGCGTAATAAGTAAAGATCAAAAGAACTACTGCAATAAAATAGCCTACAATGACCGCCATTATTTTTGGCGACATTGAGGCTACTTTATTTCTAGCACTGACTATTAAGTTTTTTATTTTCTCAAACATTTACCGTACTCCCCTCGTTCAATATCAGGAGATTTCTGCGGCAGCTGTAAAGCTTTATGGTAAAGTTCCGTAATTGCTCCATTCCCGCCAAGAGCTTTATAACAGATATACATATCAGTTATATTCTCCAGATTATACAGCGGTATGAATCCATCTTCTTCAGACTTATGGTAAATTCCTATAATCTCTGTTCGAAGAAGGCTGCGTGTTGCGTTATGCAGAGCTTCTGTTTTTTTACCTCGTTCTTCAACCTGCTTTTTATAGTTTGAATACACTTTCCAACCTACACCGAGAAAACCACTCTGTACCAGCAGACTTATTACCATAAATATATTTGTTTGTAAATATTCCACTTCTGCACCACCTAATCTAAAATAATCGCATCCAATTCCTCTTTGCTTTGAGCTGCATTTACTTCAGCCTGTTTATTCCAACCTGCCTGCTTACAAGTACCTATATGGGTAGATAAATCAGCGCACCACTCGAGCACCTGTTCCGGAGTAAGATAGAAGATCGTTTTGTCAGTGCTTCCGTCTGCGTAACCACGTACAGGGCAGCCTGTAGGATATTCTACAGCAAAGCGATCAGTATTTACGTTCAAGGCTATACCCTGCATTGTAAGTTGTGTATCTTTATCGCTGTCGTAACGGACAAGTTCTCCACTACATTCAGACGTAAAGCCGCCGGTTATTTTAGCAGCAGTCCAAGCGTCTATCTCTGCCAGTTTCCAATCCTTTAATTCTTCAAGTGGTCGTTGTGGTGCATAGCCTTTTACGTACCATTGCCCATCATCACCCTGCTCAACATCCATTTCTGTCATGCCGATAGATTCATAATAATCCGTGTCAGTACCAATGCCAACACTTACAATATTTTTTTCTTCATCAATAATTTGTGCGTATTTAATCATTTTCAAGCCCCTTTACACGGATAAAACGTAAGGTTCCGTGATGTTCCAGTAGTATAAAAAACATCACCTTGGTTTACTAAAATTTGAACTGATGCAATGTCTCCCCATTCGTACGCTATTACTTTACCGTTCACATAAGCATAAGAACCTGTTTCTCCGGATATATTAAAGTAACCAAGTATCCACCCAATATTAGGCGCAGTAAATGATGTCCCAACGCTCACGCCCGCATCGTAATTTGGTGTAATGCTTGCAATATTTGTGGTGGTTGTATCCTGCGTAGTAATAGTAGAGATTGACCCGTCTTTTTTAGTAAATGTAATAACTCTGCCAGCTACAGACGCACTAACAATCGGATTGCCGTCTTGCGCTTCTATTGCTTGATTTGTTCTAAGCGGCGTCATCATTTTAGTATTGTCAGTTCCCGCTTCTGCTTCTGATTGTGTGGCAATACTAGGTAAATCATCATACAAAGAATTAATTGCATTTCTTATTTTCTCAACTGTTATTAATCCGGTAAGCTTCATTTTCCTCACCTCAAATCGTCAGAATAAAGCCGGCAAACTTTTCCGTACTTTGAATTATAATATTGCTGCCGCTTTCAACGACGTCAACCATAACACTTTCATATGTACTGCCGTTAGTTCTGTACATGCCGAGGAAGTGTTTTCCTGACGCTGCTAAAGTAAATGGATAGTAGCCGTCTGATAATGTTCCCCAGTTAGCACTGCTTGCTGTAAATTCAGTTTTGAGTACTGCAGCAGCACCGGCAACAGCTTCTGTTATTTTATTATCAACTTCGGTTTTCGTATAAGCATCAGTAATTCCATAGCCGGATAATGTCGTCTCAGGGTTTTGTTTACCGGAAGCTAACTCCCATGTTCTTTTCATAGCTGCGGCAGTTGGAGCTTTGGTGTAATCTTCTGTAACTGCGCTATCTATTAATTGCACGACACCTTTTTGGGTCGTAGACGCATTATTTACTGAAATAATATCACTATTGATATTAATGTTAGAACCGATTTTTACACCGCCTAATACGCTTGCAGTTGCAGCAGGAAGCGTGTAATTATTAGCCCCCGCAGAAATACCATTCAGTTTAGCTACCATTGCAGCGGACATTTTGCCGTCTGTGTCAGAAGTAGCAATAGGAATGGAGTTTGCAGAAATAGCAATCCAACTTGAACCAGTATAACGATATGTTATATCCGTATCATTTACGTTTACAGTCCAGCCGTCTGCCGGATTAGGATAAGTTGTTGCAATATCTGCATATGTTTCAACAGAAGGCTTCCATTGTAATGAAGATACAACAGCAGAAATTTTATTATCAGTTTCAGTCTTTGTATATGCAGATGTTTTATCAAGCTTGCCAGTATCTAACGCTTCAAAATTAGCGTTTATCGCAGCATCTCTTTCACGCTGCGTTCCAGTTCCAATTTTTTCTACAGTCATTGTAAGTAACCTCCATCCAAAATTATTTTTCCTGTGAACGCCTCGCTCACATTTATAACAACGTTACCGTTATTATCTACGCCAGTATTAGCATAATAAGGATAGCTAACACCATCAATGGTCTTTGTCAAGCTGACGATGATAGGACTGCTCCCTGCCTGGTGTTCCTCGGCAGATATAGTCAGTACATAATCACTGCCAACCTCTGTAAAATCTTCCTCAGTAAAATTTTTGATATATACTTTGTCACCTGTTTTTTTAGTCAGCGACGCCAGTATAACGACGCCTGTAAATCTTTCGGGGACTTCGATAATAGTGTTTACTGCATCCATATATACGCCAGTAAGTACCATTTCATACTGCGGCTTTTTGACTTCCTTATAGACGCCAATAAGTCTGCTGTTCCCCATTGCTATAGTAAGACGCCACATGCCATTACTTTCAGTCCATCTGCTATCTGATGCCGTAAACTCTTTTGTAATAGTGCCGCTTTCAAAACGAAGTAAAATATCTTCTGCACGCTCTGCTGCGTCTTCTGCTTTTTCTGCATCTTCCTTAGCAGATCCAGCACTTTCTGCAGCAGCTGTTTCAGACTTCTTTGCAGATTCAGCGCTCGCCTGTGCCTGCTCCATAGCAAATTTAGGATTAGGTCCGGAAATAAGTTTTTTTCCAGTTGCGTCCCAATAAAAGCCTTCATTTGGCATAGGTGCCGGAAGTAATGTTGATATTGCTTTATTATCAACATTTAAATACAATGTTCGTCCAAGCATTTCTGCTAATTGCTGAGCTATAAAAATAACATCATCGAACGAATCCTCTATATTCTCTGCAAAAAAAGGTCCCTGATTAACTAACTTCATTAATTGATATAATGGCAGCTCTCGATAAATAGTTATCTTATGACCATCCGGCAATGGATCGCCAGCAGCAGGATAAGTAACAGTTTTTGCTTCTAAGTCAACAGTAAAATTCTCTGTCTCCTTCGCAACACTGTCATCACCAGTAATATATACCTTGATGTATTCCGGATGATCTGTCATCTGAAACGTTATAGGAAATTTAGTCGTCGCACCATTGCCAACATAAATATCCTTAACCGTGGTATTTTGTACTGTCATTTATTTTCACCTCCCTATATCTTAGTCGAAGCGGGCGCATCCTTTACGGTATCGGCATTTAACATATTAACTATAGTAGTTGCTATCTTTAGCTTTTCATCTAAAGACGTCGCCTTTTTCTGCTCTTCCAACAGCAAATCTATTTGTTCTTGTATAATCGCCTCTTTATTCATAATCTCTCTCCTGTTCTATAATAGGCTGCATTTCATTGATAATCTGTTTTTGCTGGGTATTTTCAATTTGCAGAGCTTGTGCTTTTTCTGCTATTTCAGCAGCCATCCTAAGAGCCGCTGGCAAATCTTTTGGAATAATTTCCTGCTCTTTTAACAATTCTTCCATTTTATTAAAAGCAGCAATATATTTTAGCTTCCATTGCAAAACATCTCTAGTATTATTAAAGCTCATAACTAATAAAGAAAATCCATCACGTGTCATCAGATATTCTTTTCTATGCTCACCTTTTGCGTCAATGTACTGGTGTTCGTTAAACCAACGAACTTTTACGCCGGTTTCCTGCAGATCCAAGATATGTTTTTCAACAGCTTTAATTACATCAGAATGACGTTTACCAAAATGCTCTGCTACCTGCCGGCTGGAAACAACTACCTGCCTTCCAATGATTTGTACTAAATTTTCCATAAATCTCTCTCCTTCCAAATAAAAAAGCGCCTACCGAAGTAAGCGCTTTCTATTAAATTCTAACTAACTTATGATACTATTTTAACTCATTTTTATAGTGGTTTTGTCGGATACATTTTTAATTTTTTTCATCGCCTCTGCTATCAAACCCAATAACCTTACATTAATATTTTAACTCCGTTTTATAGGCGTTTTGTCGGAAACTTTTTATTTTTCTCGTCCATCTGAAATAAAATATTCAAAATACTATCTTCTTGAATGCCTAGCCTCTCTAATTTGAGTTCTACTTGACCTTGCTTTTTAGAGTAAAGCCTTATTGCATTAGCAAGCTCTGAAACGGCAGCGTTATTACATAAATAATCCAATCCATCAAGCAAATCATCTAACCAGTCATTATAAATATTCCATTCTTCAAGATAGTCTTTTACATCATTCGACGAACATTCCATTTTATGATCACTGCTTTCATTTATATATTTTGCTTCAAACTCATTTCGATTCATATTTTTTACCGCGTGTATAAATCTGGCGACAGCTTCTACTTTATCGTCAGGGCACGACGACCTATTTTCGTTCATGGTATATCCTCCTTGATATACCAGCCGAAAACTGCTATACTATTGTTATCAGCTTCGGCTGGTGCTTGAAACACTCGCTATACTTTCCACGGTGCGGCGGGTGTTTCTTTTTTTATATTACGCTCCTACTTTTTTATTATCAATGATACTTTTGATTACTGGAATTACCTTCCTATAATATCTAAACGATTCTACCTGTTTTTGGCAATGGCGTGATTTGTCATAAAAATATTTACCATATTCAGCAGTTTTTAAATTATGCTGGTTAGCAATTCTGCCAACCATATTACCGCTAATGCCCAATTCTTTGCCAACCTCATCTGCAGATAGAGTGTTTTCATTTATAGCCTGCATCGGCAATAATGGTACACCGCTTAAGACCTCTGCTGCTTTCTGCTGGCAGATATGCTTGTACTCGCTAATATCTGTCATCTGAGCTACTTTAAGAAAAGTTGATGCTACTCTTGCCCTGCTGTTATTTAAGCGGGCTTCTACTTCTTTAGCTTTGATATCCTGATTTACAGAATACGATCCGGTTTTACGAATAGAAGGAATTACTTCAGCAACTACCCATTCCTGAAAAGCTTCAGCAGCTGGCAATTTTGAACGAAGTACTAATGAGTATAATCCAGCTTCGTCGATAATTACTTGGTTGGGATTGCCTCTTGTAATACCGTCGCGAATCGTTACGGTATTTTTGTGATGGTCTTTCACGTGCTTAGACAAAGCATCTCTTGTGTTGCTGTACCCCAACACTTCAGCAACATCTTTACCTACAAACCACGGCTCATTATTTTTTTCAATTACTCTAACTTTACCAAAAGCTTCGTTTTCAAAAATCTTCAGTTCGTTTTTCATAAAAATATACCTCCCAAAATAAACATCTTGAAAGGCCTACGTAAAAATGCTATACTATTTTAAGAAATAGTACGGTTTCCGTACGCCTTTCTGGTTTGAAACTGTCACCCGTTAACCGGCCAAAGTTAGCGTGACAGTTTCTTTTTTGTTTCTTGCTCTTCTTCTCGATATTCAAAGATATCACTTACATCACACTTAAGATAACAGCAAATTTTATTCAGCGTATCTAAATCAACACGCTTTGTTCTGCGATAATACAAACTTGTAAGTGTTGTTCGAGATATACCAGTCGCTTGGGATATTTCACTAACTTTTAATAACCGATTAGAAATTAACATTGGAAACTTATTGATCAGCATGCCATTCACCTCCTTCCCAAATTCCACCAAAACGTTCAGAGTGTTGAACATTTTGATAGTCATAGTATACATTACAATTATTCTCATGTCAATACTTGCTGAACAAAACTTTGTACTTTTTGTTCAATACATGATACAATTAGTCATGTAAGAGGAGGTATTTTAATGTTAAAATGCAATTTAGCAATGCTACTAGCAGAAAGAGGCCTAAAAATTTCCAAGGTCTCTAAAGATACTGGTATATCTCGAACAACACTTACCGCTTTAACAAATAACACAAGTCAAGGCATCCAACTAGAAACAATTGATAAATTATGTTTATATCTAAAAATTGATCCTTCAAAATTCTTTATTTTTTCAAGCGCCTCGCTATCCTTTGTATCTGTCTCTTATACACATCTGACG
>OWKP01001688.1_pt1 | contig 13194 bp, 16 predicted proteins | sample 1732991 | NCBI WGS metagenome assembly OWKP01 (sample SAMN05065777, study PRJEB22554) | human gut metagenome | biome: ENVO:2100002; feature: ENVO:00000062; material: ENVO:00002003 | host: Homo sapiens | place: USA
CCCTAGAGTTCGTCGGCAGCGTCAGATGTGTATAAGAGACAGGATGTTCGCCTTACTTATGGCGGGCGCAGGTGCGGTAAGCGCACAAGTGAAAACGGGTGAGAACGGAAAGAAGCAGGTGACGGTGCAGAAAGTTTCCGAGGTGAAGGTTTCGGAAACGGAAGAGCCTGAGCAAGCGGAAACGGAAGCTGCGCAGCAGGCGGAAGAACTGACCTTGCAGAAAGATGTGTATTCCCTGCAAGCGGAAGACGGGGATTTGTATCACGGACTCTCCCGCAAGCTGACTTTTGACCGGATGATTCCGCCGCACGGACTGGAAGTGACGTATGACAAGACAGTGCATATCCTTTTTCCCTCAGCGGTACGTTATGTGGATTTGGGGTCTCCCAATCTGATAGCGGGTAAGGCGGACGGAGCGGAAAACGTGATCCGCGTGAAAGCTACGGTAAAGAATTTCCGTCAGGAAACGAATATGTCGGTCATCACGGAAGACGGTGCATTTTACACATTCAACGTGAAATATGCCGAAGAACCGTTGCTGCTGAACGTGGAGATGTGCGACTTTATCCATGACGGGGAAGCGGTGAACCGTCCGAACAACGCGCAGGAAATCTATCTGAAGGAACTCGGCAGCGAAAGCCCGATGTTGGTACACCTGATTATGAAGTCTATCCATAAGCAGGACAAAAGGGAGGTGAAGCATATCGGGTGCAAGAGGTTCGGTATCCAGTACCTTTTGAAAGGTATCTATACGCACAACGGGTTGTTGTACTTCCATACACAGATTAAGAACTCGTCGAACGTGCCGTTCGACGTGGATTTCATCACGTTTAAAATCGTGGATAAAAAGGTGGTGAAGCGTACCGCCATTCAGGAGCAGGTGATTTTCCCGCTGCGTGCCTACAACTACGTGACCCGCATTGCCAGAAAGAAAAATGACTGCACGGTGTTCACAATGGACAAGTTCACCATTCCGGACGACAAACAACTCGTGGTGGAACTTAATGAGAAGAACGGGGGCAGACACCAGTCGTTCGTGATTGAGAACGAGGACCTCGTGCGTGCGAAAGTGATTAATGAACTGAAAGTACAGTAATCATGAAGCGGTATTTATTCATTATGACAGCTATGCTTGCCCTGATAACGGGGCAGGCATACGCCCAACGCTGCCTGCCGGGAATGCGTGGCGTCGAACTCCGCACGGGCATGGCGGACGGGATTTACTCGCACGCCAACCGTGCGGAAACGGGATATTATTTCGGTGCGGCACTCTCCACCTACACCAAAGGAGGGAATAAATGGGTATGCGGGGGCGAATACCTGCTGCGCAACAATCCTTATAAGGATATACGCATCCCGACGGCACAGTTTACGCTGGAAGGCGGGTACTACTACAATTTCCTTTCGGATGTACGCAAGATTTTCTTTCTGTACATCGGCGGCTCGGCATTAGCCGGCTATGAAACGGTGAACTGGGGCGAGAAGGTTTTGTTTGACGGGGCACGGCTGACGGGAAGGGATGCCTTTGTGTATGGCGGTGCGGTCACGCTGGATATGGAAATTTATGTTGCCGACCGGGTGGCGCTCCTGGCAAACGTGCGGGAACGCTGTTTGTGGGGCGGCTCGACACAACGATTTCGTTCGGAGTTTGGCGTGGGCGTAAAATTTATCATCAACTAATTATGAACTAAAAATCAGATAGACAATGAAAAAGATACTTTCAAATATATGTGTATGCGGCTGTATAATGGCTGCGCTCTTTTGCTGTGTGGCTTGTGACGGTGACGTGGACGTGCAGCAGGCTTATCCGTTCACCGTGGAGGTGATGCCCGTTCCGAACAAGGTGGTCAAAGGGGAAACGGTGGAGATACGCTGTGAACTGAAAAAGGAGGGCAACTACGCGAACACGCTCTATACTATCCGCTTCTTCCAGTTCGAGGGGGCGGGAACGTTGAAGACGGAAAACGGCATCGTGTTCCAGCCGAATGACCGCTACCTGCTTGAAAACGAAAAGTTCCGTCTGTATTATACTTCTGAAAGTACGGAATCGCAGAATTTTATCGTGGTGGTGGAGGATAATAATAATCAATCCTACGAAATGGAATTTTCATTCAACAATGAGAATAAGGAGGAAGAGAAAGGGGGCGAGGAATGATTAACTATGCCAAGTACCTGCATAGCAACAAGAGTGACGAGAAATATACTCCGCGTTATGCAGTTCTGCCGATAGTGAAATATCTGCCACGTCATGCAGTTATATGGTGTCCTTTCGATACGGGTAACAGTGAATTTGTGCTGACGCTGAAAGAGCATGGTTTCAAGGTGGTGCATTCGCATTTGTTCACGGGTGAGGATTTCTTTGAATACGAGCCGAAACGATGGGATATTATCGTTTCCAACCCGCCGTTCGGCAACAAGGCGAAGATTTTTGAACGGTGCTTGTCTTTCGGGAAACCTTTCGCTCTCTTGATGTCTAACTTCTGGCTGAATGACGCTTCTCCCTGCCGGCTGTTTAAAGACAAAGAACTGCAACTGCTTCTGTTTGACAAGCGGGTACAGTATAACAATACGAGCCGTGTGCCTTTCGCATCCAGCTACTATTGTCACAAGATACTGCCCAAGCAGATTGTTTTTGAAAATCTGACGGTGGAAAAGGAAATGAGCCGGATGTATGGGGAGATGCAGGAGATTATAGGTTGGCTGACTAAATTCAGAGATAAAATCCTATGAAGCAAGAAAAGGTTGATATAAAGGCGGTGCAGGAGAAGCCGGCGTGCTTCCGGAACTTCCCACCGGAACGCATGAGCGAGAATGTATGCTGGCACGCGGTGGATGCCGAACCGAAGAACATACGGTATGTACCGGAAAGGATGCTGACCTATGAAATTATAGGGAATGCCCTGACAAAGAATCCCGAAGTTCTTCGGGATATGCCGCACAAGCCGCTGATGAGCCTGCTGCCTGCCATCCTTGCCGATAACGAGGAACTGCTCGGAAAGCTCCCGAAAGATGTCTTGACAGCGGAGATGTACCATGCCATCGTGGGGGAAAACGGGTATAACCTGCAATATGTACCGGAGGGAATGAAGACACCGGATATGTGCCGGACAGCGTTTCATGCTTCTTCGGACCTTGGTTATGAGCATTGTGCCATATTGGCTTATATCCCTTTTCCCGAAGTGTGTCTGGAAAGTCTAAAAGACAGCGTTGGCGGAATAGACACGATAGACCTTGCACGCACTTTACGTCCCGAAGTGATAAACAAGGAGATTGCGGAGTTCCTTGTCGGGCAGGACGGCTGCTGTCTTTCATGTATTCCGGTTCATTTACAAACGGAAGAACTGGCGCTGAAAGCCGTCAGCGTATCGGGTAATCAGGCATTGGCATACACGACGGTGCGGGAAGACTTGAAAACAGAAAAGGTGTATCTTGCGGGAATGGAGAAAGACTGCTTTCAGTCTTATCTCCATATACCGGAGCAAAAGCGTACACCGGAAATATGTCTTGTGGCTGAAAAGCTATATCCCGACCTCTTTCGGAAAAGACCGGAGGTGCTGCCCGACACTGTTAAAACGGGATGTAATGTATATACGCTAAGTAAGACGCTGGAAGGTGCTACTGGTGAAAAGTACGATGTGGAGCAGGTGAAAAGGCTCTATAACGGTGGAACGGTTCAGGCGAAAAACTTCATCACACCCGGCGGTGTACTGAGAAACCAAGAGGTATGCTTCAATAAGGATAAGAAGGAGTTTTCCTTTAAGCCGTTGAAGCAGGAACAGAAAAAAGGACACCGGATATAGACATATGGAAAGGTATTATTTCGGATGCGTGTATCTTGTCACAGGACGCAGGTGGCAGTATGAACGGGGAAAGACACGATACCTTTTGGAACTTAAAGTACTGTAACAAGGGAAAAGCCTGCATGATGACGACAGCCTTTCTGACGGAAATAGCCGGCGGAAAGGTTGTTTTTCTATGAGAATATGTATTTGCCGTTTCCCCTAAAAACAACGGCACAAAAAATAACCTCCGGATGTACGGAGGTTTCTACAAGGGCTTTTTGGCTACTTTTGTGCCGCCTTAGCTCACTGTCAAAAGTAGCCGCGGGCGGCTTCTCACCGCCCGATTGGCTTATGGCTTTGAATATACCTTTTTCAGCAGGAAGTGCCATGTGTTCAACTCTTTGCTGTATCCTACATCTGTTTCACATACACCGCTCTTGAAATGGTGTTCCAATCTCAAGCAGGCAAGTTCAGTGCCGTAAGCAAAAATATCCTCTTCCATGACCTCTAATGTTACGGCTTCACCTGCAACTTCCGACCATTGGCGAACTATCCGTTGCAATATTTCACCCTGCATATAGTTTTGCAAATAGCTCATTTCTGTTCCTCCTTTCGCCCGCAACCATTCGCCACGCTTGGCTCTGCACTCTTCCAATGTAGGGCGGACGATTGAGAAAAGCGTGCCGTCCACATCTCTGTAATCGTATTGAATGTAGGTCTTTCTCGGCTTGTGCGAGAAACTGAACTTTTCGTACTTTTCAGTACCTGCCGCTTGGCAGGTACTGATTCCGTCAACAGTCATTCTTGTAGTCATGATATTTCGTTTTAGGGGTTGTTAAAAATGTACTGATAGCAATCTGTTGGGTAAAATTCTGTCGGGGTCGGTTGTATAACGTTGATGCATCCAATAGTGATGCGAGCCAAAACCGTAAGCAAAGAACTTGTCGAGTTCGTTCGTTTCTGCGAACTTACTGATGCTGTCCCTTAGTTCATTCTCGTCCTTAACCAATGTGATGACATTGATAAGGTTTAGGAGCATTTCGGGGATTCTATCGTCCCACATACAAAGCATTGTTTCAAATCTTACTTCCATAATGATGTTGTTTTATAGGGTTAAACTTATGCGCTCATCCGCCCACGGATGCGTCTGATATTCTGTTTTACAAGGTTGATAATCTGATTGTGGTATCTTGTGTATTCATTGCATACGCCACGTGATTGTACGATTTGCATGGTTTCCAACGATAGTTCAATCGTTTCTATCCGTTCGTCACCGATACGGGCGGAAAAGACAAGGGAATCCTTTTTCTTGAAATAGTCGTTCGTAAAAACACAGTGCCTCATCGCTTTCCCCTCCTCGTAAAATTCCTGCACGCTTTGCAGTACTTGGATGCGCAGCACTCCGTCCGAGAAAACGAGGTCGAAGAACTTGGATTTCATTTCAGCATACAAGCGTTCATTCTCCTGCATCTGCTCCAATTTCCTGCGTTCGGCTTCCTGCTCTTCAATTTCCCGTCTGCGTTCCCGTTCCCGTTGCTGCCTTTCCCGTTGTCTGTTGCGCATTTCCACAAGACGGTCGTGTTCGGCTCTCAAATCGGTGGGACAAACGAATTTTGCGTTTTGCGTGTCCTTGTGGAAGTGTTTGAGCAGGTCGATGTAGTCGCACCACAAGGAAGCGTCTTTGATGATGTAACCGTTTCGGATGCAGATTTTCACGGAGTTCCATTTGCTTTCCAACGTATAAGGATTGTGTACGAAGTGGGACAAAATGGTGTGCTGTCCCGCTTTGAGCAACGTTTCTATCTTACTGTCAAACAAAAGGGATTGCAGGAACTTAAAAGGACTGGCGTTGTGAAAACTGCCTTTAAAACCGTTGCGTTTGTAGATAGGCAGGACACGGACACGTGGGTAATGCTCACAGTTTGAGATAATGTCGTAAATATCATGGTGCGGTCTTATCTCCATTGGGCTGTCAAAAAACCATAAGTCAGCATATACAAAAGCCATTGCCCTCAAACGGGCGATAGTGATAACCTTGCCATCAGGCATTATCCACCGCTGTGCAACTTCCCTATAAAAGTAAGTTGCCGCATTGCCTTTCTTGCTTGTGGATTTAATCATCACGATACGCACTACCTGGAAGCCTTTGCAAGTGGTTACGACACAGAAGTAATAACACTGCTTGAAAGTTCTTTTACGAGTGTTGTTGACCTTTAATTCTTTTCCGCAGTGCGGGCACGTGCTTCCGCAAACAGTATCGACAAGCGTTGTCGGGCTTTTCCATGTATGCCCGCAATCGCCACACGTGAGGGTGTTCTTTGCCGTACGGTATGCGATATGTTCAAAGCAATGGTTATATGCCCACGCTACCTGCTTTTCGGTGATAGGTTCAAGTCTTTTGCTTAACGCCATAATCTGTTTCTGTTGTGCATTTCTCGGCTTCATAATCTTGGAGTTTAGAATAATGTCATTTGTACGTTGTTACTACTCTCTTTCTTGGCGGCTGGCTTACGCTGCGTCATCTTCTGATAGGCTTCTCTCTGCGCTTTTTCAATCGCTTGTCTGCGTGCTTCCTCCTTTTCTTCGGGAGTAAGCTCAACGGTATGGTTGACTACCACTTGTGCATTTATCGGCTTGCCTACCTCGATACTGTCTTCGTCATAGTAATGGTTATCGAAAGTTTCGATAAACACTATTATCCAAAGTAGATTAAAATCAAAACTATGCGTCTCAAGTTGTTATAATATGTTGCATACCAGCAATGTAATCTCTTCTTTTGATAATTTACTTTTGATAATTTTGTAAACTTGGTCTATCTTCTAATTAAAAATACAGAAAGATGGAAACAAAATTATTTTTAGATTTAATCCATGAGTGCGTGGTACTCATGAGAGATGTTGGGTATACTGAAAAGACCATAGAGACATATCTGTCTATATGGAACAAAAAAGTGAAACCTTTCATGGAAGCGAAGGGTTTGGAATACTATACCAAACAAGTCGGAGACGAATACCTTTCAGACCTTCCGGAAGATGTGATGCAAACATATAGCCGTTTGCGCAGAAGTATCACAATCCTCAATGCTGTTCTTGAAACCGGCAGGATTAAACGCTATGTTCCACAAAAGCAATCTTTTGACATGAGCGGAGAACTTGGAAGAATCATGTTGGATTTTCTGTCCTACAAACGTGAGAACAGAGCAACGGATAGTACTTTATACGTCTATGAACGGATGCTCGGCAGATTCTTAACATTTTTGAGATTAAAAGGCATAGAGACAATGTCTGCCCTAACAGAACAGAATCTTTTAGAATTTGTAGATTCAGCGCAGATAAACAAATCCCAGCGTGTAAGCGTGCTTAAAGGACTGTGTTATTACTTGGTTGAACAAAAATTAGTGCCTCGACATTTTGATACCTTAATCAAGGGATTCAGATTCCCCGAGAGGGAGAAACTCCCATCAGTTTATACGGAAGAAGAAATTTCACAAATTGGCAAGTCCATAAACAGGAATGAGTTTGGAGGTAAACGATTGTATGCAATCTTCATGCTGGCATCCCGGCTGGGGTTACGCTCGTCAGACATCAGAAATATTAAATTTGAAAATATTGATTGGGATAAGAATTGCATTACTCTTATCCAACAAAAGACAAAACGAAAGATAGAGTTGCCACTTATTGCCGATGTGGGTAATGCAATTGTGGACTACCTTAAGAATGAGAGAGAAACTGGGAAAAGCAATTTTGTGTTTATCACTTTCAAACCACCGTTTGAACAGATTTCAAGAGATACTATTTACAGTAGTATTCAAACGGCTATACGTAAATCAAAAGTACCTGTCGAAAAGCGACATCATGGAATACATTCAATGAGACACTCTCTAGCCTCCGAATTGCTGAAACGCGAGCAGTCACTACCTGTAATCTCAGGCATATTGGGTCATACTTCATCTCGTTCAACTATGAATTATCTCAGGGTTGATCTTGAAGGCATGAAACGGTGCTTATTAGAAGTTCCACAAGTTCCTGATTCGTTCTATATGCAGAGAGGAGGTATATTCTATGAGTAACCGACATTATTACGAGCCGAAACTCGTCAGTATCCTTGCCCCACTGATGTATGAATTCATCAAGATGCTTCAAATCAAAGGAATACACCCTTACCATTGCGTTACTATTTTCAAGGAGATTGACGGTATGGACGAAACAAAGAAATTGGATTCTCCTGTAATTACCAGAGAACTTTTTCTTCACTGGAAAGAAAAATTTGCCAACGGAAATCAGCGTACAGCCTATGAAAAAGTCATGCACTTTCGTCAGTTTTCTCTCTATATATGTCATATGGGCTTTGCCTCATTCATACCTTTGACACCCAAACGTCCAAAGGAAAGCTATATTCCATATATTTATTCTCATAAGGAAATTGCATTGATTTTCAACACTATAGACTCTACAGTTTTACAAACACGCCATATGACCACCTGCCTCATATGTATTCCTGTAATACTCCGTTTTCTATATTATTGCGGTGCTCGTGTTGGGGAAACTATAGCAATAAGGAATGAAGACGTGAATATGGAAAAAGGATTTGTCTTACTGAAAAAGACAAAGAACCGCCAACACAGGCTGATTCCTCTGAATGAGAATATGAAGTCCGTATTAGACACTTACGTCAAATACCGGAACAGACTACCAATAAAAGGCATCGATGAGCCGGAAGCTCCCTTATTTATAAATCATCTCGGGAAGATGATGTCAGCCAATGCCGTTTATCTGCATTTCCGTAGAATCCTTGAGAAATGCTGCATAAGTCATAGGGGCAAAGGACAGGGACCGCGAGTACATGACCTCCGCCATACATTTGCGGTTCATTCCCTGTACCACATGGTAAAGTCTGGACTGGATATTTATACGGCATGGCCTGTCCTGTCTGTACTTCTCGGGCATCACGATATTTATGCGACCGAACATTACGTCCGTCTCACATTGGAAATTTACCCTGACCTGATTAAGGAAACGGGTAAAAACCTTGGCGACATATTCCCCGACATCACTAATCAAACAAATCCATTATGAATGAAATAACAGACCTTGCAAAATATCTGAGCCGTTTTTTTGAGGAATATCTTCCTCTTGAAAGAGGACTCAGCAAGCATACTATCCGAAGTTACAGTGACACGTTCACTATGTGGTACGCATTTTTCCTCTGCCAAAAGAAACTCCCTGCCCATAAGGTTATGTTGAAACATATCACACGGCAAAATGTTGTTGACTTTTTAAATTGGCTTGAGGGCACGCGTGGCAGTTCCTCTACGACACGCAACTCCCGGCTGGCATCTTTACGTGCTTTTTGCTATTTTATGCAATATCAGGATGTCAGGAATATTGGTAAGTGGCAGGAAGTCCTGACCATCAAGGCAAAGAGGACAGAACAAGCTACAGTATCCTTTCTGACGCAGGAAGGCATGACAACTTTACTGGCACAAATACCTACCGATACGATTCAGGGTCGTCGCCACCTTGCTATTTTAGCGTTCCTATACGACACAGGAGCTCGTGCTCAAGAATTAATATCGTTCACGCCGCAATGCTTGAACTTCAGTAAGCCGATGCATGTGGTCTTGTATGGAAAAGGAAAAAAGAAACGTATCGTCCCAATACATGAAAAATTATGTATTATCCTCCGTGCGTATATGAAAGATAAGGGTATTGATGAGAACATGGTCGGGAACACTCCCTTATTTACGAATGCCAATGGTCGACAATTAACAACGGCAGGATTGGCACATATCATAAATATGTATGCGGTCTTAGTACGAAACCTGCATCCGGAACTACTTCCCGAAAAAATCTCACCTCATACGTTCCGCCATTCGAAAGCTACCCATTTACTACAAGCTGGTCTGAACATAATTTACGTTCGTGATATTTTGGGACATAACTCTGTGAGGTACACAGAAATCTATGCCCGGGTAGATTCTAAGCAAAAACGTGAAGCTCTCGATAATGCCTATGTAGACCTCATTCCACATCCTTCTTCTGATGGAGAATGGGAGAAAGATAAAGGATTATTAAATTGGCTAAAGAGCTTAGGTAGATAAAAATTATCCAAAGTCATAACACAAAGTAAGCCATATAATGCACTGATTATAAGGATGACGTGTGTGGTGACTTTGGATTTTTATATACTTTGGATAATAGTGTACTGCCATTGAGAAGATTTCTCCGTCCGTAAAGCCGTTACAACCGCTTCTTTTCACCTCATTCAGAATGTAGGTGATACAGTCGTCGATGTTCTTGTTCGGCTTCTTGTAGGTGGCAGCGAAGAGTGTGTCTTCTGCTGCCCGCTGTGCCAAATACGCTTCAATTGTTCTCTTGAAATGGGATGTTCCGTTCATAATGTTAAATTTTAGAGGGGTTGTCATTCGTGTAAATTATATCGCATTCCTCGACTTCGGCAGGTAAACCGAAAAGAGGACAATGTGAGAAATAGGGCTGTGCGTTACCTTGACCGTCCGTTATGGGTGAAACGATTTCCACTTGCCATTCATTGAGCCAATTATCTATCATTCGGATTTCGTCTGCTGTCAGTCCCGTACTGTCGCCATTGATAATGTAGCCGATACTCCATGTCGGGATTTTCTCTACGCTTGTATTCCTTTCCATTGTTTCCAAGTGTGTTAAGGGTTAAACTGTCATTTTCAAAATTTCCGTCCAATAAATCGGCTCTACCTCATAGAAAAGGTAGTCGATGAAGTCTTTGCGTGCTTCCTTGCATAACTCACGGTAGAGTTGCTGAAAAGAGGTGAAATTGCCGTTCTGATAAACACTGAACATATAATCGAAAATGTTCTCTACTTCGTAGTATCTGCATTGCTGCGCTACTGTCTTGCTGTATCGTTTCATAATGCTGTTATTTATAAAGGTTGATAATCGTTTTCCCTGCCTGCTGTGCTTTCTTGATAGTGTAGAAAGTACCTCCTTTGAAGATGTTATCCCAATAGGCTATCATTACGTCTGCCTGCTCCACCAAGTAGTCATTTCTGCGGTGGAAACAACCTCTGTAATAGTATTCGGATAACATGATAACTTCGTCCGCTTCATGGAGCAGGACTTGATAGTGCATCTTGTCCAGCGGCTCGTATCGTGCCGACTGATTGCGGAAAGGAACAACCGCCACCAAACGGATGTCTTGAAACTGCCATTTGCAGGCAACGACTGCGGATGCCGCCAACATATCGAAGCCTTCCGCCATGCCACAGTAAAAGGTACGGCAACCTTGCTTGTACAACTGCTCTACCTGCTCAATGATTGCAAGCTGAATCTGTCCGAGCAAACAAGGCTCGCTATTCTGTAAGATGCGCTCTTTCCTATGTCCCGTGAACGCTGCCGAATGAATGGTATTTGCTGTCATATATGTTGTATTAAAGGGTGAATAACCAAAGGATGAAACCGAAGAAGGCTACCACAGATAGCAAAATGATAATGCCACCTATTGCAAATTGGATAACGCCACCTATTATCGCTGTCACCACTGAACCGATGAAGTACCCTGCCCAAAGGATGATACCTACCGCCACCTTTATCGCCGCTTTCGCCAACCGAGCCGCTATCTTCAAAATTTTATGCGGGAATAGATTCGCAGCAACGATATTGTTTCTAAATGTATTTTCTTCTCTTGCTTTCATAATCACGACTTTTTTTTTATGCGTTAATGAGTTGTTGCAACCGACTTGTTTCGTGGGCTTCTTAAAGGCAGAGCGTTTTACAGAACCAAATTTTTTTGGCAGAATACTACCCGGAGCCTGCGGAGGTGTGGAGATTGTGACAAAAAAAATTTGGTACGCCCGTAAAACCCTGCCATACCTTTGCCCTCGCAACAAGTCGGTTGCTTGCATACAACTCGTTAACTTCCCGTATAAAAAGGAGTGATGGCAAGTGAAAGCAAGAGGAGAAATCTAAAAACAAGATTGTTGCAAGCTATTCCCGTAAAATAGAGATAGCTTGCTATTTTCTCAAAAAGAGAAAAGAGAGAAAAAAAAAAGATTGAGTTGCGCCCATGTCTGAGAAGCGACTTCTTAAAAAGAAATTTCAAGGGAAAAAGAAGAAATATCGTACAGTGGGAAGACTAAACAGACTAAACAGTCAAGATTGGAATTTAACTCCGTAGGATAACGGGCGGGTAGACAATCATAAAAGCTACCGCTTTGCACAGCCGTATAAAAGAAGTATCCCGTCTGTCAATGTAGTGCTTGCACTTGCTTGGCAGACGGGATGTTTCTTTAGGTTGTGCCGTAGTCGGAAAATGGTTGCCAGAACTTGTGGAGGTAACGGTTTTCAGACGAAAATAAGGGCTTTTATACCGCTTTCAGGGTTGGGCGTAAAAGAAAAAATAGGAAGCAAAAAATATCTTGGAACATCGTTTGCTAAATTCAAAAATAGTCGTACTTTTGTATTCGAAGAGTCATTTGATATTATGCAAACCGCAGAAGTCCAAAACATTCTGTATATAACTAATTTGTAACCTATTAAGGGTTACGTTAGGTCAAAAACGGTTTTATTCTATTTATTATCAATTACTTCCCACATTTTTATTATATTCTGGGGACAAAGATATACCTTTTCGTTTTTCCTTAAAAACAAACAAATCATTTTTATCCCTCTGCTGTACAAATGTCCACCCTTTAAGCGATATTGTCCACCTGGCGAGCTTTTGGTTGCAGCTATATTTGCATTAATAATAATTAGTCAATGTGTCAATATGTCAATGTGCCAATTGGCTGCGCTATATGCCACATGGCCATTGACAAATTAGTACATTAGCAAATGGTCATATAATAAACAAAATACTATGGAACAGCAATTTTTTCCTCAAAGATTATTCATGGACATGAAGAGGTTAATAATAAATAGGTTGGTTGGTTTAGGCCTGTTGGTCGTAGGGGCATTGGTATCATGCAATGCACCTACGGCTTTCGTGCCTGTTCCTTCACCGAATCCTTGGGTGGATGATTATACCGCCCTTTCGTCTATGGAAAATTACAAGCAGTGGGGAACGTATAATGTACACGATCCGGCCTGTAAAAAAATAGGGGATACCTATTATATGTATTCCACTGATGCTATCTTTGCCGAGAACCGGAAAGAGGCGGAAGAGAAGAATGTACCGTTAGGTTTTATCCAGGTACGCAAATCAAAAGATCTGGTACATTGGGATTTTGTGGGATGGGCCTTTCCCGAAATACCTGCTCCGGCTATAGAATGGGTCCATAGTCAGGCGGAGGGAAAAGGGGCGACTAACATTTGGGCTCCCTTCCTGATGCCTTATCAGGGTATTTATCGTTTGTATTATTGTGTATCGGCATTCGGCAGGAATACATCCTATATCGGTATGGCCGAGTCGGATTCTCCCG
>OWKP01001700.1_pt1 | contig 13075 bp, 11 predicted proteins | sample 1732991 | NCBI WGS metagenome assembly OWKP01 (sample SAMN05065777, study PRJEB22554) | human gut metagenome | biome: ENVO:2100002; feature: ENVO:00000062; material: ENVO:00002003 | host: Homo sapiens | place: USA
CCCTAGAGTTCGTCGGCAGCGTCAGATGTGTATAAGAGACAGGTATCAAATAGATGGAACTCATATCATGTATTCAATTAGTGAAGAAGAAAATGTAGATGAACTAGTAAAAAAATTTGGTGGAAGAATTTTGCCAACTGATGAATTAGCGATTAATGCTATGCGAAAAAAATTCGAAAAATTACTACATGAATTTGGGAAAATTTTAACAATTGGAGTACAAGAAGAGACTTCTGACTTAATTGACCGAATCTGTAATAACGAAAAATGGCTATATTGCTATTTGGATGGTGATAAAATTTATACACAGACAGATTTAATCAAAAATATTTCATCACTAGTAAAGGTTTGTCCTCAGAAATATCTACAATCTAAAATTAGAGCTATTTTCCAAAAATATAATGAAGGCAACCAGATGCCATGGATCTCTACAACAATACAACATTTACATACCTATCAAAAGGTCGTATTACATCAAGGATCACATGATCAACTTGGAACTCTTCCTATTATTTCAGATAAAGAAATTACTATCACATTAGATTTAATGAAAAAACTTGAGCAGATAATTAAAAGAAGCTCAACTAATTTTCCATATTTTATTTAATGCACTTTCTTTAACAAATAATTGCAATTCAAATTAATATCAAATACATGCAAATATTTCTTGTCAAATCATATGTTTTAAATCTAATTACTATTTAAATTTTGGATAGTTGCCTTATTATTTTCCTACATTAGTGTCCACTAAAAAAATCATAGAAGTTCTTTGAAATTATTGAAATTCAATTTGTTATAGGCAATTTTAGATTTCCGAGACTTGAATTTAACTTTGCGGTCAAAATCAGACCGTTATGTTTAAAGACGAGTACGTTTTCTCTCAATTAGTTAAATTCCTTGATTACGAGAAATTCAAATACATTGTGAAGAAATACAATGGCAACAAGTATATCAAAAGCTATACCTGTTAGAATCAGTTGCTTACGATGATGTTCGGTCAACTATCCAATCGAGAGAGCCTCAGAGATCTGGTTGTGGCTATGGAAGCACATGCTGGGAAACTCTACCATCTCGGAATCGGGAAATCTGTAACACGAAGCAATCTCAGTAAGGCTAATGTGCAACGTGATTACCGTATTTTCGAGGAGTATGCAACATTCATGATTGCCGAGGCCCGCAAGCGTAGAATCACTAAAATATTCGAACTTGACGGTCATGTTTACGCATTTGACTCTACAACGGTTGATTTGTGCCTGTCGGTGTTTGAATGGGCCAAATTTCGCAAACATAAAGGCGGAATAAAGTTGCATACGCTCTATGATATTGAATCGGAAGTACCTGCATTTGTGCATATTACATCTGCCAATATTCACGATTCAAAGGCTATGTCTGAGATTCCATACGAATCAGGAGCGCATTACATATTCGACCGAGAGTATAACGATTTCAGCAACCTTAATACAATAAATCGTATAGGCGCTTTCTTCGTTGTACGAGCCAAAACAAATGTACGGATCAAGCCTAAAACCTGGAAACGAAGATTGCCGGAAGGTGTAGTTTCGGATGTAATCGGATGCTTTACGGTTTATAAAAGTTCTAAGGATTACCCCGAAGAACTTAGAAAACTCATCGTTGAGAATCCTGAAGACGGTACACGATACATCTTTCTGACGAATAATCTTAATGCATCTGCGGAGTTAATATCATCGCTTTATCGAAACAGATGGAGTGTTGAACTGTTCTTCAAATGGATAAAACAACACCTCAGAATTAAGAAGTTTTGGGGAACATCGGAAAACGCTGTACGCATACAAATCTATTGTGCGATAATCACTTACTGCCTAGTAGCAATAGTCCAACACGATATGAAATTAGAACGCAGCATCTATGAAGTTCTCCAAATCCTCGGAATTTCTCTAACCGACAAAACACATCTCTGTGACTTGTTTGACAAATCGAATTTCAAAAATATCAAAGACCGATATGATTCAAGTGAACCGAATTTATTTAATTTTTAACCTTGTCCATTTTTAGTGGACAGTAGTGATTTTCCTATAAATAAAATCTCCTCTTTTGTGAAAGAATATTTTAAATACAACTGATTATCAATTTCCAAAATTGATTTATGCCAGTTAATATCGCTTTGATTACTAAAATCTTGCAGTGGAATAAATCTAAAAACATCTTGTGACACCTGCATAGTACCTCGACCAAAAAACAATAATGTCTTAAAAAAATTAGTACAGATATATTTATAACAATTTTTCTGTTCAATCTCAGTATCAAAGGGACCTATCAAAAGAAAGGTTTCTGTGCAAACTGAATTTTGTTCTCCTATGATGGTTTCTGGTGGATTGAAAGCATTTGTAGAATAACTAGTTGTAAAAAATAGTTTATATTTATTTACTGCAGCTTTGTTTTTTGTTATAATTCTAGGTGAAATATATCCAATTGTTCTTCTCGCTCCTCCTTTAATTCCTTTCACACCATAAATTTTTACGCATCCGTAGAAAGGTTCTGATTGTAAATTAGATAGTGGATATCTTTCTGGCGAATTAAATAAATCCTTTCTGATTCCAAACGGCTGGGTTAATGAGACTATCTCCTTAAATAAGGAGCAATTTGTCGAAGTTTTAGCAATAATAGATTGACGACGGTTGTCACGTATAACGATATCAGAATTCCCATCGGATAAGAATCTTGTAGATACAAAAAACTCTTTATTCGTTGAAATATAAGTGTAACGCAACTTGCCATTGTGCTTATTACTCCAAAGGAAATAGCAGATTCCACCATCTATATGCTGCCCGTTAAAGCATTCGCCAGAATCCTCATAATCATAGATGGATGCAATATGTTTATCTTCCATCATTTCTTTTCTGAATGGTTTGAGAACAGCTTTTCCTCCAATCATCCATTTTGAAGGCATAATCAGGGAAAAGTATTCAGGTCTAATCTGTTTTGCTATCCGTACAAATATTTGGTATATAGGATTTGCAGCATCGTCAGATGCACCACTTCCATCATTGATCTGGTATGGAGGATTACCGACTATAGCATTAATTTTCATGTCTTTGCCTATTAAGTCATGTACTTTTTTAATGAATAATTCTGATTGATTCTTTATTTTGTTGATAAGATCTTCCGGAGCCCACATATTTGTCTTTGCTTTTCGGAATCCAGCAAGTGTACGTTTGGTAATACTCTTCGCCATAGGAGTCTTACAGATAACAAAGATGTTCTCAGCTATGACCTTGTCCCATACAGCCTGCTGCTCTTCTACTGTTTCTACAGCGAAAAGAGAAGCCTTTGCCCTTGCCCGGTAAATGCCGTATGCCATATAAAGCGGATACAGTCCGGATTTGGAGTTGATCTCCAGAATACAGGATTCAGGGGAGAAAACTTCTGAGGTAACCTCTCCTTTGTCTATAAACCGTGGTTCAGAAATCACATTCTGATACTCTGTGTCATAAAAGTTATAGCCACCAAGACAGTCTCCGAGGTGCATATTCACCACACGCCACGGAGTAAGTACCGTCTCTTTGTCCGGATTACGGAAAGTACTGAAGATGTCCGTAATTCGTTCGATTCGTTCCTCAATACTCAGTTTGTCCGCAGCACGGGCCATCGCACGGATTCGTTTTCCGGCGGCACAGAATATTTCCGGATCATAGTATTTTTTGAAGCTGTTGAATTTCTGCTTGGTCACTCCCTTGGGCATGAACTCTTCCCATGACTGCGGGTCAATGAGTGAGGCAAAATTATCAATCGTGATTTCCTGATTCTCATCACTCAGTTCCGCACCATAAATCAACAGGGGCATACGGATGGAGATGCCACGGAGTATGGAAATGGCCGCTTCCCTGTTCTTAGTCTTCTTTTTCAGTTCTTCCAGCCGTTTCAGTTCTTCCTCCGTAAGTTCCTTCTTGTGTTTCTTTTCCAGTTTCTCCTTTTCCTCGTATTCCTCATTGTTCAGTCCCTGACTGTTGATGTCCACCTGATTGGTTTTGGGCATAGCCTTGGTCTGGCCGATAATTTTTTTCAGGTCATCGAACTCTTGTAGTTCCAGATCATCCAGTTTCATCAGCTCATCGTTATACAGACTGTTGTCCTCAAACCCGTTACGGACGACACGTTCCACATATACCCGTTTCAACTGTTCCAACATACGGGGTACATCAAAGCGGTTCATCTGTGAGCCCTCAATGGATATGATGGGACAGAAATTGATAAACTCTCCCATTGCCTTACGGTCACTTTGTGAAGTCTTTCCAGCCTTGGCCGATATTTTGGCGGTTTCGGCTATCACTTTCAGGGTACGGTCCGGAGCAAAATCAAAAACGTAGCACTGCTCCTTCATCCGTCCGTTGATGGTGGCAGGTGTCTGCACGCGGAAGATGGTCTGCATATAACTGGATGCGGCTGTATTATAAGAACCAGACAACATGAATACGGCAGTCCATGCCTTTACACTTACTCCGGTCGTCAGTCGTCCGCAAGAAAGGGTAATGGTCCGTGTAGCATCCGGATCTTTTCCGATAGCCTGTTCCACGGCTTCCAGGGCATCACGGCTCTCCTCGTCCTGATCACCGTCACCGGCTACATTGACCACCTTGAAATGCTGGAACACCGGATGTGTCTGGAGCATGGCACTCAGTACCCTTGCTTCCTTCACGCCGGGCACCATCCAGAGTGTATGGCGGAAAATATTCCGATATTCCTCGTTGGCATATGGATAAAGGCTGTCCTTGTCCTCCTTGGTAAGAAGGTTCAGAAAAGCCCGCACATCTTTTTCATGACAGAAACCGCCAGCCTCATTGACTCGGAAAAATTCCCTGAAGTTAAAGGCGACATCCTCATCTACAAAGTCATGAAGCAGCCGTCCCAAATCGTAGGTATAGATATTGAGTGTAGGCAGTGAGGCATACGGATTGGGGTCACCAAAATGGAGCTCATCCCAGTTTATCTTGGCCCGTTGTTCCATCACATAGTCCCATGTATATATTTCATCCTCCTTGAAATCATCCAGCAGGTTGAATGGAGTACCTGACAGGCGCAATACTTTGGTCTGTTCCTTGACCAGCACTCCCATAACCGCTTTACCCAGTTCGGTCTGGGTGCCTTCGTGCGCTTCATCCACGATAATCAGGTCCCAATCGGTAGCAAATACTTCGTTGTTTTTGTCGAAGTTGCCACCCACAAGTTCAGAGCCACGCAAATCCTGCATGGATGCAAAATAAACATAATGAAGCCCGTTGCTTTCCGCCCGTCGTTCAAGACTGACAAAACTATCCCCGTTGTTTTTGGAACCGTATGCAAAATCCTTGCGGTCGTAAAATATCTTACCGAAATCCTCAAACCATCCGGCATCCACCACAGGACGATGAGTCAGAATCAGGGTACGCTGAAACTCCATATCCTTGACAACCTGCAGAGCAGACAGGGTCTTTCCGAAACGCATCTTTGCGTTCCAGAGCATCTGGTTGCCTTTTCTGAACTGTTTTTTAGTCTTGTTGATGGCTTCTTGTTGTTCCGGCCGGAATACAATCGGGGAATATTCCCGGGTAACTTCCGCTGATGAAAGAGAGCTCCGGCCTTCCTTGACAGCCGTAATGGCACGCTTGACGGTTTCCAGATCGGTGATGAACCATTCATTGGCTTTGTTGACTGTATCGAAGACTTTCTTTTTGATACCGGAGCGTTCCAGAACATTGTGTACCTCTTTGTCGTTGAATGAACGGAGTCCGCCACGGTTGTAAACAGTTAGTTCCGTATATAGCAGATCGTATGCGATACCTGCCGTCTGTGTGTATTGGTTGATACGCTTTCTTGCCGCTTCATTGAGCGCCTTGCTGTTAGGAGACAGACCGAACACGTTTTCATCCTCACAGGTTGCTTCGCCAATCTTCAGGCATCTACGGTGTGCCGCATCATTGATACGGAACACATAGATCAGTTTTAGTTTCAGGGACGATGTGAATCTCATGCTTCTTCATTTATGAGGTCGATAAATCGGATTCGTTTCCCCTTTTTGCCTGTTGCCTTGTCTGTAGTCCGCCAGTCCTTGATAATGCAGTAAATGCCGTTGTGCTTGGTCAGGTCATTTTTCAGACAACCCTCGCACGGTTCCCGTCTTTCAATCGTACCGAACAAGCCCGGTTCCATTCGCACACGTTCTCCACAACTGTCCGGAACAATACCTTTCAGTCCGTCCATCTGCCATACATTCCAGGAGATGATATAGGCTATATGGTTGATGGATTTAATTTGCGGATCTTTACCGAACTTGTTCCGGTAATATTCGATGAAGGATAAGAGAAGGGCTTCACGGGCAAGAAGAAGACTGTCGCCCTGCCATTCATAGGCGTAGATGCTTCTGTAAGCATCCTTGGCTGCCTCCAGCCATTCACGCGTTGTCGTAGTATTCTCACTGACGATACGGAGCTTACGGTCAAGCAGGCCGATACGCTTCTCCACGGGAATGAATGTTCCAGTAGTCGTATCATACCTGCTTACCAGATAAGGAGCTTCTCCACAGGTGATTTCCAACCGGTTTTCCCGTACATAGTCTTTCCATGTCCTGCCTTCAGGAAAAGCAATCTTATCCGGATTGATTTCCCATGAATGTATACCGTCTTTGGATGTCACTTCATGGTTGAATACATCCTTTCTGCCAAACCAGGCTTCATCGATAAGGTTGTTCTGGGCATTACATATCCAGGACGGAGTAAATACCTCCGCCATTTCCCGGGAACGTGTGCTTTGGGTATCCCTGTGTTTCAGGACACGGGGCATGACCACATGCCCGTTCTCTCCGGTTATCAACTCTGGGAGAATCTGCGACCCGTATTCATAACCTTTGCCGAGCGGTTCATAATCGGAAGTAGCCCAGAATATGTTACACTGTTTTCCTTCCTTACTCGTTGTATGATCTTTGAGCAAGGTATCCAGTAAGTCGGGTGAAAGTTCTTTCAGCCTGTTCTCCTGTATGTCGGCTTCTCCGGTTGTTTTCTCCATCTTCTTTCTGTGCGTAAAGGGGATGAGAAAGTCCCGGTGTCTGCGTCTTTCTTAGACAGAGGGAGATTTCGGGCTATAAGGCTGATTTGCTGATGAATTATATGTAGGATTGCTAAACAATAGTTGAAATTCAATGACTTTCGGATGAAAATCCAACGGCTGGAATTGCAGGATTTTCAATAAAATGTATAACTTTGCGCAAGAGTGAGTCCCTCTGTCTAAGAAATGAATGCTTTTGCTAAACATTCTCCAATCCTACAGACTTTTCAGAATTTGTGCGTTGGCTTTGTCCACTACGGAGTTATCTAATGAGGCCAGATAAATTTGTGTAGTCGCCTCGGAATCATGTCCCATCCCTTCACTGATAACTGAAATCGGAATGTTCTTGCCTTTGGCTGCGCTTGCCCATGAATGACGGGCACAGTACATGCTCAGAGGGACGGATATATCGGCCAGTCTGGCTATTTCTTTCAGGTTTCGGTTTATTCCGGACATGACATTCCTGTAATGCTTGTGCGTATCCTTAAAAGGATATTTCAATACCGGCAAAAGATAAGGACTGAGGCTGTCTTCCGATTTTTTGCCGACAATCTCTTGCATACATTTTTCCCACTTGATGACCAGCTGCTGCCCGGTCTTTCGTCTGCGATACGATAAGAATCCGTTCTGAAGATCTTTCTTTTTCAGGTGAGCCATATCAATGAACGACATGCCACGGGTATAGAAACTGAACAGGAACATGTCCCTTGCAAATTCCAGATTAGGCTGTAAGGATAGATCCAGATTCTTCATACGCTTGATGGCGGATAAGGGAACGGCACGCTTGACGGTCTTGTCCACTCCCGTATAGACATGCCTGAAAGGATTGCGCTGTTCCATCAGTTCCTTTTCCAAGGCACGGTTATATACTGCCCGAAGAATACGCATGTAGAACGAACTGGTATTCCGTACGGCACCTTTTCCATGAAGATAGGCTTCATAAAGCTGCATCAAGTCCGAATCGATTTCAGACAACAGAATATCCCTGTCTCCTCTGAACTGCATGAAACTTTTCAGAGTACAGGAATAATTTTCAGCAGTGCGTATCTTGCCCATCTGTTTTAGACGGGCTATGATGCCTTGCATGAAGTTGAAAAACGACTGTCCCCCTGTATTGCTTTGAAAAGAAGCGACAATATCATCTGCTGTATATCCGGCTTTCCGGTTATCCAGTTGTCGGATAATCATGTCCAGCCGCTTCAAGTCCCACTCCATGCGTTCCTGCAAGGAAAGGAGCAGATTACTTCGTTCTGAACTACCGGCAATGATACAGCTTCCAGCTTTGTTCCATTCATCTGTAAATATCCGGTAATCCGTCTTTAACTGACGGATTACACGGTTCTGGATAATCTGATAATAGATGGTACCTTCCTTACCCTCTATGGTGGAAGGTCTGAATTTCACTTTCACACTGGCCATGGGCTTACTTTTTAGGTTCATCCGTAATAGACTTGTCCTTGATGGACTTCGCCTTGCTGTCCAGTTCTCTCGCGGCCTGTTCTTTCAGCCGTGCCTGCTCGGTCAGGGTGGCCTGTCTCCGTACCGCTTCCTCGTAGGCTTCCACGTCCTCACGCATCTGCCTGATCCGTCCGTTATCCCGGTTCGGTCCAAAGAGGTTTTCAAGTTCCACAAGTTGCTCGGGGGTAGCCTCTCCTTTCATCTTGACATAACGGTACTTCAGATCATTATCGGCCTGCTCGTTATCTGTTCTTGCCGAAAAATAGAGTGCCACGGACAGGGCCACGATTGCCGCGAACATCACGGAAAAACTCCCAAGGATGTACGGGGATTCCAAGCTCAGACTGAAATGATGGTTGATGTTGCTTGTCTTGACGGCATTCTTCCTGATTGTGTCATTGGTCTCACAAAACAGGTTTTCCACTTTCTCCTGGTTCTGCCGCTGTTCATTATGCATTTCCGACAAGACCTGTCCAAGTCTTTCCTGTGACGAGTTTTTCCTGTCCATGGAAACCATATCGTTCTTGATGGCGGCAAGGCCTTCGTATACGCGAGCCAACAATTTGCGAAATGTCTCATGACCTTTCCGGACTTCATTCAGCACGGACTCATCCTGTGTATTATTAACTGTCGGGCTGTTGCCTTCCGGCGAGGGGACGGACAACCCGTTGATTTTGTCCTCGATTCTTTCCAGGCATCCGAAGATGCTCTCGATACATTCTTCCATTTTCATATTCCTGCAATTTTAATGTTCATGAATAATTTGAATGGGAAAGGACGGACTACAATCCGAAACCTTTCCTTTTTTGTCTCTTTTTCCTGCGTCTGCGCAAGAGTTCTTCCTGAGATAACGGCTCTTCGGGAGCGGTGCCGCTTGTCGGGCTGAACAGTCCCGGTCCCGTACTTTCGAGAAGATGGCCTCCGTCCGGTATCCTTTGCTGCACCTTACGTTCGGATTCCTGTTGGGATTCCGAAGTCTTCCAGCCCAGCCGGGCATTCAGTCTGGCAAAGCTGAACTCCCGGCTGATCTGTGAAGCCTTGAAGGTCTGCCCGTCCTTAGTGAACCGGATTCCCTGTATGTCCTCCGGCCTTTTTATCTCTCGGGTACGCTTTACAAATTCCAGCCTGATGCCCCGGCGAAGCAGATAATCGTTGAACTCTTTCCATGTTCCGGAGTGCTTCAAAACCGCCTTGACGGCATTGAAGATTTCGTATTTCACACGTTCCGAAGCATGGAGTTTCTCCACGTTAGTCTTGCCCTTGTCCTCGGCGTATGTCAGCCCGTACTTGTTCTTAAGTAGTTTTGTGGCGATTTCGTTACGTTTGTAATCGCCTTGGGAAGAGATTACCTTGCCGTCATACCCGATGCGGTTATAGACCAGATGGCAGTGCGGATTGTCCGTGTTATGGTGTCTTACCAGAATAAACTGAGTGTTTTTTATCCCCATCAACTCCATGTATTCCCGAGCTATTTTGGCCATAAATTCATCCGTCAGCAGTGCCTTGTCCTCCGGCTTGAAGCTTAATGCTATATGCCCGACAGGCTGTTTTATCTTCGGATTAAGTTCACGCTGGTAATTGAAACTGGCCGTTATTTCCCGGATATTTTCCAGCAGTACGCCGTCGGAGTCGATGATTTCCGCGCTGTCCTTGCCCATCACGTAACGGATACAGCCGCCGAAGGATTTCCCTTTCTTGATCTTGCCAATCATGACGGCCTCCTTTCTACGTGCCTGTACCGGACAATAATCTCCTTGAGCTTCAGCAGGAGTTCTGTCACCGTCCTTTGGGTACGGTGGAAGCCAGCCTGATGGGACAGCCGGGTCAGCTGGTTCAGGTTGTTCGCCATACCCGTAAGGCTGCGTATGACGGCAGTTTCCTCGGCAGAGAGCCTGGCCGTTATCGTCGTCTCAAATGCTGATACGCGGAGAAATTCCGCCAGCGTGAGGTTGGCCTGTCTGCTGCGTCGGCACAACCGTTCATAGTCTATCTTGGAGAATTTCACTGTAACGGCTTTGCTGAGTTTGTACACTCCGCTTACCCGAGGACGTCCCCTCGGTCTGTTTCTCTTTCTTTCATTCATATTTTCTTCGTTTGATTTCTGATTATTCTTTTTCTCACAATCTGCGACCACCGGGAGCGGATTGTCTCCACTCTTCGGGAGTGGAGCGAGGTTTTTCGGGATGCCCGAAAGATAACCTCGCTAACTCCCAAAACTGAAGTTTTGTCCGTTACTCTGCCAAGGCGGATGCTGACTGTCTGAATACTGTAATGACTGGAGTCAGTAAGCAAGTCGGTCATTCCTGAAAATGTCACAGCTTTCTCCACTGCTCGAAGTCTTCCGAGTAGATTTCAAGATGCTGCCTGGCGATGTTTTCAAGCAGTCCGGAAACGCTCATTTTGCGTCCTCCCAATCTGCGGACAAACTCGTCCAGCCTGTCACGTACCTCGCCGCTAACAAACACGGGCTTGCGGTCTTCGATTCTCGGAACCTGAAGAAAGGTTTTCCGGTATTCTTCCAGAGATAGTTTTCTCTGTCTACTGCTTATACGTCGCTGAGATGCGGGAATGGCTTCCTCTTTTCCGGTTGACGGTTGCTGGGGCTCGAATGTGAAGTCGGTCTGTTCTACCGTTCCTTCTGATTTCTCTTGTCCGGTATCATTCAAGGATGATTCCCGTGCAGTTTCAATACTGCCATCTGACGGGAGTATGAGTGACATATCCGTACCTGTCATAGCCTCCCACTCTTCTTTGGTCAAGTTCTTTTTTGTTGCCATACATTTTTGATTTAATCGGTTTACTCACTGGTCTCGGTGCGCACCTCGACTCATTGTTGTGAGCAAAGGAAGTGTGTATAGTAAACAGAATCAAGCAAATGGAGATACCGTGGCAATTATGTTACCCTATGCACAATACCGATTGGACAGTCAGTGCTGCCTACCGTAATTTGCCAGAGTGATCTCTCCATACCGGATTATTCAAGCGGATTCCGTTTATAAAGAAGGCTTATTGTATGCAGTTGATATGTAACATGATGTCATTCCTGGCAACGCATCGTCACCGGTCTGAAAATCCATTGCAGTGTGATTTCTACTGCTTTTATTTGCAGTGGGAACAGAAAAAAACGGTCGCGTTTCCTGCCGAGAATAGGACGATGATACATGATGGCATATCGGCTGTAAAAGACCTGTTCTGTTCCGGAATTTTGAATATATGTTTAACAGAAAATAATGAAGACAATGGAAATCATCAGCTTTGAAAAAAGGACTTTCGAGGAGATTGCCGCCAAGCTGGATTGCTTCGTGCAGCGGGTGGAAAGTCTGTGCCGTGAACACGGCGGGAAAGAAATATGTGAATGGATGGACAACCACGATGTCTGCCGCAGGTTGCGTATAAGTCCGAGAACCTTGCAGACCTTGAGGGATAACGGAACGCTGGCCTTTACAAAAATCGGGAACCGGACTTATTACCGTCCTGACGATGTAGAGCGTGTGGTCGGAAATGTGGAGGAGAAACGTAAGGAAGCCCGCTGGAAAGGCAAGAGCATTTGAACGAGTTTCAAGAATAATGTATAACCCAATATCAAGAGCATATGAGTAATGAAATCAGAGAAAAGGACCACGAGTGGGTAAAGACGTTCCACTCGAATTTCGACAGGCTGCTGGCCTTGCTCGAAAAGTTGTTGGAAAAACGGCAACCGTCTGCCTATGGCGATGAACTGCTGACGGACAAGGAAGTGGCATACCTGCTGAAAGTAAGCCGGAGAACCCTACAGGACTACCGCAACAACGGCATAATCGCCTATTATCAGTTGGGAGGAAAAATTCTGTACAAGGAATCTGACATCGAACGAATGCTTGCCGCCAATTATAGGGAAGCGTTCAGACGGCATCCATAATTTGAACAAAGGGAATACGACCAGACGGCATCAGGTCGTATTCCTTACCTTGTCTGGTCGTATATCCTTCGTATCAACAACTTGGGGCTTTTCGTATATATGCCGCTGGCGAAAAGAACAAATATAACGGTTCTTTCCGATTGGCGGCATATAGTTTCCCCATGATGAACCGCCGAAAAGCCACGCTCTCCCTACTTCTCAACTTGAAGGAAACGGCTATCACCATTTCAAGACTGTAAACATCGTAGTTTATCCCGTTGTCCTGTTTGATGTACCGCTTCGTTTCGCTTTCCAACAATTCCATGTTTTTGTAGATAGAGTGTATAGCCTTGCGGATATCGCAGCCGAACACGTTGAACGCATCGGACATCTCCTGCTGCGTCATCCAGACGGGAGCGGTCGGCATGGCAACCGCCCCGTTTTCTGTGATTGTGATTATTCCCCGTTCCATTGTCATGCCTCATATTATTTATTATCAATGCTTGTTCCTTTTGGCAGTTCTTGTCTTTTGTACCATTTGCCCGTTCCGTACATCATTCTGACCGCCATCAGAGTGTCCATGTCCTTTGAAATCTTCTTGTCAGTCACTTCCGCGTACCGCTGGGTGGTCTTTATGCCTGTCTCTTATACACATCTCCGAGCCCACGAGACATGCGCAGATCT
>OWKP01001712.1_pt1 | contig 12996 bp, 8 predicted proteins | sample 1732991 | NCBI WGS metagenome assembly OWKP01 (sample SAMN05065777, study PRJEB22554) | human gut metagenome | biome: ENVO:2100002; feature: ENVO:00000062; material: ENVO:00002003 | host: Homo sapiens | place: USA
TCATCGTCTGGTAGAGGTGCAGGAAGTCGAAGCCCTGTACCAGCTGGTAGGTGAATTCGGTGAACGACATGCCGTCGCCCTCGCCGCTGAAACGCTTCTTGACCGAGTCTTTAGCCATCATGTAGTTGACGGTGATGCACTTGCCGATGTCGCGGATGAATTCGAGGAACGAGATGTCCTTCATCCAGTCGTAGTTGTTGACCAGCACGGCGGCATTCGGCGCGTCCGACTCGAAGTCGAGCAGTTTGGCGAGCTGCCGCTTGATCGCCTCCTGATTGTGGCGGAGCGTCGGCTCGTCGAGCAGGTTGCGCTCCTGCGACTTGCCGCTGGGGTCTCCGATCATGCCCGTCGCGCCGCCTATGAGCGCCAGCGGACGGTGGCCGCACATCTGGAAATGCTTGAGGATCATCACGCCCACCAGATGTCCGATATGCAGTGAGTCGGCCGTGGGGTCGATGCCCAGATAGGCCGTCGTCATCTCTTTTTCGAGTTGTTCCTTTGCGCCGGGCATGATCGTGTGGATCATGCCGCGCCATTCGAGTTCTTCGATGAAATTCTTTGTTGCCATTTTATTGTTTCTTTGTCTTGATTATCAATATTGTCCGGCGTCCGGCCGGTCGTGCCGGCGGTCTGCATGCGCCTCCGTCTGCGGCCGTTCGCCTGAACCCGTTCTGCGGCGTGCGCCGTAAGTCGGGTGCGTTATTCCACTTCCAGATCCAGCGCCTTGCGAAGCTCCGCCACCAGCGGGTTTTTCTCCGTAATGTACCGTACCCGGTCTTCGAGTTTGATCGGACGCACCGCCCGTATCTCCTCGTTTACGATGACCTCCAATTCGATCATTCCCTCTATTCCGGCCAGTTCGGCGATGCGCATCAGCATTCCCGTCTTACTGCGCAGAATCTCTTCGCGCAGTTCGGTCGTCGGCACGCTCACCGAGATCGTGTTGTCGCGGAACGTCATCAGCTCGAAGGCCGGCACGAAGCGCGGGCGTTTCTCCTTGATGAGGTTCAGTATCCTGCTGCGGGCGTGCTCCAGCTTTTCGGCGCACTCCGGATCGACGGTTGCGGCTTCGGCTTCGTCGGGCGATTCGCCGTCCGAAAGCTCTTCGTCGGGATCGCTGCCCGCCGAGGCGAGCAGTTCCGAGAGCGAAGCGCCCGATATGAGCGGACGCCGTGCCGGAGCCGGTGCGGTCTGCACTGCGGGTCTTGCCGGTGCGGGCTGCGGAGTCGTTTCTGCGGTTGTTCCGCCTGCGGTTTGCACCGCCGGGACGGCCGCTCCGCCTTGTGCCGTCGGATGCGCTGTTCCGCCCAGTACCGTCGGTCCCGCCGCTCCTCCCTGCGCGGTCGGGTTTGGTGTCCCGCTCTGCATCGCCGGATTCGCCATTCCTCCTTGCGCCGCGGGATTCGCCGCTCCGCCCGGTATCGTTTGTTCTGCTCCCGGCTGAACTGCGGACGGTGCCGTTTGTCCTGCCGCCGGTGGAGCTGCGGCCTGTCCTGCGTCCGGTCGAACCGCGGTTTGTCCTGCTTCCGGCCGAACTGCGGCCTGCACCGTTGCTCCCGCACCCGGCTGGGGCGTACCCGGCGTCGCTTGCCCTGCCGCGGAAACTGTCTGCGCCTGAACTGTAGACGCGCTCTGCTGCGGCGCGGGTCGTGCCGCAGCCGTCGGAGTCGCCGCCGCGCCTGCGGCCGTACGGGGTGAGAGGGCGGGGAGGGAATACTCCCCGGAGGAGGTCAGATCGTCATTTTTTTTTTGGCCGAGTCCTGCGATCTTCATCAGGCCCAGCTCGACGAGCAATCGCTGGTTCGACGATTGCCGGATCTTCCCGTCGAGCTCCGTCAGAATGGAGATGGCTCCGAACAGGAACTCGACATTGCAGGCGCCCGCCTGCGTCCGGTATCGTTCGAGCAGCGTTCCGGTCATTTCGATCAGCCGCAGCGTTTCGGGGCGCTTGGCCATCAGCAGGTCGCGCATGTGGCGGTTGAGTCCCGCCGTGAAGGTCTGCCCCGAAAAGCCTTTCGAGAGCACCGTGTCGAACGTGACCAGCACATCGACGTAGTTGCCTGCGAGCAGCATCTCCGTAACGCTGAAATAGGTGTCGTAATCCAGCACGTTGAGCGTCTGGGCCACGTTGCGGTAGTCGAGCGTCGTGCCGCAGAACGACACGGCCTTGTCGAACATCGACAGGGCGTCGCGCATGCCGCCGTCGGCTTTCTGCGCGATGAGGTTCAGCGACTCTTCGTCGGCCGAGATGTTCTCCTGCCCGGCGATGTATTTGAGGTATTCGACGCTGTCCTCGACGCGGATGCGGTTGAAGTCGTAAATCTGGCACCGCGAGAGGATGGTCGGAATGATCTTGTGTTTCTCGGTCGTCGCGAGGATGAAGATGGCGTGTGCGGGCGGCTCTTCGAGCGTCTTGAGGAAGGCGTTGAAGGCTGCGGCCGAGAGCATGTGGACCTCGTCGATGATGAATACCGAGTAACGGCCCACCTGCGGGATGATGCGCACCTGCTCGATCAGCGTGCGGATGTCCTCCACCGAGTTGTTCGATGCGGCGTCCAGCTCGTGGATGTTCAGCGAGCGGCCCTCGTTGAACGAGCGGCACGATTCGCACTCGTTGCAGGCTTCTGCGCCGTTGGGGCTCAGGCAGTTGATGGCCTTTGCAAAGATGCGGGCGCAGGTGGTCTTTCCCACGCCGCGGGGACCGCAGAAGAGGTAGGCATGGGCCAGCTGGGCGCGCTCGATGGCGTTTTTGAGCGTCGAGGTAATATGTTTCTGCCCGACGACCGAGGCGAAGGTCGCGGGGCGGTATTTGCGTGCGCTGACGATAAAATCACTCATAGTTCCGCAAAGATAAGAAATATGAGCGAAGATTTGAAAATTCGGGATTAAAAATTGTCCCCTCCGCCGTCCCTGCGCGCCCGTCCGCCGTTGCGCCAAATTGGCGCATTTTGACAGCGTGTTGTGACAAAACATGACACAATGACCGAAAAATGAGGTTGGCAGGTGTTTTGCGGATGTTGATGACGAATGGTTTGCGTCTGCGATCCGGTCGCAATGCGACGAGTCCCCGCCGGGCGGGGATTTGAGGGGGAGTCGGACTTGCATGCGCGGCGGTAAGCCGCGGGTTGCGGCCCCGGACGCGAACCATCGGACCGTGTGAAATTTAACTTTGCGATTATGAATATAAACACTTTGACCATCAAGGCGCAGGAGGCGTTGCAGGCAGCGCTCAACCTTGCGCGGGAGCGCGGACAGCAGGCTGTCGAGCCGCTCCATCTGCTCGCGGTGCTGATCCGCGAGGACGATTCGCTGGCCACGTTCCTGCTGGGACGCGTCGGCGTGAACGTGCGCGGACTGCGCGACGAAACCCAGCGCGCCGTCGGCTCCCTGCCGCGGGTCGAGGGCGGCGGCGAGCAGTTCTTTGCGCAGGAAACCTCGAAGGTGATCCAGCGCGCCGTGGACTTCACCAAGAACTTCGGCGACAAATATGCTTCGGTCGAACACCTTCTGCTGGGGCTCGTGGCCGAACGCGGACAGGCGGCCGACATCCTCAAGCGCAGCGGCGCCACCGAGAAGGAGCTTCTCGAAGCGATCCGTATCTTCCGCAAGGGTGCGACGGTCGATTCGCAGACCTCCGAACAGCAGTTCGACGCGCTGGGCAAGTACGCCGTCAACCTCAACGAACAGGCCCGTTCGGGCAAGCTCGACCCGGTGATCGGCCGTGACGAGGAGATCCGGCGCGTGCTGCAGATTCTCTCGCGCCGCACCAAGAACAACCCGATTCTGGTCGGCGAAGCCGGCGTGGGCAAGACCGCCATCGCCGAGGGCATCGCCCACCGTATCGTGGACGGCGACGTGCCCGAAAACCTGAAATCGAAGGTGATCTACTCGCTCGACATGGGCGCTCTTATCGCGGGCGCCAAGTATCAGGGCGAGTTCGAGGAGCGGCTCAAGGCCGTCGTGCAGGAGGTCGTCGCCAGCGAAGGCGAAATACTGCTGTTCATCGACGAGATCCACACTCTCGTCGGAGCCGGCAAGTCGTCGGGCGCGATGGACGCCGCCAATATCCTCAAACCCGCGCTTGCGCGGGGCGACCTGCGGACCATCGGCGCCACGACGCTCGATGAGTATCAGAAATACTTCGAGCAGGACAAGGCCCTCGAACGCCGGTTCCAGAAGGTGATGGTCGATGAGCCGACGCAGGAGGACGCCATTTCGATCCTCCGCGGACTGAAGGACCGTTACGAGAACCACCATCAGGTCCGCATCAAGGACGAAGCGATCGTCGCCGCCGTCGAACTTTCGACGCGCTACATCACCTCGCGGTTTCTGCCCGACAAGGCGATCGACCTCGTGGACGAGGCGGCTTCGCGCCTGCGTCTGGAGATGAACTCCGTGCCTGAGGAGATCGACACCCTCGACCGGCGTGTGCGCCAGCTCGAAATCGAGCGCGAAGCCATCCGCCGCGAGAAGGATAAGGAGCGTGTGGAGCAGCTCACCAAGGAGATCGAGGAACTGAAGTCCAGAGACGCCGAGATGCGTGCTAAATGGCAGGGCCAGCGCGATCTGCTGAAGAGGATTCAGGAGAACAAGGACCGGATCGAGCTGCTGAAGATCGAGGCCCAGCAGGCCGAGCGTCAAGGCGATTACGGCAAGGTGGCCGAAATCCGTTACGGCAAGATTCAGGAGGCCGAAAAGGAGATCGCCGCCTTTCAGGAGGAGTACAAGCTGGCGTCGGCCAACGGCTCGATGATCAAGGAGGAGGTCGATGCACAGGACGTCGCCGAGGTGGTGTCGCGCTGGACGGGTATCCCCGTGACGCGCATGCTGGCTTCCGAACGCGAGAAACTGCTGCACATGGAGGACGAGCTGCACCGGCGCGTCATCGGTCAGGAGCAGGCCATCGCCGCCATCTCCGACGCCGTGCGCCGTTCGCGCGCCGGGTTGAACGACCCCCGCAAGCCGATCGGCTCGTTCATCTTCCTCGGCACCACGGGCGTCGGCAAGACCGAGCTGGCCAAAGCGCTGGCCGAGTTCCTCTTCAACGACGACTCGATGATGACGCGTATCGACATGAGCGAGTATCAGGAGCGCCACAGCGTGTCGCGTCTGGTGGGAGCGCCTCCGGGATACGTCGGTTACGACGAGGGCGGCCAGCTCACCGAAGCCGTGCGCCGCAAGCCCTATTCGGTCGTGCTGCTCGACGAGATCGAGAAAGCGCACCCCGACGTCTTCAACATTCTCCTGCAGGTGCTCGACGACGGCCGTCTGACCGACAATAAGGGCCGCACGGTGGACTTCCGCAATACGATCATCATCATGACTTCGAACATGGGATCGCATATCATTCAGGAGAATTTCGCGGCGGCGTTCAGCGGCGAGAAGCTCGCGCCCGAAGTGGTCGAGAAGACCCGGATGGACGTCATCGACCTTTTGAAACAGCAGCTGAAGCCCGAATTCCTGAACCGTATCGACGAGATCGTGATGTTCGAGCCGCTGACGCGCCGGGATATCGAGCGCATCGTGGACATCCAGCTGGGCGCCGTGCGCCGGATGCTGGCCGAGAACGGCATCCGCCTCGAATACAGCGACAAGGCGCGCGAATGGATCGCCGCCGCCGGCTACGACCCGCTCTACGGCGCGCGTCCGGTCAAACGTACGATCCAGCGTTACATCGTCAACGAACTCTCGAAACGGATTCTGGCCGGCGACGTCAACCGCGAAAAACCGATCAAGATCGGCGCCGACGACAAGGGCCTGACCTTCGCCAACTGAGAGCGGCCGCAAGACCGCCGGAGCGGAGGTTCGGATGCGCCGCTTCCTGAAAACGAAATGGTTCCGGATTTTTTCCGGAACCATTTTTTATTGCCGCCCGCGTTCGGAGCACTCCTCTTTCGGCCCTGCGGGGGCCGTTCTGCCTACTTTACGAACCTGCTGAAGAATTTCCACAGCTCCTCGCCCGTGTCGATGTCCTGCTCGCCCCACGAGTGTTTGCCGCCGACGATTTCGTAAAGCCACACCTCGCTGCCCCCGGTGCCGCCCGTGAAGCGGTGCGCGATCACCGTGCGGCCGCCGGGTGCCTTTGCCGGCAGCGTGTCGGTCTGCATGACGGTGCAGCGGTTCTTCGCCGCCCAGTAATGTACGGCCAGCGGCACGGGCAGATAAGCTCCCCAGCCGCCTTTGTTTTGCGGATCGCCCAGCCATGCCGAGGTCCTGTCCTCCGTGCCGTGGATTTCGAAGAGCGGAACCGGCGCCGTACTCCGGTCCGCTTTGTAGAGCCAGTCGAGCATCAGTCCCGAAACCGGCGCCACGGCGGCGAACAGGCGGGGACGCTGCGCCGCCAGCTGGTAACACATCTCTCCGCCGTTCGACATGCCCGTGCAGAAGACGTTGTGCCGGCTCAGTCCGTGCTTTTTCTGCAAATGGCGCACCAGCTCGGTCAGGAACCGCACGTCGTCGACGGTCATGTCGGCCTGAAAGGGGTATCCCACGTTCCAGCAGCTCTTGCCGCGTCCGTCTTTCGCGCCCTGCGGGTAGCAGACGGCGAAACCGTGGCGGTCGGCCGTGGCGTTCATGGCGAAACGGTCGGGATTGTTGTTGCCGCCGTAGCCGTGCAGGACGACGACCAGCGGGGCGTTCTCCGGCAGGCCGGCGGGCAGGTGCAGTTTGTAGGTGCGCTCCATGCCGCCCGAACGCAGGATGTAATCCGGGGTCTCCGGCGCCGCGGACTGCGCCCGGCAGATGCTTGCCGCGAAGAGCAGAAGGGCCGTAAGAAGAAAGCCCTTTGCCGCGGCGGATTTCAGCAGGTGTCTCATTTTAAGCAGTATTCGATTTACAGACCCTTGCGGGCGATGCGCCATGCCAGACTGTTGTATAACCCGATCAGCGGAGCGCGCCAGCTGCGGGGCAGGGCGTTGAGGACGCGGACCTTGCGCAGCGTGCGGCGGTAGGTCTTGGTGTAGCCGAAAAACTCCGCCGCGCGCGCCGCCTCTTTTGTGCCGCCCTTGGCGCTGATGATGAGCGCTTTGCCCAATGCCGCGCGGGCCACGAATTCGTTGTATTCCTCAGGCGCCGACGGGTCGTAAAGTTCCTCGAACGAATAGCGCGTCCGTTCGGGCGTGTAGCTCGACGCCGAGCGGTTCGATGCGACCTTCGAGTAGTTCGCCAGCGGCTTGGGCGAGAAGCAGACCGCGTAGCGGCGGGCGATCTTGATCCACATATACATGTCGCCGCCGATCTTCATCCCTTCGGGGAATCCGCCCACCGCCTCGAAGACCGCGCGCGGTACTGCGCTGGCCGACGGGATCGAGATGTACCGGTGCGCCGAGTCGCGGAAGAAGTTGGCGACCACACCGCGTTCCGAAGGGGTGCGGGCCGGGAAACGCCCGTCGTGGCTGACGATGTTGAAGGCCGTCGAGTAGACCCCGCAGCCCGGAAACTCCGCGATCATCGCGGCGATCTCCTCCAGAAATCCCGGCTCCCACGTGTCGTCGGCGTCCAGCAGGGCGATGTAGTCGCCCGTCGATTCGGCGATGGCGCGGTTGCGGGCCGCGCATTCGCCGGCGTTGGGCTGCGTGACGAGTTTCACGAGCGGCGAGCGGATGCCGCGCACGATTTCTGCGCTGCGGTCCGTCGAACCGTCGTCCACGACGACGATCTCTGCCGGCGGCAGCGTCTGGGCCAGCACCGAACGCAGGGTGTCGCCGATTTCGCGTTCCTTGTTGTAGAGGGGTATGATGACCGAGATGGTTGCGGATGCCATTTTTAGCGGTTTGATTTATTGCGAAGATACCGATCTTTTGCTACATTTGCAAATAATTAACGGGTGCGCGGCACTCTTCGGGCGAGTTTTTCGGCAGAAACCGGCCGGTCCTATGCGCGCGGAGTCCCTCCCGCCGCTCCCGTTCCGCTCTTCCCGTTCCGGACGGGAATTAACGAATAACGCACCATGACCGCAGCCGAGAAACTCATCGCTTTCATCCGCAACTCGTTCGACACGGCGTTGTATTTCGCCGTGATGGCCGTCAAGGAGAATTTCCGCAACTACGTCGGGCGTGCCGGAACGGTCGGCCGGCCGGCGCAGTTGATGGTGATTCTGGGCAACGGCCCCTCGTTGGCCGGCGACCTGCCGCGGCTGATCGAACGCCGCGAATACGAAACCGAAGATTTCCTTGCGGTCAATTTTTTCGCCGAAGACGACCGCTTCGAGGTCGTGAAGCCGAAGTATTACGTCCTTTCCGACCCGATGTTCTTCCGCGACAGCGCATGCTGCGACCGCGTCCGGGCGCTTTACGCGACGCTCGCCCGCAAGGTTGCGTGGCCGATGAACCTCTACGTGCAGTACTATAACCCCGAAGGCTTCGACTACCGCGCCGCGCTGCCCAATTCCAATATCCGCATCGTCCGCTTCCATACCCAGATGTACCGCGGTTTCAGAAGTCTCGAATTTTGGCTTTTCCGCCGCGGGCTGGGAAGCGCCAATTTCGGAACGGTGGTGCAGGTCGGCGAATACGTCGCTCTGCTGCTGGGGTATAAGCGGATCGAGCTTTACGGCGTGGACCATACGCTGTTGGACGGACTCTGCGTGGACGATGGGAACCGGCTCTGCCGCATCGACCGCCACTATTACGACGGAGCGGAAGCCGCCGCGCCGCAGCCTATTTACAAGAAGGTTCCCCATGTGCCCTATACGATGGCGGACTATCTGGCCGAAGTCGCCGAACTGTTCCGCGGCCACGAAGTCCTGCGCGATTATGCCGCCGCACTCGGTGCGCGGATCGTCAACCGCACCCGCGGTTCGATGATCGACGCCTATGAACGGAACCCGGAGTGAGCTGCCCGATGAAAACGGAAAAGGAGGAATCGAAATTCCTCCTTTTTCGTATCGTCTGATGTACCGGCAAATGCGCCGGAATTTATTTGGGCAGGTTGCGGCTTGCGGCGATGATCTCGGCCATCGTGAAATCCTCCGGATAGTCGATGTCCAGCCCCTCGATGCGGTCCACTACCGCCATGTAGGGCCTGTCGCCGATCCTGCGGTGCCGCCCGGTCCACAAGGCCCGCGGGAAGATGAAGAACGCGCTGGTTTCGATATACACCGGCTCGATGGTCTGTGTGCGGGGGATGTTTTCGGGCGAATAGTTGAGCGGCCGCCCCTCGTACCATGCGAACGTCTGTATCTTTTCGGCGCTGAATGCCGAGTCGTATTCGCCCGAAACCACTTTCCGGAGCGCATCCGCGACGGTCTCGGCGCGGATAAAGGGCGACGTGGCGTGCGCCAGCACATAGAGGTCGGCTTCGACCTCGGCGGTGAAGCTGTCGTAAATCTCCCGTCCCAGCGTCGTGTCGCGGTCCAGCTCCTCGCTGCGGCGCAGGAACCGCACCCCTTCGGGCAGGAATTCGCGGATCCGCTCGTCGCTGCAATAGACGTAAACCTCGTCGATTCCTTCGACCTCGGTCAGCGTTCGGAGTATGTGGCACATGAGCGGCGACCCGCTCAGCGGACGCAGGTTCTTGCCGCTGACGCGCTGGCTGTTGAGCCGTATGGGGACGAATGCTGCTGTTTTCATAATTCGGTTTTATATCGGGGCCTGCCCGCCTTGCGGCGGAAACCCGTTTAGGTTCACTGTACCAGTAAGTTGCATCCTCTGATGTCGCTGTGGTCGATGCGCCCCTCGACGACGAACGCTCCGCGGGCATCGACCCGGCCCACGTCCTGCGTCTGGATGAACGCGCACGACCACCAGTTCGCCAGATCGGCGATGTTCAGCCCTCCGCGCGTTCCCGCGGGCTGCGGATCGAACGGATCGTTCACGTCGCGGGTCGTGACGCGCATCCACGGCGGACAGCGGAAGAGGTTGCCGCCCTGCGAATAGGCCTGCGAAGTCAGCTCGGCCATGCCGTATTCGGAGTGTATCGCGCCGACGCCGAATGCGCCGCACAGGATTTTGTGGAACTCCTCCTTGGGAATCTCTTCGCGGTAACCCTTCATGCCGCCCGTCTCCATTATGACCGTATTTTCGAGCTTCGGGGCGTAACGCTCCGCCAGATCCCACAGTGCATAGCTTACGCCCAGCAGGATTTTGGGCTTCGGATCGGCCTGCATGGCCGTCAGCAGCGCGTCGTAGTCGTCCAAGTAGAAGCCGCCCGAACCGCAGTCGGCGATCAGCCGGTCGGCCATGTAGACCAGCGACGACCCCTTGCGGCGCAGGTAATTGGGCAGCAGGGCATAGAGGCTCCACTGCCCCGGTTCGCCGTAGAACGTGCGGAATGCTGCGCGGAACGTCCGTTCGTACAGCGCCAGCGAGCGCATCGGGTGGCGCGACGGCGTCATGCCCGTCGTTGCCGACGAGGTGAAGACCGCCTCCGGCTCCGTGCCGCCGCAGTAGACGTCGTGGGTCTTGAAGATTTCGATCGGCAGGAATGGAATCTCGCGGGCCGCGCGCACCTCTTCCGGCCGCACTCCGGCCAGCGCGAGGTATTCGCGGTAGGGCGGGCATTCGGCCGCCTGCCGCCTGAATACCTCCAGTGCGGCGGCTTCGAACGCCGCGTCGTCCGTGATCCCGAATATGTCGTCCTGCGTAATCATTTCATTGCAAAGGTAAATATATTTCGAAATTCGGCAAAATCCCTTTTCTGCGGACGGAATAAGTCCGGCAGGGCGGTTTCCTGCGTAGCGCTTCCGAAAGTCTGTCCCCCGCGTCGTTCCCGAAAGCCCGTTCCCGAAAGCCCGTCCCCGAAGCCCGTTCCCGAAGCCCGTCCCCGAAAGCCCGTTCCCGCAGGTGCATGCCTGCAGGTCCGCTTCCGCAGGTATATGAAAGGCCGCCGTCTCTCTGCCGCTTGCGTCGGTCATGAAATAAAAATCCACAATCGGACTCCCTTCCGGGACCCCGATTATGGATCGGATATAGTCGCTTCGCGCGGTGTCGGAACCGCTCGGCCGCTACTTCTTGTTGGTTTTGGGCGCCAGCATCATGTTCATCTTCTTGCCGTCGAGCTTGGGCATCATCTCCACTTTGGCGACCTCTTCGAGGTCGGTGGCGAAGCGGAGCAGCAGGATTTCGCCCTGCTCCTTGAAGACGATCGAACGGCCGCGGAAGAAGACGTACGCCTTGACCTTGCACCCCTCCTTCAGGAAGTTGGTGGCGTGCTTGAGCTTGAAGTTGTAGTCGTGGTCGTCGGTCTGCGGACCGAAGCGGATCTCCTTGATCACGACTTTCACCTGATTGGCTTTCAGCTCCTTGGCCTTTTTCTTCTGCTGGTAGAGGAATTTCTGGTAATCGGCGATGCGGCATACGGGCGGCTCGGCCTTGGGCGAGATCTCGATCAGGTCGAGTTCCATGCTGTCGGCGAGCTTCAGCGCTTCGCGTATGGGTAAAACCAGCGGTTGTTCGACGTTGTCGCCCACGACGCGCACTTCGGGAGCCGTTATCTGCTCGTTGATGCGGTGCGGATTCTCCTTTTCGGGCGGGCGGCGCCCGTACCGGTTGTTGGTGCCGGCTGCCGGTTTCGGCCGGTTATTCCCGGGGTTGAATGGCCTCGGCGGGAATGGTTTCGGTGCTGCGATAATCGTAAAGTATTAAAGTGGTTAATTACTTTTGTTTTTCATTGTCCGGCTGCCGGGGCGTGACCTGCGGCGTGCCGTAAACCCCGCCGTCCGGAATTTCCCCCGAAAGGGGGAAGTCCCGGATGCGGACCGGAGTCGTTATTTCTTTTCCATTTTGTTGGCCTCGATCTCCTCCTTCACCAGTCCGGCGATGAAGTCGCGGAAGCCTTCGAGCGTCATCTGACCCTTGTCGCCTTCGCCCTGCGCGCGTACCGACACGAGTCCTTCGGCCTCCTCCTTCTCGCCGACGATCAGCAGGTAGGGGATGCGCTTGAGTTCGTTGTCGCGGATCTTGCGGCCGATTTTCTCGTTGCGGTCGTCCACCTCGGTCCTCACGTCGCTGCGGTTGAGGTACTCCGCAACCTGCTGGGCGTAGTCGTTGAACTTCTCCGAAATGGGGAGCACCACGACCTGCTGGGGCGAGAGCCACAACGGGAATTTGCCGCCCGTATGCTCCAGCAATACAGCCACGAAACGCTCCATCGAGCCGAACGGTGCGCGGTGAATCATGATCGGGCGGTGCAGTTTGTCGTCCGCGCCCTTGTACGTCAGGTCGAACCGCTCCGGCAGGTTGTAGTCCACCTGAATGGTTCCCAGCTGCCACTTGCGGCCGATGGCGTCCTTGACCATGAAGTCGAGCTTGGGACCGTAGAACGCGGCTTCGCCATACTCCACGACCGTATTGAGCCCCTTCTCCTCGGCGGCCTGCATGATGGCGCTTTCGGCCTTCTCCCAGTTTTCGTCCGAGCCGATGTACTTCTCCTTGTTGTTGGGGTCGCGCAGCGAAATCTGTGCCGTATAGTTGTCGAACTTCAGCGTCTTGAAGATGTAGAGCACGATGTCGATCACCCGCTCGAACTCTTCGAGCAGCTGGTCGGGGCGTACGAACAGGTGGGCGTCGTCCTGCGTGAATCCGCGGACGCGGGTCAGTCCGTGCAGTTCGCCCGACTGCTCGTAGCGGTACACGGTGCCGAACTCCGCCAGACGGACGGGCAGCTCCTTGTACGAACGGGGCTTCGAACGGTAAATCTCGCAGTGGTGCGGGCAGTTCATCGGCTTCAGGAGATACTCCTCGCCCTCGATCGGGGTGTGAATCGGCTGGAACGAATCCTTGCCGTACTTGGCGTAGTGTCCCGAAGTCACGTACAGCTCCTTGTTGCCGATATGCGGGGTGATGACCTGCTGGTAGCCGTATTCTTTCTGCACGTTGCGCAGGAACTGTTCGAGCCGGTCCCTGAGCGCGGCGCCTTTCGGCAGCCACAAGGGCAGACCCTGTCCCACGCGCTGCGAGAAACAGAACAGTTCGAGGTCCTTGCCCAGCTTGCGGTGGTCGCGTTTCTTGGCCTCCTCCATCATCACGAGGTATTCGTCGAGCATCGACTTCTTGGGGA